>Ga0164297_10000317_pt1 | contig 61783 bp, 52 predicted proteins | sample GEODES058metaG_FD_113539 | JGI IMG/M metagenome (GOLD analysis project Ga0164297, IMG submission 113539) | Dystrophic lake water microbial communities from Trout Bog Lake, Wisconsin, USA - GEODES058 metaG | ecosystem: Environmental > Aquatic > Freshwater > Lake | place: USA: Trout Bog Lake... | reverse complement strand
CAACCTGCTTTTCAAAAAGTTGATTGTGCTCTACAGTTACTTCTATTAGTTTATAGGTTCGTGATATTTGTTCTCCCTTAAGCAGTTTTCTTACGTTTTCAAGGGTCACTTCATTTTTACTTAGCTGTAGATCGGTAATAGCCTTAATAATTTCTGTTTTGAAAGTACTGATGATACTATTGATAAGTGCCGCATGTTCGCATTTTATTGCTTGCTCTTTTTTGTTGTTCCAGTTGGATGGGTGCAGGTTGTGCCCAAGAGAGGTTTCATATTTCTCCTGTTCGATCCTTACACGAGCATATAGTGGAGCGGATCCGTCCTCTTGCCCCCTGGCAGTACGTAGGTAGAAGCTGATGTTGTAGTTGATCATAAACTGTTGATTTGATTTAGAAGTGAAACTGGAATCAGGTATGTTTCCAGCTATTGGTAGATTTGAATGGCTTTTAAACGTCCGTTTTTTTGGACATCGTTGGACTTTCTGTGGACACTCGTGTGGACTACGAAACGAACCTTATTTCTGCTCTCAAGGTTGTTTAAAGGAGGTGTGACAGAGGAACGTGCAGATTGGCTAAACCCTTTCTGGTATTGGGTTTGGGGCATAAAAAAGCCCGATAGAAATTATTCTATCGAGCTTCATCAGTCGGGGAGACAGGATTCGAACCTGCGACCCCCTGGTCCCAAACCAGGTGCGCTACCGGCCTGCGCTACTCCCCGGGCCTTTTTTCAATTATCACTGTTGCCGGAACAGTAATCTTTTTATTTGTTTACGGTACTCTGTAAACTTTAAACTCGTTAAGCGGTGAGGGCGAGATTCGAACTCGCGGTACACTTTAAGGCGTACGACAGTTTAGCAAACTATTGGATTCGGCCACTCTCCCACCTCACCAGAGGTTTCTTAATTCCTTATTTCCCGTTTTAAGGGAGTGCAAAGATAACAGGTTTAACGATAAAAAAAAAGATTTTTACAAGTTTTACCTACATTCTTTTTTAACATCTGTTCCTGCCGATGCAATGACCATGAAATGCTTGCCTGTGGCTACTTCATACCCAGCTGCTGCAATATTTGCGGTGGCACAGGCATACCTACTGAGCGCATATGCTTTACCTGCTCCCGGGCATCATCAAGCTTGCCGATAGACATATCTATGAGCAAGAGGTTGTTGTTGGCAGGGCCGCTTGCAGGGTCGGCCTTGAGGTAGCTCTTCAGGTAATTGGCGGACCCAACCGTGTCTTTTTTCATCATGGCCACCCTTGCCAGATAAAAATCGCATTCGTAGTACCCCGATGTTTTTTTCTCGTACAGCAAATGTGATTCTGATGCCAGCACGGAATCCTGCATCTGCAACATCTTGCCATAGTAGAAATTCAGGTATTTCTCTTTAGGGTTGAGCTGGTATGCCTTACGGAACAATTCTTCCGACTTGCTAACATCATCAAGCCTTGCTGCCAGCATCATATTGGCATAAGCAGAATGTGGCGATGTAGCAGCAGCCTGTGTCCAGAAGGAGAGCGGGTCTTTAAAATTACGCTGATGCATGTAGCTGATCACAGACAGTGGCACACACAATACTATTCCATATCTCAACAAGCTGCCATCTGTGGCCTTTTTGAAAATGAATGTTTGCGGCAGCAATAGCAGTATACCGATTATCGGCATATACAATCTGTGTTCAAAGCTCTGTTCATTAAGCGTACTAGGCACCAGCAATGCGGGTAAGAGGAACAGCAAGAAAACACCTGCCCCCACCAGCACGTAGCGCCAGTTGATGTCTTTAGAAAAATAGAACACCGTAACGAGCGCAGCAATAGCGATGAGCCCCGGAATATCAGGTGTATCCTGCTGAATAGGAAATACGCTAAGGTCATACGGCAAGAATATCTTGCCGATGTATTGCCATATAAGTGGCAGCCGGTGTATAAGGTCGCCTAGCATTTGCACTACGGGCATGTGCGTGGGCTGCACTGTAGCATGCGCACGTGCTATAAACCATACTGCAAAGCAGGCCACCCAGGTACCATACATCACTATATTGCGCTGCGATGTCCATTTGTACCCCAGCAAAAACACCAATAAGATGAAGGCTACAGGTGCGGCAAACACGGCCGTCTCCTTAGTGAAAAACGCCAGCAACAGACATAATATTGATAGGAAGAGCATTGGTAGTTGTCCCTTTTCAGCATAGGTTATTACACTGATCAGAAAGGAGAATGTGAATATGGCAAGCAATGTATCATTACGGCCGGGTATCCAGGCAACGGCCTGTGTAAGCACGGGGTGTACGGCAAATATAAGCGTCAGGATAAAAGCAGACAACTCCTTTACACGCAGCTTTAAAAACAAATTGTACAGGAGCATTACCGCTCCCATATGTATCATTAGATTGAACAAATGATAGCCGGCGATATTCTGCTTGAACAGCAGATAATTGAACTGCATGCTATCCGCGAATATGGGACGGTAGTAAGGATCTTTGGTGGCATCAAAGAGGCCCCGGGTGAATGCTGCCAGGAAGTTATTCAGATCTTCGTTGTAAGCATGAAATTCGCGGATGAAAATGCTATCGTCGAGCTCGGTAAACCCAAAATTGAGCGTAGGTGCATACACAACCAGCACAGCGAGGGCCAGCCACAGCAAGGGATACCTGATGGTAACTACGCGTGTAGCCTCAGGAAACTTTTTTTTTGCAGCCTGTGGGGCTGCATTTAGGGTTGCCTTGCCTGCCTGTTGTTTCTTTTTTTCCTGTGCCAACGGTGTCAGTTATTTATGTACAGGACAAAAATAAAAATTTACCCCTTATTGCCTAATGCTGATTCGCAGGTTAGTTGTGACGCCATGCGGTCTTATCTCTGTCCTTACCTCCCCTGAATATATTGACGACCAACGCCAGCGCCATGGCACCGATAGTTGCGCTGGCTATCTGCCTCAGTACCGGGTGGGTGATAAAATCAAGAAACTCTGCATCGCCGATAAATTTATTTCCCAGCCATGCACCTGCCATACCTAGTAAAAAACTAGGAAATAAACCGAAGCCCCTGCCAGGCAGCAACATTTGCGCCAGCAAGCCTGCGGCAAGGCCAATGAACACCGGCAGCAGCAGCCATGACCAATGATGATAAAAGACGATCGGTGAAAAGGACAATATGAGATTCATGGATGGTTGAATAAGTCGTCAAAATACTCCATTTTACTGACACACCCAACTTGCTCACCTATATAGTCACCTAAGGCCCAATAGTGAGAAATGTGGTACAAATTTCACTAGTAAACAAGGCTCAACAGCAACGGATTACAAGTAGGTCAAAAGCCTAAATAAAGCCGTCAAAAGTTATCTGATTGTTGTTGCCACAATCATAACATCAAAAGAATACACATAATAATTAATCACGATAAAATAAGGATAAAATATATATCATTAAAGCTAACTTATCAGTAAATAAATATTCGTAATTTTCACACACTTATTTTTCCGTGTAAACCACCCCATTGATTTTCACACAACTAACAACCGTTATAAACTATGTCTAAGCCAATTGTATTGATCGTAGAAGATGACTCAATTGCCAGATTTGTTTTCAAAAAATTGATCACCCGCCTGGAGTTTACGCCCTATGAGGCTACCAACGGGCAGGAAGGCCTGGATATGATGGATAAGCATCCGGAGATCACCCACGTATTTCTCGACCTTAACATGCCTGTACTTGACGGGTATGGCTTTCTGCATTACCTGAACTCAGGCGATAAGTACAAAAATCTTTGCATCTACATTACCTCTGTATCTGACGAGCAGGAGTTTGTAAATACAGTAAGGCAGCGCAACATCAATGTTAGCAACGTGAGGGGTTATAATAAAAAACCTTTTGACATGGCGCAGTTAACCCAGAGCCTGTTATACAATGACCCATCTGTGACTGCTGAAACCAAATAAAACATCAGCAAACCTATCTGAAACACCGCCACTGCATGCGCCCGATATGCGCAGTGAGTACCGGCAGTTTTAAGATATTATCTGAAAACAAAAAAAGTAAATGAGTAGAGATAAGGTACTGGTAATTGAAGAAGATAAAGGTACCAGAGATGCAATAAAAATACTGCTAGAACTCAATGAGATCGATGTGGTGAGTACCAGTGACTGTGCTATGGCGTTTAAAAAAATAGCACACGATAATTTTGATCTTATACTCTGTGACCTTTCTCCTGCATTAACTACCATAGCAGACCTTGTGCAGAAAGTAAAAGGAGATCCGCTCCATTACAAAACACCAATAGTAGCCCTGCTGGAATCTGGTGAGGAAAAAGACATCAGGCATGCCATGAATACCGGCGCCGATGATTTTGTGCTGAAACCATTTTCAGGTAAAGTATTGCTGGCAGCTGTAAAGGCTCGGCTGGAAATAGGCAAGCGGTATAAAAAACTACATAACAAAGAAGTGAGCGAACAGCTGTTCTCGCTGCTGAATAAGAATTTCAATCAGGAATTACTGACACCACTTAATGGCATTGTTAATACCACATTTCTGGTAGAGAGCATGCCGGGCATACAAGATGTCGACGGGCTCAACGAATTACTCAATGCCATCTACGCATCGAGCTACAGGATGCTGAGGACAACACAAAATCTGCTTACCTACGCATCGCTGAATGTGGATCAGGAGCATGCGCCGGTGAAGCTAAGCAAAGACATGATATTGCAGGACCTGCTGCAATTGGTAGTGGGCTACTATGAAAACGGCATGACGCCTGACATGAGACGAATAGACCAGACAGTGCTGCAAGTAGGCAGCTGGGAAGGGCCTGAAGAATATGTACGCACGATATTTACTGAATTGATAGATAATGCGGTAAAATTTGCTCCTAACTCATCAGTACCGGTTGTGAAGCTGAATGCGATCAATAATGCCTTTACACTCACCGTAACAAATGTGATAAAAGACAACACTCACTTCAATATACACGATATAAGCCCTTTCAAAAAATTCCACACCGATCTATCACGTAATGGATTGGGTATAGGCCTCTTCATCACCAAGAGTATCTGCGAGAAGGTGGGCTATAAATTCTCCGTAAACAGGAAAGGCAATTACCTCACCTTTACTGTAGAGTGTGAGGGCTAATTTTTGAAGCGAAAGGCAAAATCCCAAACAGCAAAGGGCAAGCAAGCTCAACAATTAAGACATATAGAAGTAATGATCAATACACTTCTCTAATAAAGGCACTACCATGTTGTTTTCATCTTCTGCGTGCGATTCCCAACAGTTTTTACTGGTTAACGGGTCGGGGCGGGAATAGAGCACGAACAGGCCCAGGCCTCGCACATCACACACAAACATATCTGCGGACGCCAGCTTTTTGCTCAGAGCCGCAACATGGTATCGCATGTCATTGATAACGATATCAAATGACGTACTTCTTATGTTGTTGTGCTGGGTTAGGTACTCCATAAACTGGCTGTATTATGTTATTTACGAAATGCTAATTGTATTGGTTTGCCTTTACTACGCTCCTTTTTAACATTTTTATTTGCACTATGGGTAATAAATTTGAGTAACAAATCTGAAAACAACTATTTACAGCTATGAGATCAAGATCAATTCCAGTCATTCTGACCGCTGCACTCACATCTGTGGTAACCCTTTTTATTGCAAGCCGCTTTGAGCGCAGCACCCCTTATTTCACTGAGCCTGTTGCCAGCAATACACATGCTGCAGGTTATGCTTCGTATGCTTCCGAAGGAGCGGCAGGAGCAGCATCCATCAATTTCGAAAATGCCGCGGCGTCATCAGTAAGAGCCGTGGTGCACGTAAAGACCACTACCAAGGCCCGTACTGTAGTGAGCAACAACATGAATGATGTGTATACACAACTCTTTGGCCCACGTCAATACTATGTTCCCTCACAGGTCGAGTCTGGCTCAGGAGTAGTGATATCGCCAGACGGCTTTATTGTTACCAATAACCATGTAGTAGCCAATGGAGATGAGGTAGAAGTGACCTTTAATGACCGCTATACTACCAAGGCCCGTGTAGTAGCTAAAGACCCTTCAACAGACATAGCACTACTGAAGGTGGATGGGGAAAAAGCACTGCCCTTTATGGAAATGGGCAATTCTGACAATGTGAAGCTGGGCCAATGGGTGCTGGCAGTGGGCTACCCGCTTTCGCTGGATGCAACTGTGACAGCCGGTATAGTGAGCGCCAAGGGCAGATCTATAGGCATCAACAAACAACAATCTGAAAGCGCAATAGAATCCTTTATACAGACAGATGCTGCCGTAAACCCCGGCAACAGCGGTGGCGCACTGGTGAATACTACGGGCCAGCTGATAGGCATTAACTCTGCTATAGCATCCCCTACCGGATCATACGCAGGCTACTCGTATGCTATACCTGTAAACATTGTGCGCAAAGTGGTGAACGACATGATGAAATATGGTAAGGTGCAGCGCGGCTACCTGGGTATAGAATATGTAGATAGTAAGACTGCCGCACCTGAAGACCTGAAAACACTAGGGCTGGACCGCATAGAAGGCGTGGCCATTACCAATATAACAGAAAATGGCGGCGCGGCCGCGGCAGGGTTGAAAAAAGGTGACATCATTACTGCAGTAAACAGCCAGCCGGTAAGTAACCAGCCGCAAATGCAGGAGCAGATAGCCCGCTACCAACCGGGTGATAACGTATCGATCACTTATCTGCGCGATGGCAAGTCGCTTACAGCCTCTGTGAAACTGTCTAAAACGGAGGGCACACCTAAACTGTTGGGAGGATCATACCGCCAGCTTACAGCCAAGGAAATGAAAGACTTTAATGTAGATGGTGGCCTCGTGGTCACAGACCTGGGCAGGGGCCTTCTGGCGAAGCAAACGCGCATGCACAAGGGATTTGTGATAACAGGTGTGAATGATGATCGCATACGCTCGGTAGACGACCTGCAGAAAGCACTCTCAGGCAGCCCGCAGATACAAATATCGGGCTTCCAGCCGGGATATCAGGGCATATACTACTATGGCCTGAACAATACAGAATCGGGCAGCGGAACTGAATAAAAGAAAATAAGCATGGTAGCTACAGGCTGTCTCTCTAAGGGGCAGCCTGTTTTTATATAAACATTTTATGACTTTATGTAAAAGATAGCCCTATTAAGAAAATTCTATTTTGCTCATCCCTCTTGCTATTCGCCCATATTTCTGCTAGAGCTCAGAATGTGATCTACGGGGAAATAATGGATAACATAACAATCCGATTTAATGAAGGTAGCGTAGCTAACTATTTCCCAGATACCTCCAGCTCGCCCTTATGGCAGATAGGAAATACCACAAAATATTTCTTTTCTTCAGCAGGTAGCACGATCGGGATTATGACAGATACATTGCATCCGTACCCTGTCAACGCCAATAACTCGTTCATCATTACAGTTAGCAATGTGCTCACATCAATTATCAGTGTCTGGCATAGATATCAGACTGATAGTTTACATGCGGGCGGCATTATTGAATTTTCTGTAGATTCAGGTTTAACATGGCAAAATGTACAAGGTCTGTGCAACAAAGATTCTACATCTGGATCTGCATATAATGGTACATACACTAATAATTTCTACTCCCCCCACAATACTTATTCAGTGGCGAGCCCGGTTTCACTGGTGTGTCTGGCAATAAATACGCCAGATTCGAGTTTTACAATTTTTTTGCCTGTTCCAGTGATTGCTACTTTGGCTCGGCAGCTATTTACATCCGGTTCAGGTTTATTAGCGATGCCACTCCCGACACTCTTGCCGGCTGGATGATCGACTCGATCAAAATTGAACATGAAGCATTCGAAAGTATATCGAAATTATCGAAACTACAATCACTAAAGGCTTTCCCAAACCCATCCTACGATGGCGCATATAGCTTTCCCGCGCTGGAAGAGGAGAAAAGTTTTAATATAGAGGTATATAATACCCTGGGGCAACGGATACTCCACACACCTTATATGCATTACATACTATTAGCTCGCTGCCCTGCAGGGCTATACTTCTATCGCGTTACTAATGGTGCAGATCTTTACCAGGGGCAACTTATAAAAGAATAAAAAAAGGAAGGCCACTCAAACGAGTGGCCTTCCTTTTTTAAAATCAATTGGTCTATTGCTTATTCATTTTCAGCGTCTTCCTGTTAACACCATCGGTGTAGTTAAGGAAGTATATGCCTGATGACAGGTTGGCAACATTTATCCGGGCTTTGTTACCGCTAAAATGCACCACATCGATCACTCTTCCCGATACGTCTGTAAGATGTATAGCAGCATCAGCAGATATTACGCCGGTCACCACTACAGTCACCTGCTCCGTTGCCGGGTTAGGGTAAGCTTGCAGATCGAAGTTACTCTTATTAACGATAGCAACACCCTCTGTATGACATGTGTCGGTAGTGAATGATATCGTTACCCATGCAGCACTATCTGCACTGCAATCTGTGCGTACGTGCAGGTAGTAGGTTGTTGCACATGTCAGGCTGGTATCAGTATACGAAGTATCAGTAGTGAATGTGCCGCCAGCTGTTGGTGCGGATAAGGTAGTGTTGATCACATATTCATAACCACTGACACCCATAGTAGTATTCCAGCTCAATACCGCACTTGAATCAGTTACCGATGCAGCCATCAGACCGCTTGCCGCGATACAAGGAATAACCGCAGGCAGCGTGGTAAAGCTATCCGTTACCCATACAGAGGAATCGCCAGTGGTGCATTCTGTACGCACGTGTACATAATAAAGTGAAGCTGCAGCAAGACCACTTAACGTAACTGTGGTCAACGTCGTAGTAATACCTGCAACTATCGGATCCGCAGGAGTATTATCTACCACATATTGATAACCGGCAGCACCCGATACAGGAGTCCACGACGCTGTAGCCGTTGAAGTAGTGACACCAGTAATGCTTAGGCCTGTAGGTGCCTCACATGGCACAACAGTAGATAAAGTAGTGAACGGAATAGTGACCCACGTTGAAGAATCACCAGTAGTGCACTCTGTGCGAACATGGAAGAAATATACCGTACCACTGGCCAGTGAGCTGAGCGTTACTGTAGTCAAGGCAGTAGGAGTACCTGCGGTTGTCGGATCAGCGGCAGTACCGTCAACTACATACTGATAACCTGCTGCTCCTGCTGCTGCTGTCCACGCCGCAGTAGCACCTGTTGTTGTTATACCGGTAATCCCCAGGCCGGTCGGTGCGCTGCAACCCAAAGGCAATGTGGTAAATGAGGTAGTCACCCATACTGATGAATCGCCATCTGTACACTCCGTGCGTACGTGTACGTAATACGTAGTAGCCGGAGTCAGCGAACTGAAAGCAGCGGTTATTGCCGTAGTAGCAATACCGGGAGCTACCGGATCAACTGATGTACCATTGATAACGTATTGATATCCCGCGGATCCTGTCACAACACCCCAGGTAGCTGTTGCTGTAGTAGCAGTAACGCCCGATACAGTAAGCCCAGTAGGTGCCAAGCACGGACTCAACGTAGTAAATGATGTTGTCACCCACGCACTTTCACTACCTGCGCCGCAATTGGTGCGTACATGTACATAATAAGTCGTTCCGCTTGTAAGCGAGCCTATAGTCACAGAAGTCAATGTAGTTGCTGTACCGGCACCGGCAGGATCTGCAGAAGAACCATCAACAACATATTCATAACCCGAAGCCCCGATGACCCCGGTCCATGAAGCGGTAGCACTTGTTGTAGTGATACCGGCTACAGAAAGACCTGTAGGTGCAGCACACGGTGCGGGAGGAACAGCTATGTAAAGGCTATCGATGCCTATATCTGTGCTGCCATAGTCAGATGTTGCTGCAAAACGGATGATCGCATTTGCGGCAGTAGATGTAGTCGTAACAAGCTCTGACACCCAAAGGTTACCCGGAGCAGCGAGCGTGGCAAGACTGGTAAACGTTGCACCGCCATCTTCTGACAGCTGAACATTCAGCACATCGCTACCATTTGTGTTATGATAGTCAAAACGTATTTCTTTTGTACCTGCAGCAATGAGATTTATATACAGATCCATATTTCCTACAGTACCACTGCCTGCGTAGTAAGAGTGGAAGCGGGCAGAATGCAACACGTCAGTGGAAGCAGGAGAATAACTACCGAAGCCGGTAGACGTCCATGAGGCGTCACTACCCTGATCATCTCTGCGCCAGGAATTATTGCCTGTTGCAGGGCTCGTCAGCCAATTAGTTCCGGGACGATCGAAGCTATAACATGAACCGATCCAGTTTTCAAAACTTTCAAAGAATGGCAGCGTAGCGTATGTAGCCACAGGTGGTACATAAACCAATTCTTGCACGGAAGTGGTATCTGAAGCACCACTGAAACTGCACAATACATAAGCACGAACGTAAGTATGGGCGCTAATAGTTGTAGAATAAGTAACATTTGTTGCACCGGAGATATTTGTCCATACCGCACCATCAGGTGACGACTGCCACTGATAGCTGATGCCTGAAGCCACAACCGGAGTAACAAAAGACAAGGTAGCAGCATAAGGAGAACATCCAAATGTGTCGGTAGCCAAAATCGCACCGGCAACAGGTGTACCTGTGCAGCCCGGCAACACGCTGATAGACAAACTATCTATTCCAATATCACTTCCGCCATCGTCAGACGTAGCGAGGAAACGTATAATAGCATTGGCTGCTACAGAAGTAGTAGTAAATGATTGCGGTGCCCAAAAACTACCGGGAGCTCCTACAGTATACAATGTGGTAAAGGTAGTACCACCATCTTCTGAAAGCTGAACCTGCAGGTTATCAGTACCTGCATTATTATGATAGTCAAATGATATCTGTTTTGTACCGACAGGACTAAGGTCTATATACAGATCCATTGTACCGGTAGAACCGCTTGGAGCAAGATAAGAGTGGAAGCGGGCTGAGTGCGATGCATCTGTAGAAACAGGACTATAAGCACCACCGCCTGGTCCGGTCCATGATGCATCAGCAGCCTGATCATCCCTTCTCCATGCATCGTTACCGCCTGATGGATTTGTAAGCCAGTTATTACCCGGACGGTCGAAGCTATAGCATGAACCGATCCAACTCTCAAAGCTCTCAAAGAATGGTATTGTAGCATAGGTGGCAGTTGGCACTACGTAGAAGAGTTCAATCGGTGTTGTGGTATCCGAACTACTGCTGTAACTACAATTGACATAAGCACGATAGTAAGTGTTTGTACTTACTGATGCCGTATACGTCAGGTTAGTTTCACCCGGAATGTTGGTATAGGTAACACCATCGGTTGATGACTGCCACTGATAGCTGATACCGTCAAGCACAGTAGGTGTGCTGAAAGAAATAGTAGAAGAATAAGGAGAGCAGCCGGTCAACACTGTCGCCGCAAGTGTACCTGCAACCGGAGTTCCGGAGCAATGAGGCAACACGAAAATCGATAAGCTGTCTACGCCTATATCACTGCTACCGTCGTCTGACGTACCTAAGAACCTTAAAACAGCTGTAGCAGACGTTGATGTAGTTGTCACCATTTGTGGTGCCCATAAATCACCCGGGGCGCCCACCGTGAGAATAGTTGTGAATGTAGCACCTCCGTCCTCAGACAGTTGTACCTGTAAATTGTCCGGGCCGCCTGAATTATGATAGTCGAATGTGATTTGTTTGGTACCCGGTGCGCTCAGGTCTATGTAAAGATCCATACTACCTGTAGAGCCGCTTGGGGCCAGATAAGAGTGGAAGCGGGCAGAATGTGACCCCTCTGTAGATATTGGCGAATAAGTACCACCACCAATGCCGGTCCATGAAGCATCAGCTCCCTGATCATCTCTTCTCCATGAATCATTACCACTTGATGGATTCACCAGCCAGTTTAGCCCAGGTCTGTCAGTTGCGAAACACGTACCTATCCAACTCTCAAAACCTTCGAAGAAGGGAAGTGACGCATAGATAGCAGTAGGAACGACATATAAAAGTTCAAGCGGAGCAGTGGTATCAGAACCACCGCTATAACTGCAGGTAACATAGGCACGAAAATAAGTATTGGCACTTACGCCTGTAGCTGTATAAATAGTGTTTGTTTCACCGGAGATATCCGCCCAGGTGGCGCCGTCAGTTGAAGTCTGCCACTGATAACCTATACCCAATGCTACCACAGGCGCGTCAACGATCAGCGTTGAGTTGTATGGTGAACATCCTGATGTTAAAGAAGCAGATATGGTACCTGCAGTTGGTGTACCGCTGCAAGGCGAAAGCAATACTACAGAAAGATTATCGATCCCTATATCGGAGTATCCGAAGTCCGACACTGCGGAAAAACGAACGATAGCATCAGTCACCGCCGAATCTGTAGTAAGTATTTCATGTGTCCATGCGTCTACTTCATCGTAAGTGCCCAGCGTGGTAAAAGTAACTCCGCCGTCCACCGAAAGTTGTACGAACAATTGGTCAGTTCCAAAAGCATCACTGGTGCTATTCTCATAATCGAATGCGATCTGCTTCGTACCAGGAGCACTAAGGTCTATGTGCAGATCAAGGTTACCCACTGTTCCTGCTCCTGCATAGTAGGAGTGAAACCTTGCAGAGTGTGCGCCGGCAGTAGATACAGGGCTATACAACCCACCACCAGGGCTGGTCCATGATGCATCACTGCCCTGATCATCCCTTCTCCATGAGTTATTACCACTCACCGGGTTGTTTAGCCAGTTCACACCCGGTCTGTCATATGTATAACATGCGCCTATCCAGCTTTCAAAGCTCTCATTGAAAGGCAGCGCCGCGATAACCGCACTAGGTGTGGTAGTTAACAGTTCTACAGACGATGAAGTATCAGAAAGCCCGCTAACTGTACACGTAATATATGCGCGATAGTAAATAGTATCCGTAACATCAGCGGAATAAGTTGCACTAGTTGCCCCTGATATACTGGTCCATGTTATATTATCTGCAGACGACTGCCACTGGTAAACAATACCTGCTGATGCAGTACTGCCGGGCAATGAAAGGTTTGAAGTAAACTCACTGCAACTGGCAAGCGATGAAGCAGTTACGGCTCCGGCCACAGGAGCACCTGAACAAATGTCTTCTGCCGAAGCGGCAAGTATGGCTAAGAAACCTGTACTCGATGTTTTAGTAACAGTGATCCCTGTTATAGTTTTTGAATAGTTCAGCGGATCAATATTCAACGCGATCTCAAAAAGAGAAGGCGCAGAAGATGTGCCCTCTGTATGCCCGTCTGATGTGCTAACGCGTCCTATGCCCGACACGCTTCCGCCAGAAGCATACCAATCGGGGAAAGACAAAGAGGAAAACGTCTGTGTCGTGGCATCAGAGAAATTGACAACAACATCGAAGTTGGATATGCCGCTGCCTGATAAACCGCAGATGTAAAGTGCGCCCGCATTTTGTGGCACAACAAACGACAACGTTCCGTTATCTCCTGTATTATGAAACCTCAGTGCATTGTTTGATGAGTAGTTTGCCAGTTGAAAGGTGAGGCCACCTGTTAGTGCACTCGTCACGAGCCCACCTGTAGGTAAATAATACGATGGTGTATAACCCGAGTAGTTATAGTCCTGCGACACCAGTTCATAGCCGGCACTGTCAAATCCGTTCAGCATAAATGACGAGATCGACGATAATGGCGAGGTAGTACCATTGGAGATGATATCGGCATTGTACCCCGTCAATGCAACGGGTGTAATTGTTGCGCGGGAAGTGAAAAAGAGCGCGCATAGCAATGTTAGTAAAGCTAATTTCTTCATAGTTGGTAGTATTAGGTTGCGATAAAATTAACGCTACCGCATGTTAGAAAAATCATAATGCACCATAATGAAAAAATCACCTTTTGAAAGTAATTAACAGACATTGCGTTATCGCAATAAAAAAATTTATTGAATTTATAGTTACGGGGAAACCTTCGCTGGGAGCGCATTTCAACTAAAAATTGATAAAAATGAGAAAATTATCAACAGAAAAAAACACAAAATTTCGTAACTCTCACTGTATCCACTCATTACGCATTATCACGCGCTTCTTTCATACTTACTTCTTTAGCCTTTGCTAAAAACTCCGAGGCGAAGATGAATGAATTCAGTTTTTCGTCCTTGCTGAAGATGATATCTTTATTAGAGCCTTCCCATTGTTTCAGTCCCTGATACATGTACACAATATGGTCACCACTTTCCATTACCGTGTTCATATCATGTGTATTGACAACCGTAGTAATGTTGTATTCCACGGTTATCTCTTTCACCAGCTTATCTATCACCAATGATGTCTGCGGATCAAGACCTGAGTTGGGCTCATCGCAAAAAAGATACCTTGGATTCTGCACTATTGCCCTGGCCAGTGCCACACGTTTTTTCATGCCACCACTTATCTCCGCGGGGAATTTACTGTTCACATCTTTCAGGTTCACCCTGTCCAGCACCTCATTCACACGCTTCAGCTTCACCTCATGGCTATCACGGGTAAACATGTCGAGCGGGAACATAATGTTCTGCTCCACCGTCTTACTATCAAACAACGCACTACCCTGAAAGAGCATGCCGACCTGCTTACGCAGTTCTTTAAGCTCCTTCTCATCCATTTTAGTAATGTCCACGCCCTCATACAGTACTTCGCCTGAGTCTACCGGCATCAGGCCCACGAGTATCTTCATCAGCACTGTTTTTCCACTGCCACTTGAGCCAATGATCAGGTTGGTCTTGCCAGGGAGCATCTTTGCGGACACATCCTGCAACACCACCTTATCTCCAAAACTCTTTCTTACATTCCTTATCTCAATCATGGTTGTAGTACTTAGTCGTTAGTCTATAGCCCAATAAAGAAAGCCTAAAGCGGCTCTCGTATCAGCAACCGCACTCTCCTGCTGTTTTCTTTAAAATTTTATTGCCTTGCTTATCCTTTACTATAATAGTGCCTTCATAGTAAGTCTCATCAGTAGGATGATCATGCTTCATGTTCATTTCTACTTTCAAGTCAAAATCCTTACTCTTATATTCATCAATAAAGTTCGCTGTGCTATCATCCACTTTAATTGACGTTTCTTTTTCAAGCCGAAATTCAACTGCACTTCCATTTATTGCAACATAAGCGATACTATCAAAGTCAGACGCAAAAAGCAGAGGTGCATTCTTTTGCTCACCGCTATCTTCATAAAAAAAGCAACCAACACCAAAACTGTCGGCAGGCGATGGCCCCAAAACATCTAGTGATGATAACTTAGCAGCATGTTTGCAAGAACATACGAAATACGCCATCAACAAAAACAATATGCTCTTTATCGATTTCATGAAACAATAAAACTTGGCATCACATTTCTTCCGCATTCCCCGTCCGAGCGGGTTCATCCGGGCGGGCATCACATTGCCGCATTCTATATACTAAACCTGAAATACCCCCATCTTAAATTCCTTATCTACCTGCGAATGATTAGCGGCATTGATACCCTCTGATATTACTTTGCGTGTATCTATAGGATCTATGATCTCATCTACCCACAACCTTGCCGCTGCGTAATAAGATGAAGTCTGTGCATCATATTTATCGATGATCTCCTTCAGCATTTCCTTTTCTTTCTCGGGGTCAATGATCTCCCCTTTAGCCTTCAGCGATGCTACCTGTATCTGCAACAGCGTTTTTGCTGCCTGCTCGCCACCCATTACAGCAATCTTGGCATTAGGCCATGCATAGATGAAACGGGGATCGTATGCCTTACCACACATAGCGTAGTTGCCCGCGCCGTAAGAGTTACCTATGATGATGGTGATCTTAGGCACCACACTATTGGCTACTGCGTTCACCAGCTTTGCACCATCTTTGATGATACCAGATTGCTCACTACGGCTACCTACCATAAAGCCGGTTACATCCTGCAGGAAAACCAGTGGTATTTTCTTCTGATTGCAGTTCATGATAAAGCGCGCTGCCTTATCAGCGCTATCATTATAGATAACGCCGCCCAGTTGCATTTCGCCCTTGCCACTCTTCACTATCTTACGCTGATTGGCTACTATACCTACCGCCCATCCGTCTATACGGGCATATCCGCACACTATTGTCTTACCGTAATCTTCTTTAAACTGGTCGAACTCCGAACCATCTACCATGCACTTGATCACATCCACTACATCGTAGTTCTTGTTATTCTGCGGGCTTACCAGTCCATATATCTCACTCGGATCCTTTGCAGGTGCTACCGGCTTTGCACGGTCATACCCGCGCCTGGGTTGTTCACCCAGCTTATCCATTATGCGGCGCACCTGGTCCAAGCATTCTTGTTCCGTATCAAATTTGTAATCTGCTATACCGCTTACTTCGGTGTGCATTTTGGCGCCGCCAAGCACCTGTGCATCTACATCTTCGCCTATAGCAGCTTTTACCAGGTATGGCCCTGCCAGGAAGATAGATCCGTTACCTTCTACCATCAGTGTTTCATCACTCATGATAGGTAGGTAGGCACCACCCGCTACACAACTACCCATTACAGCAGCTATTTGCGATATGCCCATGGCACTCATCTGCGCGTTATTGCGGAAGATTCGGCCGAAGTGTTCTTTATCAGGGAAGATCTCATCCTGCATAGGCAGATAAACACCCGCACTATCTACGATGTATATCACCGGCAGGTGGTTCTCCATGGCTATCTCCTGCATGCGCAGGTTCTTCTTGCCGGTTATAGGGAACCATGCTCCTGCTTTTACTGTATTGTCATTGGCTACTATCACGCACTGGCGGCCACATACATAGCCCAGGCCTGCCACCGTGCCACCTGCCGGACAGCCACCATGTTCCTGGTACATATCCCAACCTGTGAATGCACCTATCTCTGTAAACACACTGTCCTTATCGATCAGGTACTGTATACGCTCACGTGGGGCCATCTTTCCTTTTTCACGGGCTTTATCCATGGCTTTTTTACCACCACCCTGGCTTACCTGTGCGTGGCGTTGTTTCATCTGGCTTACCGCCAGTTTCATGCCGTCTTCATTTTTATTGAATTCCAGATCCATTGAGTATCAGATGTTTTAAGAAAGTGCTGTTGAGACTGTAAACTTACTACCTTTTTGCCGATACAGAAAGATAGCAAAACTTCTACTTTTACCCTAGAAGTTCGCAAGCCGGTCGTCATATCTATATTCAGCCAACTTCGCTTTATATTTGCAAAAAATAAGCTATTTTGACCTTTTTACCTTTTGCCCGATATACCCTTGAATTACCAATTACCATAGATGAAGCACAAAAGCGCATATATGAGCATGTTGGCCCCTATATCATCAGACGAAGCCGGAACAATTTATATAGCTGGTATGGATTACAAAATGAAATGGCTGACCATCTTAAACCATACAATGGATTCATCAGCGATAAAACATTTGAGATATATAAAACATCAGGCGCTTTTCCGACAAGCTTTTTTGTTCCAGCGATCATGGGTACATTTTTTACGGAAGGGGGAAAGCAATATCTGCATGTAAAAGTGTGTTTACCCCTAGAATTCGAAATATTTATCGGCTTTCTTGCTTTTTTCTTCGCAGTAGTTCTATTGGTATTTATTGGCAGCGTCCTTGACGGGGGTATCAATTTAAGGGTCTTATTCTTTATTGGATTCCTATCTCTTATATACGGCATGTTTCCAGCATCGATATCTGTGCAGAAAGGAAAGTCCCTGACATTCTTTAAGAATATATTCAGGAGCGAAACAAACTAACCTATATATCGCTCCCCCTCTATTTATTATATTTGCACCACTAGCTTTTTATGATCTCACTCAGCATCGTCATCATCACCTACAACGAAGAAAAGAACCTGGCGAGATGCCTTGCTTCTGTGAAGGGTGTGGCTGATGAGATAGTAGTGGTAGACAGTTCATCAACCGATGGTACAGTTGCCGTTGCACGGAGCTATGGCGCTAAAGTAATTGACCAACCATTTCTTGGGTATGGTCAGCAGAAAAATTTCGCTACCGACCAGGCTTCCCATGACTGGATATTATCCCTTGATGCCGATGAAGAACTGACACCGGAGCTCATCGACAGCCTAAAGAAAGTAAAAGACAACCCGCAGTACGATGTGTATGAGATGCCCCGAATGACCAACTATTGCGGCCAATGGATAAAGCACTGTGGCTGGTACCCTGACCATCAGACAAGGCTTTATAACCGCACAAAGGGCCGCTGGATAGAGAAGAAAGTGCATGAGTACTGGGCACTGGATAATGCTGGTAAAAAGGGCATGCTCAAAGGCGATCTGCGGCACTACAGTTTTACCTCTATGGACGAGCACCTGCGCAAAATTGAAAAGTATAGTGAACTCGCCGCACAGGCTGCCGTAGAGCAAGGCAAGAGCGCCCCACTGCTCAAGGTCATCTTTTCCCCTGCCTGGCATTTCTTTACCGACTATATTATTCGCCTGGGCTTTCTCGACGGGTATTATGGCTGGGTTATCTGCAAGCGCTCAGCCTATCAGGCATACGTTAAGTATAGTAAGATAAGGCGCTATAGTCAACAGCACTAAAATATAAAACCCCGCAATTGCGGGGTTTTATAAAAGATATTAGAAACGGTGAAAATTAAGCGAGCTCAACATCAGCACCTGCTTCTTTCAGTTTGTTCATGATCTCATCAGCTTCAGCCTTGCTTACGCCTTCCTTAACATTCTTAGGAGCGCCGTCTACAAGTTCCTTAGCCTCTTTCAGGCCAAGACCAGTAAGGTCTTTAACAACCTTAACTACGTTCAGCTTAGATGCACCTGCATTCTTCAACACTACGTTGAAAGAAGTTTTCTCAGCAGCAGCAGCCGGAGCGTCTCCGCCACCACCTGACATTACCACTGCAGCAGCAGCTGGCTCGATGCCGTAATCTGATTTTAATACGTTAGCCAGTTCCTGTACATCTTTTACAGTAAGAGCTACTAATTGTTCCGCTAATGCTTTAACGTCTGCCATTGTATGATTTTTTTAATTGTTGTTTTTAAAATTGTTTCTTTACTCGTACTCTGTAACTTATATATTGGACTTGGAAGCCTGATGTAATATGCAGATTACTCTGCTGCCGGAGCTTCAGGAGCTGCTTCTGCTGCCGGAGCTTCTGCTACGGGTGCAGTTTCTGCTGCTGCTTCCGGAGTTGCTACTACGCCGCCATTTTCGTGGTGGTGCAACAATGCAGCCAGAACGCGTTTAGCAGGAGATTGCAACAACCCGATAACCTCGCCGATGAGTTCGTTCTTCGTCTTGATCTTAGTAAGATTAACGAGTTCCTTATCGCCGGTGAATACGTCAGTGCCTATCAGGGCTGCCTTCAGTACCGGTTTTTCGTTGTTCGTCTTACGGAAAGATGAAAGAATAAGAGCTGGCTCCTTAGGAGACTCAGAGAACATGAGCGCTGTAACGCCATGTAATGATTCAAATATACCTGTATACTTCTCATCATTAAAGCTTTCGAGCGCTTTCTTGATGAGTGTATTCTTAGCCACTTTCAACTCTACTTGTTTTTCAAAGCAGAGGCGACGCAGGCTGCTCACCTGTGCTACCGTTAATGATTCGGTATTGGTGACATAAAAATTGTCGTACTGAGAAAATTTTCCCTTCAGTTCAACTATAGCTTCGTTTTTTTGAGCTGGTGTCATCTTTTTTAATTTGATAATTTGACGATCAGGTAATTCAATAATGGATGAACCCCTTTTCTCAAATCGTTAATTAATGTTTTTTAATTAAGATACCGATTTAGTATCAATTGCCAATCCCGGACTCATGGTCGATGCCATGCTGATACCTTTCAGATATTGACCTTTAGCAGTAGTTGGTTTCATACGCACCAGAGTGTTGATCAGCTCCTGTGCATTTTCAGCCAGTTTCTCAGAAGAGAAAGATACACGACCGATAGACGCGTGGATGATACCAGCTTTGTCTATTTTGAATGCGATCTTACCACCTTTTACTTCGTTTACTGCGTTAGCCACATCGTTAGTAACTGTACCTGTCTTAGGGTTTGGCATCAGGTTACGTGGACCGAGTATCTTACCCAGCTTACCTATCTTCGGCATTACAGATGGTGTAGCAACTACCACGTCTACATCTGTCCATCCGCCTTCTATCTTAGCCACAAATTCATCCAGGCCTACGAAATCAGCACCTGCTGCTCTTGCTTCAGCTTCTTTATCAGGAGTACAAAGTACCAATACACGCTTGGTCTTACCTGTACCGTGAGGCAGAGATACTGTACCGCGTATAGCCTGGTCAGCTTTCTTAGGATCAACACCCAAACGGATGTGAACATCTACAGAGCTGTCAAACTTTGTAAGATTCACTGTCTTTACCATTGCTGCGGCTTCGCTCAGTGAGTATATTTTATTTTTATCTAGTTTAGCTTCTAGAGCTTTTCTTTTCTTTGTGATTGCCATTGCTTCAAAAAATTTAAGTAAGGTGGATAATTAAGCCCAAGGAGCTGCTCCTTCTACGGTAAAACCCATGCTACGTGCAGTACCTGCAACCATCTTCATTGCGCTTTCCAGCGTGAAGCAGTTCAGATCCGGCATTTTGTCTTTAGCTATTTCTTCTACCTGAGCCCAGGATACCTTACCAACTTTCTGCCTGTTAGGTTCTTTAGATCCCTTAGGTTGCTTAGCAAGCTCCATCAACTGCACTGCGGCAGGAGGTGTCTTGATCACAAAGTCAAAAGACTTGTCTGTGTAAACGGTAAGTGTTACTGGAAGTACTTTACCTATTTTGTCTTGCGTACGAGCGTTGAACTGCTTGCAAAACTCCATAATGTTGACGCCTTTAGAACCAAGCGCCGGACCGATTGGTGGTGCAGGGTTTGCCTGACCGCCTTTTACCTGTAGCTTTACAAAGCCACTGATTTCTTTAGCCATTTTTTAATTTTTGGTGTTAACGAATTGATTTCTCCCGAAACCACGGGATTACAACTCTTCCAAATGCAACCTTATAATAAGAGCAATATGAGAATTGGAGTGCAAAGGTATGAATAAATAAAATACAAAAGACAATAACAGCGAAATATTTTTTGCTATTTCCACCAGCAGCATATAAATATTTCCACATAGCCTCTTTAAGAGGCTATTTTTTCCTCATAGGGGCAATACCGGTTTTTTTTGCACCCGCAGCCGTTATTACGGCCTTCCTGATACCTAGTAAATAAGTAACATGACTGGCATCTATTTTATGGTCCTCGGTTAATGTTATCTCGTGAACACCATTACTATAGTATTCTATTTTGTTCCCTGTTTTCGTATCTGCACCACCCAATTTATATTTACTCTTTACGATGCTTGCTTTCAATTTATTAAAGAAAGATTTATCAAGCGTCTGAAACACCAGGTAATCTATACCGCCACCTTTCTTCTTATAAAAGCACATGATCATTTCGCCCATGTTCTTCTCTGTCAGGGCAGCAGGTATCCACCTTATGTAGAACATAGAATCAGGTTTACCCTCCGATTCCAACTTCCAGTAGCCGGGTGTCAGTGCTGTCCTGAGGGAGCCAGCGCTCATTGAATTGTACCCCACAAGCTGCTGCAGATCTTTCACTTGCGCTCGCGCACTAACCGTTAAAACCAAACAAACAAATAAGACAATTTTCTTCATAATACTATTTATCGTCTAAAATTAGGGAAATAAGTAACTGCATAAACCTGTGGTTTGTATCTTTTACTATCTTGTATCCGTATCATGCTGTTCAATTCGTTTGAATTTTTATTGTTTTTCCCGGTGGTTACCATCATATATCTTATGCTCCCGCATAAGTTCAGGTGGCTACACCTGCTGTTATCCAGTTGCGTGTTTTACGCATGGTTCACCCCGGCCTACCTGTTAGTGCTGTTCGGCACTATTATTATCGACTACACAGCTGGTATATGCATTGAGCGGTCACAGGGCGGCAGACGCAGGGCTTTCCTTATTCTCAGCATCATTTCTAACCTCGCCATACTAGGGGTATTCAAGTACTACAACTTCTTTATTGAGAATGTCAACGCAGTTTTGCACCTCGCTAAACTCACTCACGCACAGTTGCGAACTATAAGCATTATCCTGCCCATGGGCCTGTCATTCCACACATTTCAGGCTATGAGCTATACCATAGAGATATACCGTGGCAACTATAAAGCCGAAAGGCATTTTGGCATCTATTCCCTGTATATCATGTTCTATCCTCAACTGATGGCCGGACCTATCGAGCGCCCGGCACATATGCTGCCCCAGTTTTATGAAAAGAAAACACCCACCTACTCCGACATATCAGACGGGCTGAAACTAATGCTGTGGGGACTCTTTAAGAAATCAGTCATTGCCGACCGGCTGGCCCTTACCGTAGATTATGTATATGCCAACCCGCGCCACCATACCAATATTGATGCCTTTTTTGCCACATTCTTTTTTGCATTCCAGATATTATGCGACTTCTCAGGCTATACCGATATGGCACGTGGCGCAGCACGCATCATGGGCTTCAGCCTTATGAAAAATTTCGACCACCCCTTCACCAGCCGCAGTGTCACAGAGTTCTGGCGCAGATGGCATATATCATTATCTTCCTGGTTTAATGATTATGTATTCACTCCCGTAACCACTTCTATGCGCCATGGAGGTAAAGCTGCTATCGTATTTGCGCTGTTGCTCACCTTCTTCCTCAGCGGTTTATGGCATGGTGCCGGCTGGAATTTCATTATCTACGGCTTGCTCAATGGCGTAGCGGTAGCCTATGAACTGCTCACCAGGAAAACCCGCAAAAGACTCTTCAGCCACTTACCACCAAGCCTGGGCAATGGCTTGAGCGTGGTGCTTACTTTCAGCTACTGTGCAATAACATGGATATTCTTTCGCGCGGCCAATGTACAGGAAGCCTTAGGCATGCTGAAACAAATACCACACGCAAGTACCGATTTTGCCCATGCCTTGGTTACCCACAGCCGTATTGCAGCCACAATGCCCTTAAAAATGTTGTTGGGCTCTCTATCACTGGTAGCTTTATTAGAACTTGTACATCTCGCGCAAAGAAAGAAAAATATACTGCAATTGATCAATGGTAAACCGCTGGTCGTAAGGTGGGCGATATATTACCTGGTGTGTGCCATCATCGTTTTCCTTGGTGTGTTTGAACACAGGCAGTTCATCTATTTTCAATTCTAAGGCATGAAGAAAGCACTGATTAAAATATTGCTTTTCCTGCTGCCCATGGTCGTGTGTTACACGCTGCTAGAGACAAGACTATCGGGAATACAAAACATCTATAATAAAAAACGAACTGATCTGGAACGCCGGCTGCCGGATATAGAAGTGTTGATACTAGGTGCGTCACACGCATTCTTCGATCTGAATCCCGACTTCTTCTCGTATAAGGCGTTTAACCTGGCGAGCACCTACCAAAGCGAATTTTATGATGCCCAGCTGGAAGCTATGTATGCAGGGCGAGCCCCAAAACTGAAACTGGTGATCATATCCGCTGACTTCAGCTCGTTTTTTCTACAGCTGCATGACACCAAAGAAGAATGGCGGGACTATTACTATTACCAGTTCTGGAACATCAAATACCCTGGCCTTCCACTGCTGGAAGCCAGAAAATTCTCGAAACTCGCACTTTACGGCCCAGAGCGGCTCATGGACAGTGCTATCTCATCAGGAATAAATATTAACCTCACCTATACTTTACACGCTAATGGCTGGGCACCATACAGACTGTCAGGTGCTTATCCGGTTAATGACAGCACCGGAAAATATCAGGTAGATCTGGCTTATAGAAATTTCACCACCGAAAAGATGGCTACTGTAAGCGGGTATATCGAAAAAATGATCCGGGACCTGCGCCGCAGAAATATACAGGTAGCCCTCATTTCATTTCCTGTGCACCATAGTTATTCAGATAACTGCCCCAAAAACGTGGTGGCTATGGAGGACAGCACCATCCGAGAATTTTGTACCAATTATGGTTGTAAATACTACAACTACTCCCACGATCAGCGGTTCACCCTTGCCGACTATGCCGACAATGACCATATCAGGGAATCGGCCGCGATGAGGTTTTCTAAAATAGTAGACTCAGAAGTGTTGCTGCCAACACTAAAAAAATAGCCTCACATTACTTCTGCCATAAAGCAAGAACGCCCCGGAATATCCGGAGCGTTCGTTACTATTTTCAATAAGCAGTTACCTGCGTATTACTTACTTAAGGATCTCAGTTACCTGACCTGCACCTACGGTACGGCCACCTTCACGGATCGCAAACTTCAGACCTTTATCCATCGCGATTGGAGCGATCAGCTTAACAGTCAGATTTACGTTATCACCAGGCATAACCATTTCAACACCTGCAGGCAGTTCGCACTCACCTGTTACGTCAGTAGTACGGAAGTAGAACTGAGGACGGTATTTGTTGAAGAATGGAGTGTGACGACCACCTTCATCTTTGCTCAGGATGTAAACTTCACCCTTGAACTCAGTATGTGGAGTGATAGACTTAGGCGCGCAGATAACCATACCACGCTTGATGTCTTTCTTTTCAATACCACGGAGGAGGATACCGGCGTTGTCACCAGCTTCACCACGATCGAGGAGTTTCTTGAACATTTCAACACCTGTGCAAGTAGAAGTCAGTGGAGCTTCGTTAAAACCAACGATCTCAACGTTCTCACCTACCTTGATCACACCACGCTCGATACGACCAGTAGCAACTGTACCACGACCAGTGATTGTGAACACGTCCTCAACAGACATCAGGAATGGCTGATCTACCGGGCGCGGAGGCAATGGTATGTAAGAGTCAACCGCATCCATCAGATCTTCAACAGCCTTAACCCACTTTGGATCACCTGCAAGAGCACCTGTAGCAGAGCCCTGTATGATTGGTGTGTTATCACCATCAAAACCGTTCTTAGTCAACAGTTCGCGTATTTCCATTTCAACCAGTTCAAGGATCTCAGGATCTTCAACCAGGTCAACTTTGTTCATGAATATTACCATACGTGGTACACCTACCTGGCGAGCCAGAAGGATATGCTCACGAGTTTGTGGCATAGGACCATCGGTAGCAGCAACCACCAGGATAGCACCGTCCATCTGTGCAGCACCAGTGATCATGTTCTTTACATAGTCAGCGTGACCCGGGCAGTCAACGTGAGCATAGTGACGCGCAGCTGTCTGATACTCAACGTGAGCTGTATTAATTGTAATACCACGTTCCTTTTCTTCCGGAGCAGCGTCAATCTCATCATAACCCTTCTTAGTTGCCAAACCTTTACCTGCGAGGATAGTAGTAATAGCTGCTGTCAAAGTGGTCTTACCATGGTCAACGTGGCCGATGGTACCAATGTTTACGTGGGGTTTTTCCCGCTTAAAGGTCTCTTTTGCCATTTTATTTTGTTTTAATTCTGTTTAAACTTTTGTTTGTTATTATTCACGCCATCGTGGCGCTAATTCCCATTTTATGATCGAGGATGATAACCCATTCCTCTTTGTTCATCTTCACTACTCTCTCTGTCACATTCTGAGCTGTTCAGCAAGATTCAACTGCCGACCTTCCCGTTAACTAACGGGATGCTCTAGCCCAAAAAGAGCTGTTGAGCAGGATTGAACTGCCGACCTCTTCCTTACCAAGGAAGTGCTCTACCGCTGAGCTACAACAGCTTGTACTGCTTCATAAAAAACTCGTTGTTGGCCGACCTTCCCGCTAACGAGCGGGATGCTCTACCGCTGAGCTACAACAGCTTGTACTGCTTTTTTCGTATTCCCTTCCGGGACATTATACTATTTTAAAGAACTTCACCTCATTACATTAGCTAATTAGCGTACGCTAATTAGCTGCTCAATGTTGAGAGCGGGAGACGAGGCTCGAACCCGCGACCTACAGCTTGGAAGGCTGTCGCTCTACCAACTGAGCTACTCCCGCTTGTAATCTATGTGCAAATAAGTAAATGTGTATAATGGAATTTCCACATCTGCACATTTACTCACTTTCACAATTTGTATGGTGGGCAGAGTAGGGTTCGAACCTACGTACTCGCGAGAGAACAGATTTACAGTCTGTCGCCTTTAACCACTCGGCCATCTACCCATTTCACTTGTAATTCAGAAATTAATATTCAAAAATGTGAGTGATTCATTTTCGATAATAATTAATCCCGGCATTTCAAGAGCCACTTGCCGGAATCGAACCAGCGACCTACTGATTACAAATCAGTTGCTCTACCATCTGAGCTAAAGTGGCTTTTTAAAGAACTTGCTCCCGTTTTCAATAATTGGGATTGCAAAAGTAGATAACAAAATCGGTTTTGCAAATTATTTTCGTTTCAGTTTCAAAACTTATTTTTTTTACTACAACAAGTTTTTGAAATTTCCATCTGCCTGTAATCTTACCTGCTCATTGAAATGCAGAACAGACAAGCATTACAGGCAAATGGACAATTGTCTTATATATCCAATTTATACTTCTTGGCAGTTTCTATAGCGATGTCGTATCCCGCGTCAGCGTGGCGTATCACCCCCATTGCAGGGTCGTTGTGCAGCACCCGGCGCAGGCGCTCTTCCGCGTCCTGCGTGCCATCAGCCACTATCACCATCCCTGCATGCAGCGAGTAACCCATACCTACCCCACCACCATGGTGGAAGGAAACCCAGCTGGCACCACCTGCGGTATTGATAAGCGCATTGAGTATTGGCCAGTCGGCAATAGCATCACTACCATCTTTCATGGCTTCCGTTTCGCGGTTGGGCGATGCCACAGAACCGGTATCCAGGTGGTCGCGGCCTATAACGATCGGAGCCTTCACTTTCCCGGTACGTACCAGTTCGTTAAACAACAGCCCCGCTTTTTCTCTTTCGCCCATACCCAGCCAGCAGATGCGCGCAGGCAAACCCTGGAAAGCTATACGCTCACGGGCCATCTTCAACCAGCGGTGCAGGCCTATATTATCCGGGAATAATTCCATCAACGCCTTGTCCGTGGTATAGATATCCTCCGGATCGCCACTTAATGCCACCCAGCGGAATGGTCCCTTACCCTCGCAAAACAACGGCCGGATATATGCCGGCACGAAACCCGGAAAATCGAATGCATGCTCTATGTGGCGCTTATCATGCGCCTGACCACGCAGGTTATTACCATAATCAAATGTGATGGCGCCACGCTTCTGCAACTCCAGCATCAGGTTCACGTGCTTAGCCATGGTATCCAGTGAGCGGCTCATGTATTCTTCCTTATTGCTCTCGCGTAGCGTATTGGCCTGAGCCACAGTGAGCCCTTCCGGGAAGTAGCCAATAAGCTCGTCGTGAGCAGATGTCTGGTCCGTAAGAGTATCAGGGGTGATGTTACGGTCTAGCAGACGTTGCAACAGATCTACAATATTGCACGCAACACCTATAGACACTGCTTCGCCCTTTGCCTTGGCCTCCAGCGCCCAGTCTATACCCTCGTCTATATTGTTGGTATATTTATCCAGGTAGCGTGTTTCTATACGCTTCTGCATGCGCCATTCTTCCATTTCAGCAGCAAGGCAAACACCTTCGTTCATGGTGATGGCCAGCGGCTGAGCGCCACCCATACCGCCAAGACCGGCAGTCACGTTCAGTGTACCCTTCAAGGTGCCTTTAAAATGAATATTGGCCAGCGACAAATATGTCTCATAAGTACCCTGCACGATACCTTGTGAGCCTATGTATATCCAGCTACCTGCGGTCATCTGGCCATACATCATCAGGCCCTTAGCCTCCAACTCACGAAATACTTCCCACGTAGCCCACCGACCTACAAGGTTAGAATTAGCTATCAGCACACGTGGCGCATTCTTATGAGAGCGCAGCACACCTACAGGCTTGCCGCTCTGCACCATCAGTGTTTCATCCTCCTCCAGGTTACGGAGGCACTCCAGTATCTTGTCAAAGCTTTCCCAGTTGCGGGCAGCCTTCCCTATACCGCCATATACCACTAGGTCTTCAGGGCGTTCGGCCACTTCCGGGTCCAGGTTGTTCTGTATCATCCTGTAGGCAGCCTCTGCAACCCAGTTCTTACAGTTAAGCTGATTTCCCCGGGGCGCACGTATTACCCTTTTACCTGTTTCTATTGCTGACATTTTTTATGTTTTGAGGATGCAAAAATATAGATAATTATATCAAGTTAAATATTTTGATTTAGCCACATGTTATTGGCAATATACTTCATCGAGCTGCACATCATGCGCCTCTGTCGGCACATGATCTACTACCTGAAACGGATAGCAGATACCGAGTTTATATCCCGATGGGTGCAAATTAAAGAACGTGTCGTAGTAGCCGGATCCATACCCAAGACGGTACCTGTCACCATCGAAAGCTAATCCCGGAATGATAAAGAGATCATAATTGCCGGTATACACCTCTGTATTGGCAGGGTGTTTAGTACCATAGATACCATCTTCCAGTTCAGTAAGCGATCTTAGCACTAGGTTCTCCATTTTGCGCCCCTTCAGGGCTTTAGGTGCAACCACAACAATGCCCTTTGCCAGCATGCTCTCGATAAGCGGAACTATGTTCACCTCCGACCCCATTGGCAGGTAAGTATGTACTGTACGTGCTTTCAATTTCCCGGCAAGATCCTCTATATAGGTACAGATGCGCTCGTCATACCTCTTCTTTTCCGAAGCCGCCATAGCGTTTCTGCGCTCCAGCATCGCCATTCTCAATTCTTTCTTTTCCAGCATTATAGGCTTTCCATCATTTTAGAAAGGAAAAGCTACGCGAAATTAATGTTATCAAAAAAATAATCCTGCGTTTAGCCTGTGTGAATTATTTTCGCGCCATGAAATATGTAGTACTGTTATCTTTATCCATTTTACTGTTCTCCTCCTGCGAGCATACCAAACACATGTATAAGCCGGACAAATTTCCCTCACCATTTACCTACAGTATTACCGATAGCTCCACTGCAGAGAACACCGACCTATACGCGAAGGCCATAAAGTGGATGAAAAAGAAAACGGCATTGAATAATTTCACATTCGACAGCACTGCTAAGAAATCTGACCACATAACAGGAAAAGGCACGCTGACCTTTAAAACACATAAAGCCCTGGTAATGGTGAATCGTGAAATGATAACTTACAACATAGACATCACAATAAAAGGCAATAAATATACGTGCACGGTTTCCGATTTCAACCATCGAAGCAACGGGGTGAAAAATGGCAATTCCTATAAGTATGAAAAACCGAAATACTTCGACTATAGTTTTGGAAACCTCAGTCAGCCCGACCCCAAGGGTACTGACCTCAGGCGATGGGACAAGATAAAAGACGAAAGTGAGTACGATATAAAGAAGATACTCCGATCGTTCAAAAATACGATGATGAGATAGTGGCCTTTCAACATCATGTAAAATCCCCTTGCGTTGCTAACGCAAGGGGATTTTTTATTTTACATAGCATTAATTACTGTGCATATGGTGTATGGCCAGGCCAAAAGTAGATACCCCTGTTGACAGGTCAAGGAAGAGGCCCACTTTTCTGTTGATGTGGTACTCTGCGCCTATATGTCCATCAAGATACAATGGACTGGCACCGTGATATACATTCCTGTCACCGGTATAGCCATCATCCCATGAAACGTGGTCGTAAACAAAACCGAGCGAAGCTGCCAGATAGAAATCCCAGGCTGGGCCTGCACCTAATATCCTGTCAAAATAGTATGTCCCTTTTACGCCCATTGGCACAATGGTCTCATGGTAGTAATAGCGTCCACCGTAATAGTTGTCACTCCGGTAAGAAGATATACCGATGAATGGGGCCAATGTAAATGATCGCGCCACATCAAATTCATAGTTGGCAAAAAAGATGGGCACATCCTGATTAAGGTATCCATAGTAGGCAATACCCACACCCAGATTCAGGGTATGTCCGTATTGTTCGTCGTGCGAAGACATGGTTGTTTGCGCGTTAGCGGCACTGGCACTGGCTGTCAGGAGAATTGCAGAAGCTGCAATAACTTTAAGCTTCCCTATCTGCGCGGCAAATAAATGGTTGATCGTTGTGGTTTTCATGTGTTTAATTTTAAGTTGTTATTAAATAGTATGTAGTGTTCCTTTTGGGAGAGAATGCTCTTTCACCTTCTCTTCTTTGTTCTTACAGTATCGGTCTGCGGGCCACTTTGCTGCATCGCCTTTTCCTGAGCCTCTTCTTTCTTCCTTTCCTTGCGCTTGTAGTAACCTCTGAGCAGGAAATTCCCTTTCAGCGCTTTCATGTTTTCGCTGAATCCTTGAGTTCCTTCCTTCATCGATTGAGCTGTCCCTTCCAGATTTTTAGCCAGGTTGTCGCTGTGCAATAACCTTCCGAGACTACCTTTACCTTCATTGATGTCTGTAGTTATACCGGCCAGGCTCTCGGTTATCACTTCTGCATTCTCAGCTATCCGCTGCACAGTAGCTAAGGTCTTTCCCAGGTCTGCGGGGTCTGTCGTCGCTATCTTATCTCCGTTACCTATGAGTGAGCCGCCTTCAGACACAGCCGTTATTGCTATCAACTTATCACCCATCAATCCATCAGAACCTATCGACGCCATTGCATCCTTTTTTATGAACGGATGCACCCGGGATGCCAGCACCATATCTACACGGGCAAGGGTATCTGATATGATATTTATACCCTCAACGGTGCCTACATTTACCCCTACAAAGCGCACATTATTGCCCACCTGCAAGCCGCCAACGTTTCTGAAGGTGCCATAAACATGGAACGTGTCCCCAAACAGGTTTTTGGTCTTGCCTATCAGGAATATTGCCCCCACCAGTAAAACCAATCCAATTGATGTAAAAATGCCTGTTCTTATTTTTTGTCCACTTGTAGCCTTCATAAAAAATCATTTAAAAAAAGAGCGAATAAATTCATTGTCCGATTTCTCTAGTTCATCTATAGTACCCTCAGCTACAAACGTTCCTTTATCCATCACCAGCACTCGGTTGGCCGTGGCCTTAGCGCAGGCTATATCATGGGTGATAATGATCGATGACACCTGGTACCGTTCCTGCATACTTAATATCAGTTCACTTATCTCGCGCGATGTAATAGGGTCTAGTCCTGTTGTAGGTTCATCATACAGCATGATTTCCGGCTTCAGTATCATGGTTCTTGCCAGCCCTATTCGCTTCCGCATTCCTCCTGATAATTCTGACGGCATTTTGTCTATAGCATCGGGCAACCCCACACCCTCAAGTATCTCAGTAACGCGTTCATCTATATCTTTCTGATCGTTGAGATGCAGCACCTTCCTCAGCGGGAATTCAAGATTTTCTCTCACGGTCATTGAGTCATAAAGCGCCCCACTCTGAAACAGGAATCCTATCCGGATGCGCAACTTCCTCAACTCTTCTTCCGAAAGCGTATCCACTTCTTCACCAAACACCCTGAGTGAACCCTCATCCTGACACAACAATCCTACTATACACTTAATAGCGACTGACTTGCCTGTGCCAGACCTACCCATTACAACAAGGTTCTCGCCTTTCCTCAATTCCATACTGATATCTCTCAGCACCTCGTTGCTACCAAAAGATTTTTTAAGGTGTTCCAGTTTTATGACTGCTTCCTTGTTAGTATCTGTATGTATTTGCTCGTCCATATCTTTTGTTTAAAAACCCAGAGCACTGGTCAGTTGCACAGCAATAGCATCGATGACAATTATCCATAGTGATGCACTCACAACCGCCGAATTAGCAGCCAGTCCCACACTTTCTGTGCCTCTGCCCGTATTATACCCTTTGTAGCACCCGACAAACCCTATGGCAAAACCAAAGAATACAGTTTTGAATACTGCCGGCAACAGATCACCGAATTCGACAGAAGAAAATGCCTTATGAAAAAACAGTATCGGAGTTACAATTCCGTTTATGTTAATACCTACATAACTACCCGCCAGCCCTAACGCATCGGCCATTAGCGTGAGTAAGGGCACCATGATTGTGCACGCCAGTATACGTGTCACTACGAGGTATTGCACAGGATTGGCGCCAGACACTTCCATTGCATCTATTTGCTCGGTCACTTTCATACTCCCCAGCTCTGCGCCTACGCCCGACGAAATTTTACCGGCACATATCAACGCAATGATCACCGGGCATATTTCGCGTATGATCGATATGGAAACCATTTTAGGAATAAAGCTTTCTGCACCGAATGCCTTCATCGTGGGTTGCGCCTGCAGGGTCATCACAAATCCTACTATGAATCCTGTAATACCTACCAGTGGAAAGGATTTATATCCTACGAGATAACATTGGCGAATGAATTCATTCCACTCGAAATCAAGCCTGAAAATATTCCTGAAGAAACGGGCAGCAAAATAAAACTGGTCGCCGGCCTCTTCAAATACTCTCTTTATGGATATGGTAAATGCCTGCAACATGTGTGTTTGTTTTATCTCCTTGCACTAGCCGATTTAGGTACGATATCTCGTGTAGTGTGTTTCACATTCCATGTAAAACCATGCCAACACATATTTTTCATATAAAAAAAGCCTGCATCCCATATGAGATGCAGGCTTCCGGACCACGAAAAAATTAGTTGATGACAAAAGATAAATTGCGACGGCCTCCATCCATACTGTATTGGAGGCAATAAACTCCGGCAGGGAAACCTGCAATATTCACTTCATCTTTTGATTGCCCTGTGCTAGTCACCGTTGCAGGCATCAATTGACCCATAGCATTGTATATGGTAATGGTGTGCGTGTTGTTTACAGTCCCTGCACTTTCTACGTACAGTAGGTTATGGGCGGGATTTGGGTAAATATTTACAGAGCCTATACTACTTGCAACAGAAGCCACTCCGGCAGGTAGCGGAGGCAGTCCCCCCTCGTCATACACTGTCTGCGCCGCGTCTGCGATATTCCTTATCCCTGTATAATTTACTCCGGGGCAACCATTAGCGGTATCGGGGTTTGTTGTGATCAGTGCAAACGTAATATTCGCAGTGCCACCAGGGGCAAAATCAATATCGTTCGTGGTCAACATAAAGCGTCTGTCACCGGGTACATTGGCAGAATTACATTCCGACCATTCGGATGGGGTACCCGGGTCACCAAAAAATACATATTTGGTCTGCGGACCCGAGCCATACCCTTTTGAGGGTATACCGGAACCCGAGTAATCATCAGTAAAAAATGAACTATCTCTCAGCCTGCCTCTCATATAATTATCATATTGCCAGTCAGCCGTTGGATTGCCTATGATAGAAGCATCATTATTATAATAGGTAAAATTGCTGATGCCTATAGCCGGCGAGGCACCCAGGAATTTCACTCCTGCTACAGGTATACTCATACCATAAGAGTTAGCAGGAGATCCCACGCTACCTCCATCGTTATTATTACCGTTATACACTATTCCCAATCCCCGTGTGCTATCAAAGCCTATGTAGTCATCTCCGAAATAGCCCAGGTCCATATCTGCAAACTGTGCGATCCTGAAGTTATTGCACGTAGTGACACTTTTGTTAACAATCTCATAGTTGTAAAACACTATATTGTCTACCTGCGTGCCGCGACTGTAGGCATATGCCATTGCATGTATCTCTACACCCAGTGGTTTGCCGTTGGTTTGCGAGTGCGTAGCGCCGTTGTCGCTGAATACCCACCACAATGCCTCATCGCCGCGCACATCAGGATAGTCGCCCAAAAGTGGCTCATATATTCCATTAGCATTAATATCTATAAACGGAGCCATATCAGAATCTATAGTCAGGGCTACGCCACCTGCGCCTTGCGCATGGGTATTGCCCTTTGCAGGCCAGGTAAGGATACCTTGGGGTATATTGTCGACTGTAGCTACGCCTGTGCTTACCATATATTGAAAATGCTGTATCTCTGAGCGATATACTTTCCATATTTTTGCCCATTTTTGAGATGTGGCGTATGTCACCGTATCAGTATTATCCAGCGGGCCGGGCCAGTAATCATTGGTTGTTCCATATGTTCGGGCCGATACGTGCAGGTTTCCTGACCCATCATTACCAGATATCCATAACCCGGCCGAAATACCCAACGTCTTTACGGTTCCTTTCGGAAAAAAGCACGCTGCAGATGATCCGGCTGCATTGCCCCACATACCTCCATGCACGTTTACTGAAGCATTGATATTTCCTACATTTATGGAATCAATGGTGATAAATGGGGTTTGGGCTGATAAGGTGGGTGCAAATGCAGTTGCGATAAGGCCCCATAAGAGTAGTTTCGGTTTCATGTTTCAAAAGTTTTAAGGGTTAAAAATGATCTGTGATACTTATACAGACGTATGAAAATCCAAAAAACTTGGCTGTGAGGAACGACCGGAAAGAAAAATTTATAACCATGATATACCTGATACTGTGTTTCAGACTATTATAAATTGTTTACACGGTCATACCAAAATAAAATATTCGCTACTCACATCTAAAAAAGAGGTAGGTTTAATTGTTCAAGCGAGCGCTGCAAAAATTTTAACATTTCCTATATTTTAAAAACATGCTTGTTGACGTCAATGCACCAACGGTAAATGTGTTTTCCCCCTATCTTTGTCGGGCTTAAAAACAGGCTAATGCCTGCTTTATATCATTTGTACATTTGTTAAAATTTTTTCTATATGCGAAAAAGCGCGCGCTTTTTGGTCTTGACCCTATTATCACTCCTCTCCGTTGCTGCCATAGCTCAAACTCAAACTGGTACCATCAAGGGGTTCGTATACGACAGTAAAACAGGGGAACCACTTACGTACAGTAACATACAGATAACTAACACCCACAACGGTGTTCAAACAGACATCAATGGTTACTTCTCGTTAACGCTGCCCCCGGGTACTTATACCCTGTTAACCACTACCGTAGGCTACGATAGCAATAGTGTAACCATTAACCTGCTGCCTAATGCTATTGTCACCAAAAAGATCATGCTTGCTCCGCGCGGTGTTGAGCTGAAAGCTGTAGAGGTATCAGGCCGCCACACAGAGAAAGCAACCCACATCAATACCGGTGTTACCAAGATATCTCCGCAAGAGATAAAGAAACTGCCGAGCGCAGGTGGCGAGCCTGACGTAGCGCAGTACCTGCAAGTGATACCGGGCGTCGTTTTCACCGGTGACCAGGGTGGCCAGCTATATATCCGTGGTGGTTCTCCGGCGCAAACAGGTATTTATCTCGACGGCGTTACTATCTACAACCCATTTCACTCTATAGGTCTTTTCTCCGTGTTTGAGGTAGAGGCAGTGCGCAATGTAGACGTATATACTGCAGGCTTTGGCGCCCAATATGGTAACAGAACATCTGCTATTGTGGACGTACACACCAAAGACGGCAATAAAAATACGTTGGCAGGAATTGTTTCTGTCTCTCCTATTATGACCAGGGTAATGCTCGAAGGACCGCTGGTAAAAGCTAAAGATAATGGTGCCGGTATCACTTTCCTGGTTACAGGCAAGAGTAGCTACCTCGACCAGACATCAAAGACCCTGTACGCCGGATTGGGCGACGTATTCAAGCAAGGTCTGCCTTACCGCTTCTCAGACTACTATGGTAAAGTCACTTTCAATGGAGACAACGGTAGTAAGCTCAATCTTTTCGGATTCAACTTCGACGACCATGCTTCATTGTCAAATGGCAATAACGTGCAGGGCGACTATCACTGGCAGGCACGCGGCTTCGGCTCTACGTTTGTCGTGTCTCCAGGCAATAGCTCCGCTCTTATCGATGGTAAGTTTGCATATTCCAACTATAATATCGATTTGTCTCAGGTCGGTATCCCAACCGACACTGTGCCTAGCAATAGCCAGATAAACGGCTTTGAAGCTGCCATCAATTTCACTTATTTCCTCCCTAAATACAGCCAAATAAAATATGGCGTGGAAGTAAGCGGCTTGCATACTGCACTCAACTACTACAGCGCGGCAGGCATTAGTTCTGTCGAAAATCGCCAGAGCACCCTCGCTGCTGCTTACTTTTCGTATAGGCAGGTTTTTGATGGCAAGTTCATTATCGAGCCCAGCGTTCGTATACAATACTATTCAGAGTTGAATAAGATATCTCCCGAGCCAAGGATCGGATTGAAGTACAACCTTACCGACAATATCCGCCTCAAAGGCGCAGCTGGTATCTATTCACAAAATATCATCAGCACCAAAACAGACCGCGACATTGTGAACCTGTTTACAGGCTTCCTGCTCAGCCCGGACCAGCAGATCAAAGATGCCAATGGCAATGTTGTAAAGACCAACCTGCAAAATGCTTACCATCTTGTTACAGGTATAGAGGTGGACATACAGAGGGTAGAACTGAACTTCGAGCCATGGTTCAAGTATTTCGGCCAGATCGACGAGCTGAACAGGAACAAATTATTACCTACCGATCCCGACTTTTCAGCTGCGTCAGGCAAGGCATATGGTATGGACCTCTCTGCTAAATACAGCCATAACAAGTTATATCTTTGGGGTGCTGCAGGCTACCAGGTCGTTAAATATACAGGCATAGGCCCCGACGGCAATGTACAAACCTACCCTACTCCTTTTGATACACGATTCAACGCGAATGCAGTAGTATCTTATAATGTGGGCAAGAAGAAAGAATGGGATTTCTCCGCCCGTTTCAATATCCACTCTCCATTCCCCTTCACGCAAACACAAGGATTTTATGAGAATGTGGGCAGTGGAACATCTACAGGCTCTTCGGCAACACCATCTACAGGCCTTGCCACCAACATTCTCCCTACCAATGGCACGCTGGGTATATTGTATGCCAATGATATCAACGGCGGGCGCTTGTCATGGTATCACCGTGTTGATCTTTCAGCAAAAAGACGCTTTGACCTGAAGAACAAGACCACACTGGATGCTACCTTTGCTGTTACCAATGTTTATGACAGGAATAACATTTTTTATGTTAATCGCATAACCAATCAGGACATTTATCAATTACCTTTATTCCCAAGTGTGAATCTAACCTGGAACTTTTAAAAGTATCACGCCCATCGAATGATACTGAATAGAAAAAAACGACTATATATTCGGATTACCTCGGCAGTGCTGGGTTCAGTAATAAGTATTGCAGCGCATGGTCAGGTTGTATACCCCGACCTGCCTAAGAATCGCAGCCTTATATTAGTAGAAGAACAATTTCAACAGCAACACTATGTTATGGCTGCACAGTCGTGCAGGGCATACCTTAAGGCCGTTGACGATAATATAAGCAATGTGAATAGCTCAGATGTAGAACTGGCAAAGTTCTACATCGTTGTATCCTCACTCAAGACCAATGAGATAGGCAGCCTTAAAGCAGGCAGGGATATGATCGCAGCCACCAATAATGTGGCCTACCGGCAAAGGATATCATTTGCCATCGCCCAATATTACTTTCAGCACAATAAAATGGCTGAGGCTATACCTTTCTATGAAAATACCGGAATAGCCAATCTCACGAACGCGCAGATAGCTGATGAAAAATTCGAATTGGCTTATTGTTACTTCAATAATAAGCAGTTTGATAAAGCAGAGCCTCTGTTTGCCTCTATCAAAGAACTGAAAGACGGCAAATACTATAAAGCTGGCAACTACTATTATGGGTTGCTTACATACAATGAAAACAAGTATAACGAAGCCCTGCAGAGTTTTGATCGCATCAAGGATGATAAGGAATATCGCCAGGTAGTACCCTACTATATTGCTGAGTTGTACTACTTCATGGGTAATAAGGCCAAAGCACTTGAACAAGCTAAGGCTATCATGGAAGGCAGGGACAAGAGCTATTATGATAATGAGCTGCACCTGCTGGCCGCACAATGCCTGTTTGAAGACGAAAAGTACGCCGAAGCAAAACCCTACTTTGAATACTTCTACGAGCACACCAATAAAATAACAAAAGAAGATCTCTATAAAATGGCCTACTGTTACTACCGTATCAACGAGTGGGACAATGCGGCTGAAAAATTCAAACAACTCAGTAACACACGTGATTCTCTTGGCCAGTCATCTATGTACCTGCTGGGTGATTGCTACCTGAAAAAAGGCCATAAAAGAAGTGCACGCAACGCCTTTGGCGTCTGTGCCGATATGTCTTTTAACAAGGGACAGCAGGAGTCTTCGATGATGCTTTATGCACGGCTTAGTTGCGACCTTGGTCATAATGACGAGGGAGTAAGGCAGTTGAATACCTTGCTCAGGTTGTACCCTAAGAGCGACTACAAGGATGAAGCGCACACCTTGTTATCTATATTATTGCTTAAGACCAACAATTTCGCAGACGCCCTTCGCCATCTGGACGATGTCAATAAAAAAGACGCCGCCTATTCGCAGGTATACCAGAAAGCCGCTTATGGATTTGCGGTGCAGCAATTCCGCGAGGGCAATCTGAACAAGGCGTATACTTTCTTTAATTTTTCACTGCAACATCCCGTAGACGGGGCCTATGAACGTGCCGCCTACTTCTGGAAAGGTGAACTGGCCTACCGAATGCATGACTATACTGAGGCCATCAGAAACTCACAGCAATTCCTTGATCACAAAACAGGCCATGAACTGGTAACCGTTATCAGCCCGCAAGCTACGGCGCAGCATGCCTACCTCAATATGGGCTTTGCCGCTCTGGCAACGCAGAACTATAGCGCGGCACAAACCTATTTCAACCATGCAAGCCAGTCTAAAGACGAAGATGGCTACTCAGGTATGGTAGCAACCCTGCACGAAGCAGATGCCGTATTTATGCAGCAAAACTACGCCAAGGCAATAGTTCTGTACGATAAGATCATCAATACGGATGCTGAAAATGCAGACTACGCGCGATACCAGAAGAGTATCATCATGGGCCTGCAAGGCAAGAACAACGAGAAAGCAGCCCTGCTACTTACACTCATCAGCAATCCTAAACCATCGCCTTATGGCGCTACAGCGCGCTACGAACTGGCGGTAACTTATATTGAGACCAACAGATACCCGCAAGCACTCGTTTACCTGCAACAGCTTACCGACTCTGCGGGCTTCAAATCATTCGCCCCTAAGGCATGGATGAAAGTTGGCTTCATCAGCCAGCAGACCAATGATAACAGCAAGGCTATAGCGGCTTATAAATACGTGGTTACTGACTATCCTGCATCTGATGAGCGCATATCTGCCCTTGATGCGTTGAGGAGCTTATACATACAAAGCAATCAGCCCGCGGCATATGCTCAACTCCTTAAGGAGAACAATCTGCCATCAGCCGATAGCAGCGCTATCGACTCGACCTACTACGCAGCAGCGGAAACACAATTCGCTACCGGCAAGTGGGAAATTGCCAAGGCTGCATTCACCAGCTACCTGCAACATAATGCTAATGGCATCTTCGCCATCAAGGCCCACTACTACAGGGGCGAGAGCGAGTACCAGTTGAAAGGGTATACAGAGGCGCTGGATGATTTCAACAAGGTGCTCACTTATCCATGGAATGACTTTTCTGAAAACAGCGCCCGTCATGCCGCCACCATCAGCTTCGACAATAAGAAATATGCTGACGCATATAACTACTATCACCAACTCCGCATCAATACCATAGCCAATCCTCAAACGCTGGAAGTGGCTTATAGTGGGCTTATCGTCAACGGCTATAACTCTGGTAAATATGCAGAAACGGGTCTATACGCCGACTCTCTGCTGGCTATGCAGGGAGTATCGGCCGACATGATCAATGACGCGTTGCTGTACAAAGCCAAATCATTCCAGCATTTTGACAAAAGTGATTCTGCCATCAACATCTATCAGCAGCTGAGCGGTAATAAGAACGGGGAGATAGCCGCCGAATCTCGCTACAGGATAGCAGAAATACTGGTGCAAAAAGACAGCCTTAAAGATGCGGAAAATGCTGCTAACGAAACGATCAAAATGTCTTCTGGTTATGACTACTGGATCGTGAAATCATACATACTGCTGGCTGACATACTGACCAAACAGAAAGACTACTTCAATGCCAAAGCAACGCTGGAAAGCATTGTGAAGCACACCAAAATAACAGAGCTGAAAGATGAAGCGACCAAAAAACTGGCTGATGTGAAGGCACTGGAAAAACAACAAAGCAAACTAAAAGAAGATTAATAATAATACTGCATGAGTGTAAAACCTTTTATTGTTCTGGCATTATCCTTTGTGGTTGCACATAGCGCCATAGGGCAGCGCTCTGCCGGCGATACGACACTTAAGGGTTCTACTATTGAGGTAATACAATCTTACAAGCCACAGGTGAGACAAGCGCCCAAGCCGGAATGGATACCGCAATTACCACCTGCTGACACCAGCCGTATGATCATGAATTACGAGGTGCCACAGCAAACTCTATATTACTCTTATACCTCGCAGCCACTCCGCCCATTAGCACTGGGTAAAGATACCCTGCTCATACCCTACCCTAACTATGTGAAGGCAGGCGCAGGCAACTTATCTACACTCTTTCTTGATGCCGGTATCGGCAACTTCAGAGGTGACGACTATGAAACAGCTATACACCTCCACCATATTTCACAGAAAGGCAATATCCAATACCAGCAGTCTGCGCTTAGCGGCATAGAGGCAGAAGGGTTGCTGCACAAGGCTAAATATGACTGGCATGCCAGCATAGCAGGCGAGCGCAACCAGTACTACTATTATGGCTACAACCACGACCTGTACACACCCTCCAGCGACTCATTGAAACAAACCTACACGTCCATACGGGCATCGGTAGACATGCAGAATAAGCCGCTTCCTAACGATCCACTTTCTTATCACCCTTCTGTTACAGCCTCTGTTTATGATGCACGCTTTAATACCTCAGAAACAAGCTTTGGTTTTGCTGCACCCGCTACCTATACTATAGACAATACACTGCAAGCTAACGTTGCCCTGCTGGCTAACTTTACGCACACCGGTATGGATATTACAGGAGGCAGTAATAACCTCGTGGAGCTGTTGCCTGGTGTTACTCTAAATAAGGGCAAGCTAAAAGGCCACGGTAACTTAGGGCTGGCAGTGGGTAAAGGTGGTACCTTCTACGTATTGCCGGACATCATAGCCGATTACAACATAGCAGGATCATCACTACTGCTAAGCGGGGGCTGGCAAGCCAGTGTACGCCAGAATACCTACGAACAGCTGACTACAGAAAACCCTTACCTGTTCCACTATTACCAGATACAACAAACCCGCAGAGACGAATTATTTGCCAATGTATCCGGTAATGCCGGCAACCACTTCACGTATGCGGCTAGGGCCAGCTGGTGGAATTTCAACAACCTGCCTACTTATCTAAATGGCCCGGCACCTCAGCTACCTAACCAGTTCCTCGTTGCCTACGACAATGTAAGCGCTATATCCCTCCATGGTACACTCCGCTATGTGGAGTCAGATAAATGGTCGGCAGGTTTTACCGGTGACTTTTACGAGTATTACCAGGGATCTCTGGCCTATGTATGGGGATTGCCATCTGTAAAGATGAAAGGAGACCTGGCTGTAATACCCATGAAAGACCTAACCGTTACCGGCTATGTTTCTATTTTGGGTGGTATACACACCCTGGCTGCCAACGGTGCCGTAAAAACGCTAAACCCTATCGTAGATATCGGGGGCAATGCCGAATACCGTTTAGTGAGCAGGTTGAGCGCTTTTGCACAGATAAGTAATATACTAAATAGCAAATATGAGCGCTGGCAGGGCTATCAGGCATATGGTCTCAATGTATATGTAGGTTTGCGGTTGAAATTTTAAAAGAAGTAGTAATTTAGGCCTCTCATTCAGGGAAAATGGACATAGCTAAGTATATAGGACAATACATCATCAAGAATAAATTTTGCTACATCCATGGGCTTGGCAACATGGAGCTGATGAAGCGGCCTGCTGTACACGATGGTAAGGCATTACAAGGTGCATCTTATGAGGTCATTGTTACTACGGGCGGCTCTATAGACGACAGCTTTGCCAATTTTATAGCTACCAATGAGCAGATAAGCATATCGAAGGCAGCCAATGCATTACGTGAGTTCAGCATGCAGGCAAGGGCAGATATTGCGGCCGGCAAAGAAGTGGTTTTGCCTAATCTGGGTAAATTTCTGGAAGAAAACGGCAAAGTAAAATTCATTACTGATCCTAACTTCAAGTTCACTCCGGCAGGTATTCCTACCATACAGAACAGTAAACAGCTGGAAGAACAAAAGAATGCTCCGGTAATACCTAAACCATCTTTCGAACCACCCGCAAAGGCCAACTCTGTAAACTGGAGCATGGTCATCATCGCTGTCATCCTGGTGGTGATACTGGCTGGTGGTGGCTATGGCTATTACTACTACAAAAGCCTTCAAAAAGCCGCAGCGCCGGCACCGGTTGTCCCTAAAAAAGATACAGTATATCAGGCACCTCCTGTACCCGTATCAGATACCATGGCTCACCCTGTAGACTCTATGGGACAAAACGCAACTGCTACTACGCCGGCTGCATCTGCAGTAGACTCACAGGCTACCACTACCTATCGCATGATCATCGGTGCTTACACTGCCAGAGATAAAGCAGAAAAACGATACAGGCAATTAAAGATCAACGGAACCAAAGTAGAGTTGGTCACCAAGGATTCTATCAATTATATGGTACTGGAATCTGTTACCTGCAGGGTAGTTGACACCGCCCATATGAAGGACTCGCTCAGGGTGTTCTACAACTTTAAAGGGGTAGCTATCTATAAATAATTATCTGATGAACATGTAAAAGCCACCTTAGGGTGGCTTTTACTTTTTTGCATACCATAAGAAGTAAATACAGGGTTCGGCGAAATACTTCCTTCCTCCGCGAGTCTCCGTCCTTCGCGGAACTCGCCGATAAGCGGTAAGGATATTTTTAATCATTGAACACTATCCATTTCCATCAATATCAGCGCCCGCAATAGCCTCGGCGCCTCCGAGGTTAAATTAATATCCGGTTCCCGAAAATACTTTAGCTTTGAAATCACAGCAAGATCATAAAGCCTAGCATGACAGTAGAACTACTCAACCGGGAATTTGAGAATAATATCGGACAGCTCAGGTCTTATCTGCTGAGAATTACCGCCAGCGTAAAAGACGCGGAAGATATAGCGCACGATACCTACATAAAAGCGGTCGACAAATTAGGCACGTTCAGGGGCGAATCGTCCCTCAAGACATGGTTCTTCACCATAGCATCTAATCTTGCCAAAGACAATCAGAGAGCGCAAAAGCGCTGGACAGAAAACGTCACAGACATCTCCAGGGCCGCAGCAATGGGTCATCCCCGGTTCTTTCAGGAAGCCATGCATATCCGCGCCACATCACCCCATGGCCAGTTCGAGGTTAAGGAGCATATAGCATTTTGTTTTACCTGCATCTCCAAATCGTTACCGCTGGAGCAGCAGCTCTGCATATTCCTTAAAGAAGTGTATGAGTTCAAGGTGAGTGAAATAACCACTATCCTTGATACTACAGAGGCAATGGTGAAGTACTACCTGCACACTGGCAGGTCTAAGATGATCAGCGTGTTCGATGGTCGTTGTGCATTGGTCAATAAAGAAGGGGTCTGCCACCAATGCTCTGAGATCAATGGTGTCTTTAATCCCAAACAGAATTCGCAGGAAGAGCTGGCAAAACTAGACCTGGTGAAAGCCGCTGAAAAGGGCGACAAAGAACATTTATTTGACCTGCGTATGCAGATTCTTCAGAATTTAGACCCCTTCACATCTGCTGCCTCTGAACTGCAACTGCATCATTTAGAACACAATAGACAGGTAATGGAAAAATATTCCGAAAAAATGGCCTGATACCCTATCGTTTTGTTTCGCCCATTCGTCGAAATACCATGAAACGCTTAATAACAATATTAATGATCATGGCAACAACGACAACAATGGCGCAAAACAAGAAGGCAACAACGGTAAGAAAGACATTTAGCAGGGCTACCTCCGTAAGTATCGACATCCAGTCAGATCCCGCTATCGTATGGAAATTGATAACCGATGCCGCAGGGTATCCTTCATGGAATTCCACCGTTACCTCTATCACCGGCACCATCGCACCCGGCGAGACCATCCACCTCAAATCCACCCTCGATGCAAAGAGGACATTCAAATTGAAGGTGAAGGAATTTGACGTAAACAAGCAGCTGGCATGGGGAGATGCTATGGGCAAAAGGGTCTATACACTTACCAAAAATCAGGAGGGGCAGACGCACTTCACCATGACCGAAAAAATAGGAGGACCATTATTCCCGCTCTTTGCCCGTATGATCCCGTCGTTCGATAATTCGTTCGACCAGTTTGCTGCCGATCTTAAAAAGGAAGCAGAAAAAATAATGAGCACAAAATAAAATCACGCATCATAAAATCAAACCAATGAAAATAGTAAGAGTAACCTATACTGCTAAGGCAGAGTACGTGGCCACCAATCAGGTAAATATCAGAACAGTAATGGCTGACTTGCAACAAATTGCCAACCCCGGCATAAATTACCAGTGTTGTCTGTCGCCGGATGGAAAAACATTTACCCACCTGGCTTTTTTCCGGTCCGCGGAAGATGAGCAGGTACTGCTGCAATTGCCTGCTTTCAAAAGCTTTCAGGAACAACTTAAGGCCAGCGGTCCGGAAACGCCACCAAAGCAGGAATTGCTGACACTGATGGGTAATACAACCGATTTCTTTATAGTTTAGAAACGGTAGGCAATTTTTCAAAGTAGGCTATTATAAGATGACAGAACGGGTGAGCAGAGCGAAAGCGATGCCACCCGTTCTAACTTTAGCTATAGGGTTATATTATTTTGCGCTTTGACGTGAAGAGTAAATTATCAGGCTGCACTGCTAACTACAAACTAAAGCGGTACATTTAATAAAACTTAGGCAGAAAATTGCGGCTATAATGAAAAGAAGACAACACCACTTTATGAAACATTTCCCTGTTTTATTTGCTTTGCTTATCAGATGCTTAACTGCGTACGCGCAACAGGCAATACCTCCTGGCTACCAGCGCTACGCGGAAGTTGATAAAACTGCGCTAGCTATTCCCGAATCCCAAACCGAAAATACACAGCAAATAGCCGATTATATTACCGCGCATTTCAAAACAGACAGCGATAAGGTAAGGGCAATATTTACATGGGTGTCGTCGAATATCAGTTATGACCAGCACTTTAAAGACGGTTTTATTCATTTTGTCAACGATGTGAATACAGTCGGCCGTGATAGTGAGCGAGTTGAAAAAATAACTAAGGTACTGGAGAAGAGGAAGGGTGTTTGCATGCTCTTTGCAGCTTTGTTCAACGATATTTGCTTGAAGAGCGGCTTGAGGTCGTATCTTTTAGACGGTTATACAAAGCAAAATGGAACTATCGGCAAAATAGCACATGCCTGGTGTGCCACGCAGATAAATGGGCAATGGCATATGTTTGACCCTACGTGGGAGTCGTGCTACAAGGCTCGCGCAACCGGCAGAGCACTATTAGAAACGGCAGATTCGTTTTATAACATTCCTCCATCAACTTTTGTTGCTTCCCACATGCCTTACGACCCCATGTGGCAATTTCTGGAACACCCCATCACTAATCAGGATTTCTATGACGGTAAGACGACCGGAAACAGCGAGGCTCCGGTCTTTAACTATACCGATTCTATTGCCGCCTATGAACGGCTTGACTCTGCGCAACAATGTGCGGTGGCAACACGGCGTATTAAGGCCAACGGCGTAAAATATGGCCATGCAGCCGAAGAACTGAGCTTGCTGGCCCTGACCTCAGAGGCATATAAAAGACACAGATACGAGTTGGTATACGCTGAGGCGATGGGTGCCTATCACGAAGCTGTAGGAAAGATCAATAAAGCAATAGACTATATCAACTCCAACCGCTTAAGAAAGACGGATGCAACGGTACAGGAAATGATAGATAAGGCAGATGACAATGCAAAACTGGCCAAAACCAAATTAAGCAGCATTAAAGACCCCGATAAAGAGATGGCCGTCACGATGGTATCATCTTCCCAAGCCCTGGACAAGCTGATAACGCAGATACAGCAGATAAAAGATCAATTGAAAGGAAAATAAGCTGTCTTAGTTTCCATAGTCAAACTAAACGCTCCGGCTTCAAAAACATAAAGTAAGAAAGCTTGCTGCACAGTGCAGCAAGCTTTCTTACTTTGAATTTGGGATCCGCTAATTGGGAATTTTATATCATCATTCCTCCTGACGCCTCTATGCGCTGGGCATTTACCCATTGGGCATCATCTGAACAAAGGAAGGCAACAACGCCACCTATGTCGTCCGGTAAACCTACGCGGCCAAGGGCGGTAAGCGAGGCTATTTGCGCATTCATTGCCGCATTATCTCTCACCATACCTCCGTTAAAGTCGGTCTCTATTGCTCCGGGGGCCACTACATTTACCCTTATCTTACGACCTCCTAGTTCCTTAGCCATATAGCGGGTAAGTGTTTCTACCCCACCCTTCATAGCACCATAAGCGCTGGATCCGGGAAACGAGAAACGTGCCAGTCCACTGGAAATATTGACGATACCTCCTCCATCGGCCATGATGGCCAATGCCTTCTGAGTAAGGAAGTATACACCCTTAAAGTGTATATTCATAAGGGTATCAAACTGTTCCTCGGTGGTATCTGTAAATGCTGCATGCAGACCGGTACCCGCATTGTTCACCAGGTAGTCGAAAGCATCGGCTCCGAAGGTACTCTTTAATACCTCCTTTACCCGTCCTATAAAGGCATCAAAGCTCTTAATGTCACCCGCATCCAGTTGCAGCGCAGCCGCTTTACCACCCATTTTTTCTATTTCAGCAACTACGGCTAGCGCTTCCTCTTTTTTACTATTGTACGTAAGGATCACGTCTACTCCCTTTTTTGCAAGGCTCAGTGCCATGTTTTTTCCTAAGCCACGGCTACCACCTGTAACCAATGCTATCTTGTTATTTGTTTTCATTTGTTGTTAGATTTTGAAGATACAAAAGTAAGCCTGCCATAGGGCAGGCTGTTTATATCTTTCAATCTATTGTTTACAAAAATCAAATATTCGGCCTATTCCCTGAAAGAAAGCGGAGTAAGGTCAGTATGTTTTCGGAAGAAATTAGAAAAATGAGATAACTCTTCAAATCCCAGGCAGTAGGCTACCTCTGATATATTCCAATTGGTCTGTTTCAGTAATATTTTCGCTTCCTGCACTATCCTGCCTGCTATTATTTCAGTAGTAGTTTTGCCGGTACTTTCTTTCAGCACTTTGTTCAGGTGATTGACGTGTATCGCCAGCCTGTCAGCATAGTCCTTGGCAGTTCGCAGACCTAGCTTTTGGTTAGCAGACTCTATAGGGAACTGCCTTTCCAGCAACTCGATGAACAATGAGGACACCCGGGCAGAAGCGCTATGTGTGGGGTGTAACACCGTGGCCGGCTGCAACTTCTGGCCAAAATGTATCAGCTCCATCACATAATTGCGCAGCAGGTCATATTTATATACATAATCTGATGAGATTTCCCTGTACATCTTCTTAAACAAGGCATCCAGCTGCTCTGTATCTTCATCGGTCAACTGGAATACCGGATATCCGCCCGGTTGAAATATGGGCAGCTCATCGGGTACCACTCCACTCAGGTGCTTGGTCAGGAACTCATCAGTGAAGATGCAGAAATAACCCTGCTGATCATAATCCTGCGGCACATAGTTATAGGGTATCTTAGGGGTGGCAAAGAGCAGTGCGTTCTTTTCTATATTAATGACCTTATCAGCATATTCGGCCCTGTTGCGCCCACGTATGAGGCTGATCTTATAATACGCCCTGCGGTTATACGGCATCTCGGCCTGCTTTCTGTATTTGGCAACGATCTCATCTATCCTGAATACGTTGAAATGGCCTACTTCTTTGTTGATGCCCTCTGGTATCAACAATGCTGTTTCTTTATAAAACTCCTCAAGTGTGGTTATTGCCATGGCCAGATCAATTTGCAAAAATCAAATACTCCACAAAAATAGGCGATTTCCACTAATGGCATAAAAAAGGCCTGCATAAAGCAGGCCTGAATATTTCAAATGATGCGTGTCTCTTAAAAATGATGCGGCTTCATAGTGAGCTGAAGTGTATCTCTCTGCCAGTTCACTGTAGAGTTAAGTATCCTAACCTCAAATGTAGCAGATATAGTAGAATCTGTAGCATTGATGTGACCGGATCCTCCCTTCATGGTATAATGATCATACCATTGATGGAAATTACTCAATGTATCAAGAGTAAAGTTGCTGCTGTTGGTACTGTCTAACGTGCAGATGATGTCATTATAAGAAGCAACGCCTGCAAAATTATTAATGAAAAAAGTAGTAGGTGTTGCGGTTGTTTTCAGGAACATCACATAATTAGTGACAACACCGATTTGATCAGCAGAGTCACTGCCTATTACTTTTTGCATAACATCATAAGTATTAATATACTTGGCAACAGATACAGTTCCGCAATTGTTACCCTCATATCCCTTAGGACACTTACATACGCCACTGTCACAAAAACCTCCATTTAAACACAAAACCCCATTGCATTTAGGTGCAAGTCCTGTTTTTGTACAGGATATATATGTGATACAGAATAAGCAGAATAGAGTTCCTATAGCTGTAAGGATAATATTCCTTCTCTTCGTTAGCATGGCATAAATTTAGATAAACTTTTCAATTTTATAACAATTGGTATTTACTTTTTTCATTCAGCATACTTTCAAGGTGTCGTTTTTGCCCCTTTTATTAACTTACTGAATAAAATAAAACATAAAGATTTAATACTATACGTTTTTTAGCTCAGCTACAAGGCTCTGCAGTACTTTTTTAGCATCACCAAACAGCATGGACGACTTCGGGCGGAAGAACAACTCATTCTCAATGCCCGCGTAGCCGGGTTTCATACTGCGTTTGTTCACGATCACGTGCTCTGCTTTTTCTACTTCCAGTATCGGCATGCCATATATCGGACTCGATGGGTCTTCTTTGGCCGCAGGGTTCACCACGTCATTAGCACCAAGTATCAGCACCACATTCACACCGCTCATCTGGTCGTTGGCATCTTCCATTTCCAGTAGTTTCTCATATGGCACATCTGCCTCTGCCAGCAATACGTTCATATGCCCCGGCATACGGCCGGCTACGGGGTGTATGCCGTAAACAACTTCCACACCTTTCTCATTCAATACTTTTTCCAATTCATGACAGGTATGCTGCGCCTGCGCTACCGCAAGACCATAGCCCGGTATGATCATCACTTTCTGCGCATAAGCCATTAATACGGCGGTATCATTCAATGATATTTCTTTGTAATTACCCTGGTCCTTAGCTGCGCCTGTACTACCTGCCTTCGCTCCACCAAATGAACCTATCAATACATTCTTTAGCGAACGGTTCATTGCCTTACACATCAATATAGTAAGGATTGTACCTGCAGAACCCACCAATATACCACCTGTAAGCATCACCGGATTGCTGTAAAGAAATCCGCCAAATGCCGCAGCTACACCCGTAAATGAGTTGAGCAATGAAATAACCACCGGCATATCGGCACCACCTATAGGCATTACAAACAAAACACCATATATGGCTGCCAGCACCAGTATCCCGTAAAACAGTATATGCATATCAGGCATGTACTGCCCTACTACCATCACTACCAGGGCTATCAATCCTGCAAACAATATAAAATTAATAGCCTGTCCGCCCGGTATAGTGCGGTCTTTGATCTTACCATTAAGCTTACCCCACGCTATCACGCTACCCGCAAAAGACACCGTACCTATCATCATACCCAGCGCTATCACCAATAAGGTGCCTGTATCCTTTACTTCCGGCTTATTATATTCTACCAGCGATATCAGCATAGCGCAGGCGCCACCCATACCGTTAAAGATGCTCACCATTTCAGGCATGGCCGTCATCTGCACCTTCTTAGCAGCAAGAGTTCCTACTACAGTTCCAATGATAAGACCACCGAATATCCACAGGTAATTACCTAGATGCACATACTGATTACCTTCTTTGTACTTGTACAAAAAGATAGTCGCAAATATGGCTATTGCCATCCCCCCCGCCGCTATAAGGTTTCCCTTTCTCGCAGTTTCGGGATGAGACAACATTTTTAGACCTAATATAAATGTGACCGAACCGATCAGGTAACAGAGTAACAGAATTATATGACTCATTGTTATTTGGAATTTGTCTTACTGAATTTTATTTTTCTACTATTACTTCTTTTTCTTTTTGCCAAACATCTCCAGCATCCTGTCCGTCACCACGAATCCTCCCACTACATTGAGCGTACCAAGTATCACCGCAATGAAGCCAAGTATCAGCGCCAGGTAGTTACCGGGCTGCGCCTCACCCATCACTATGATCGCACCAATGATCACCACCCCGTGAATAGCGTTGGCTCCACTCATAAGCGGTGTGTGCAACACAGACGGTACCCTTGAGATAACTTCAATACCTAAGAAAATGGACAGGATCACTACTGTAACAAGGTCGTAGTGCCTGACAAACATAATCGCTATTTCTCGCATAATATATTTTGATTGAACGTTAGTTATTTAGAATATTTGTGGTCACTCAGGCTGGCTGTGCATTGCCTGTCAGCGCCAGCACCCTATCGTTTACTATCTTGCCCTCAGATGCAATAACGGTACCCTTCACTATGTCATCTGCATAGTTGAGGTTCAACCCGCCATCTTTGTCAATAATCAGTTTGGCGAAATTCAGCACGTTCTTGCTGTAGAGTTTGCTGGCATCTGCTGCTGTAGTAGCAGCAAGTGCTGAATTACCTATTATGGTCACTCCGTTGTGCATAACAGACTTATCGTTCTCCGTAAGATCAGTATTACCACCTGTTACCGAGGCTATATCTATGATCACAGATCCTGCACGCATATCTTCTATCATAGCTTTGGTGATCAGTATAGGAGCTTTGCGGCCGGGTATCTGCGCAGTAGTGATGATAATATCTGATTTCTTTGCATGCTCGTGAATTTTCTCACGCTGCTTGCGCTGAAAATCTTCGCTCTGCTCTACTGCATAGCCACCTGCTTTCGATGCATCCGCAGCCCCTTCTACCTCTACAAACTTTGCACCGAGACTCATTACTTCCTCCTTCACAGCAGGGCGTGTATCAAACACCTCTACCACAGCACCTAGCCTGCGCGCCGTAGCTATTGCCTGTAGCCCCGCAACACCGGCACCCAATATCAACACCTTAGCCGGAGGAATACTACCCGCCGCGGTCATGAACATAGGGAAGTAGCGACTGTAGGAGAATGCAGCCAGCAGCACGGCTTTGTAACCTGCTATATTTGCCTGCGAACTCAGCACATCCATTGATTGTGCGCGAGTGGTACGCGGTATAGTGTCCAGGCTGAAAACCGTATACCCTTTGTCTGCCCACTGCTGCATCTGCGCAACATTGAACAACGGCTGATAAACCCCCATGAGCACAGCGCCGGGCTTTACAGCACCAACAGTACCCGGTTGTATCACCAGCAATATGTCTGCACCAGAGCGGATCTCAGCTGCCGACTTGATCTGCGCTCCTGCATCTATATATAAGTTGTCGTTATAAAAGGCGGTAACACCTGCGCCGGCCTCTATCCACACCACTACGTTCATCTTCACCAGGGCCGATACCACTTCAGGTACCAGAGAGACACGCGTTTCTGGTGCCTGCTCTTTTAATACTCCTATTACCATAATATTGTTATGCGCTGTTTGAGCGCGCGGTAAAATAGAATTTTTTTAGCTGAATTTCAACATTTCTATGACGATTTTCATTTTTTGTGGGTCAAAAACGCAATAGGTATTCCAAACATAATGCATAGTTATTGTTATTATACTAACCAGGCCTTTTGAAAAAGCGCCGCTATTGGATCTGCAATTCATTGTAATAACACGCGGAAAGGTCTGCATGACCTGCATCGGAACTTCTGCAAAAAATGAAAAAATATTCAGGAACAGAGCCCTTGTTAAAAAACTCCCCCCACCCCTCGCTACATTTCCCGCTCTCTCCTTAAAGTATCGGGTGTCGTTTGTATTCTTTATTCCTGTCGAATAAATAGCGATAGGTACGCAGCGTGCGGCTGCGGTGTGTACCCAGGCTCTCTGCAATGTTCACCATCTTAGGATTAAAGTCACCTATCCATTGCATCTCATAATCCTCGTAGCGGGCCATAGGTTGTATCACCTTAGCCCCTTCCACTATCATATAGGCATCCACACCCTTACCCTGAAACGCAGGTATAATACCAAATACCAAACCAACAAAGCGACTGCACTTACCAAACTTCTGCAATAACACGAAACGTATTTTTTGCAATAACCCGAACTTGCCGTTCATATGCTTAAAGTACTGGTTAAGGTCGGGTAGATTGATCCACATGGCTATGGGCTCCTCTTTGTAATACACAAACCATATCAGGTGCTCATCCATCACCGGCTTCATGGTCTTGAACATGTTCAGCACGGTCTTTTCTTCCAGCGACTTTCCGCCACCATGCCCCGCCCATGCCTTATTATAGACATAGGTAAAGTCTTTGGCAAATTTTTCTATCTGCCCTTTATTGATCATTACTGCCTTATAACCGGGATCAGCTGATATCGCCGCGTGACGTACATAAAATTTATCTTCCAGCTTTTGCTTCACTTTCATCGCGAAACATACCTGGTCAAAATACGTTTTGAAGCCATAGTTCTCCAGCAGCTGCATATAGTAGGGCGGATTGTAGGTCATGCCATACAGCGGGCTGTAAAAGCCATCTACTACCACTCCCCACCACTTATCTCTCTCCCCGAAATTGATAGGCCCATCCATCGCCTCCATGCCTCGCTCAGCCAACCAGTTTTTACAATGGTCCAGCATAAAGTTAGCCGCCTGCTGATCATTGATACACTCAAAAAAACCTACCCCGCCCGTTGGCTGGTCTTGCTTGTATTGCCGGTTCACAAATGCCGCTATACGGCCTGTTACCTCACCGGCATCATCTTTCAGCAGCCAGCGCGTGCACTCCCCTCTTTTAAAAAATTTATTCTTTGCCGGGTCAAAAACCTCTTCTATATCCTTATCCAGCGGGCGTATCCAGTTAGCATCATGGGCATACAGGTCTACGGCTATCTGCAAAAACTGCTGTTTCTCCGCATCGGTCTTCACCTCGTGCATCTGCATGGGCATTGCTTTATACAGTTTTGTTTTTTGAAATATTTTAAATCTCCACCAGTTCTCTGGCGTTGGTCATTGCCGCCTCACTAGGCTGTTCGCCACCTATCATTCGGGCTATAGCCAGCACGCGTTCATTTTGCTGCAATGGTTTTACATTAGTGCTCAGTCGCCCGTTTTTATCGGCCTCTTTATATACATAAAAATGTCGCGATCCTTTTGCTGCTACTTGTGGCTGATGCGTGATACAGATTACCTGGTGATATTGCGACAACTCCCTGAGCAATATACCCACCTGCCTTGCCGCCTCACCCGATATACCGGTGTCCACCTCATCAAATATCAGCGTAGGCATATGCAGCGCTTTGGCCGTAAGCGATTTGATACAAAGCATAATACGGCTCATCTCGCCACCGGATGCAGCCTTCTGCACTGGTTGCAGCTGACCGCTCTTATTGGCATCCAGCAGAAACTGCACACTATCTGTCCCGAACACCGTAGGGGCCACCGCCTCAAGTGCTATCTCAAAACGCGCATTTGGCATCCCTACCAGCGCCAGCAGCTTATTCACTTTATCGGTAAATGAGGGTACTGTCTTCTTCCTTGCTGCAGATAGTTTAGTCCCTTCTGCAAGCAATTCTTTGTGTAGTTGCGCTTCTTCGGTCTCTAGCTTACCTATCGCTTCATTAATATTGATGCTGGCTTTCAGATCTTCTTCCAGATTGGCCTGCAATGCTATCAGTTCATCGGTGGCCTGTAGCCCGTGCTTTTTCAGCAGCTTGTAACCATTGTCCAGTCGCTGCTGCAGCAGCTCCATCTGCTCCGGGTCTATCGACACTTTGCCTTCCTCAGTTTCCAGTTCTCCGGCTATATCTTTCAGTTCCACCCATGCAGAGTTCAGCCGCTCCTGCACCGATTTGATAGACGGCACTATCTCCGCTATACTCTGCAATTGCTGGTTGATGCGCTTCAGTTCATTCAAAAATGGTTGCTCACCATCTTCCAGCAAGTGGCGGGCACCGCCCAATATCTGCAATATCCGCTCTGCATGACTCATCTGCTTCAGTTGCAGCGCGGCATCTTCTATTTCTCCCGGCTTAAAGGCCATTTGCAGCAGCTCGTCCAGCAGGTATTGTTTATAGTCTGCTTCCTTCTGCAGTGCAGCTTGGCGCTCTTTATGTTCTGTAAGTTGCTTCTTTACTTTTTTGTGTTGGCTATACAGTTCCCTGTAGGTCAGTGCCTCCGCTGTTGTGCCCCCTATCGCATCAATGGCCTCCATCTGGAAATTATCATCTTCCAGCGCCAGATGGTCAAACTGCTGATGCAGGTCTACCAGCAGCGAGGTAAGTTCATTCAGCACATTCAGGGTCACGGGGGTGTCATTCACAAATGCCCGCGACTTGCCACTCACAGCTATCTCTCTGCGTATGATGCACTGCGTGTCATAGTCCAGCTCTGCATTGGCAATCGCCTTCTTAAAAGCTTCATTTTTGCTTACATCAAAATACCCTTCAATAACAGACTTCTCATTTTTATTGATGAGTACCGAACTATCTGCTCGCTCTCCCAGTATCAGCGATAGCGCACCGAGTATGATACTCTTACCCGCGCCAGTTTCGCCTGTTACAGTATTTAGCTGTGCATCCGGCTCTATGACCAGGTGCTCTATGATAGCGTAATTTTTTATGACCAGCTTTTGCAGCATGAATGAAATTGTATGACGGTAAAATTAGCCAAAATTCAAATGATAAATTTTATATCGCAAATACGCTAAAATGATCTACATGTCGATATTTTCCATAATATAAAAAGCCTTAACGCTATCGTTAAGGCTTCTCACAAAATCACAATTTATTGTGTGCAAATAATAAAAATATAGGCTAGCCCTCATTAAAAAGGGATTTCCAACATCTATTTTACTGCTTCTACGGTGTAGCCCGCCTTCCTCAGCAAGTTGATAACGCCTTTCTGTCCAGCCAGGTGACCTGCTCCCACGGCAAAAAATACTGATGACGCTTTCATTTTATTACTCATATTCGGTATCCATTTTTTATTGCGGTCATCCAGGTATATGGCCATGCTCTGCTCCATGTCTTTCGATGTTATGATCATTTTATACAATGCAGGCAGATCTTGTTGTTTATATGCATTCACCAATTGATCATATTCTGTTCTACTCTCTGCAAAATGCTTAATATCTTCCAGTATGCCCTTAGCCACAGTATCATCGGGCTGCGACTCCAGCACATTGATCTGCTCCGAGGCAGCTTCCAGCCCCAATATTTCTTTGTGGTCGGCTACTGCCGTTTTCATAATGCGTTCTTCATAGGATACGGCATCATTACATCTCGACGCCTTCATGCCTATCACACTCTGCAGTGCCACAGGTTTCATCTGCTGAAACATCACTACGTCCATGTCCAACGAGTCCTTTACAAATTTTTTCAGCTGCTGGTACTCGCTTGCAGTATAATAATCCTTCAGCTTCTTGCCGGTGGTGTCCATAAACCCGTCGCTGGCCGCCATCATTACCGCGGGGTCATCCAGGTCCATTTCAAAACATACTTTGTCGCTTGCTGTGAGGCTCTCCTTCATTTTATCTGTCCATACATAATCTGCAGGGCATATGAGATGTATGGTACCAAAGAGATATGACGGCTTAGCCAACCCGTTTCCGCTTATCCGCCATAGCAATGAATGTTCATCACCTGTCTGCGCATGTGTGGCTAACCCTGTGATACACAATAACAAACTAATTAATACCCTTATCATCTTCATCTTGTATTAAAGGTAACGAGGATGAAAAAACAAACGCCACTCTCCGGGTAAATTATTTTTCACTACATAATCGCTATATCCCGCTTTTTTAGTCGCTATAGCCGAAGCAAAGGTGCCCGCAGGGGCCAACAAGCGATAAGGATAAACCACAACGCATCTTTACTTTTTGATTTTTTACAACTACACCTTTTTACTTCCATTTTATAATTTTTAATTTTTTTTGAAATACATTTATCGTGATGAATATTTTTGACCTTGACGGTAACGCAGATAAAATACCCCCGGCAAAGGGTAAGTTACTCATAGCAACCCCTTTCCTGTCCGACCCGGGTTTTTCAAGGTCGGTGGTCTTGCTGTGCGAGCATGGCGCTGAGGGTACAATAGGCTTTATACTCAATCAGCCCGCTAATGTTACTTTGGGTGATCTGGTCGCTGATCTGGAGCGCTACATGCCACCGGTAGCAGTAAATAATGGTGGCCCCGTAGAACCGGAGACTTTGCATATCATACACCGTATACCCGATATACTGGGCGGCATATCTGTTGCTCCTGGCATATACTGGGGTGGCTCGTTCGAGATATTGCAGGATATGATCAAAAGCAATGAATACCGCGAAGCAGACCTCCGGCTGTTCATAGGCTACTCAGGTTGGTCCATTGGCCAGTTAGATAAAGAGATGGCCGAAGGCACATGGCTTATAGGTGCTGCATCTGAAGACCTGGTCTTCAGCACGCCCGCACACCTTACCTGGAAGAAGGCGATCGCCAAATTAGGAAAAAACTACTCTTTTATGGCCAATATGCCTATTGACCCCCAACTCAACTGAGTGAGCAAAGGATGCCCAAGTTTTACTAATTTTACCCTGTGACCACAAATATGAAATACGTTAGTCTTTTTATCCTGTTATTATTGCCCGTAGCTTTCTCGTCATGCCGCGAGCGCCAACCCGATATTTTTGCTGATGTACAAGGAACTTATTTTTCTGTCAGGCAAATGGCGATCGACGAATGGAACACGCACGCAAACGACCCTGTTACTTTCATCCGCCGCGAGACGGTGAACGGGAAAACCGACAGTGCTTACCTGAGCATAGTGCACGTCGATTGGCCTGCTATTCTCAAGGTGTTTTTTGAAACCGACATCAGCGACCGTAAGTTCCTCGGCAAGTATAAGTTCAGCCAGTTCGATGACGCGGTAGACAACACGCATGACTTTATGTATATAGCCGAGGACAAAGACCTCTATACTCAGCAATTGCTGATCACCATGGCTATAGGCAGCAATAAGGTCACAGGAATTTATATCGAAACCGATAAAAACAACCTGCTGGGCAGCATACACCAGAAGCTGTACTACAATCCCATGAAGACCATACAGATACAGCGCACAGAAAAGCCGCTAATAGGCAGCAAAAAAGAGACGCTGATCCAGTATGATGTAAAGTAATCGTATCACCACAAAACCGGTATTGGATACAGGCGCATGACGAGGGAAGATTTCAGTGACATAATACAGACCATACCGCACCAGCCGGGGTGCTATAAATACTTTGACGCAGCCAATGAATTGCTATATGTAGGCAAGGCCAAAGACCTGCGCAAGCGCGTCAGTTCTTACTTCAATAAAACCGTCGACAACTACAAGACACGTAAGTTGGTATCGCTGATAGACCATGTCGAGTTCACGGTCACCAATAATGAGCATGATGCGTTTCTCTTAGAAAATTCCCTCATCAAGCATTATCAGCCGCGCTTCAATATCAGCCTTAAGGACGATAAGACCTATCCGTACATCGTTATCAAGAAAGAGAGTTTTCCGCGCGTATTCCTTACCCGTAGGGTCATAAGAGATGGGTCTGAATACCTTGGCCCCTTTACAGGAGTGCACCGGGTAAAAGAGCTGCTGGAGCTGATCAAACAAAACATAGCGCTGCGCACCTGCAATCTTAATCTGTCACCAGGTAATATTGCCAGAGGAAAATATAAGGTATGCCTGGAGTACCACCTGGGCAATTGCAAGGGCCCGTGCGAAGGCCTGCAAACAGAAGCCGACTATAACGAAAAGCTGCAGCAGGTGCGCCACGTGCTCAAAGGCAATATCAATGATGTGATCCGGGATCTGAAGAGCGAGATGATCGAGCAGGCGGAAAACATGAAGTTTGAAAAGGCCCAGATAATCAAGAACAAGATAGAGTCGCTGCAAAACTACCAGAGTAAATCCACAGTGGTAAATCCACGTCTCGATAATATGGATGTGGCCTGCATACTCAGTGATGACAACTTCTTTTACGTTAACTATATGATGGTAAGTGCAGGTAGTGTCATCCATACAAAAACACTGCAGATAGAAAAGAAGGTAGACGAACAGGAAGCTGATGTACTCTCCCTCGCGCTCGATGAATTGCGCGAGACGTTTCAGAGCAATGCGAAGGAAGTTGTAGTGCCCATACCCGTCGACGTCGCCGACGAGAACATTAAGGTAACCATACCCAAAGCAGGAGATAAAAAAAATCTGCTGGACATGGGCATCAAAAATGCGGAGATATTCATGCAGGATGTCCGCCGTAAAGATACATTGATGCTGGGCGAAGAGTTCAAGGCCGATACCATGCGCGTGCTGCAGGAAATGCAGGACTCTTTGCGCCTTACTGAATTACCGGTGCATATAGAATGCTTCGATAACTCCAACTTTCAGGGCTCTTATCCGGTTGCAGCTATGGTCTGTTTCAAAGATGGCCAGCCATCTAAAAAAGACTATCGCCATTTCCATATCAAAACGGTAGAAGGCATCAACGACTTTGCCTCTATGAGCGAGATCGTCCTACGTCGTTATAAAAAGTTGGTGGAGACCAATCAGCCGCTACCGCAATTGGTGATCATAGATGGTGGTAAGGGCCAGCTGGGCGCAGCATTAGAGAGTATTGAGAAGTTGGGCATCACGGGCCGTATGGCCATTGTTGGCCTTGCCAAGCGAGAAGAGTCGATCTTCTTCCCGGGCGATAGCGAACCATTGCAGCTACCTTATGATAGCCCGGCACACCTGCTCATACGCCGCATCCGCGATGAGGTACATCGGTTCGGCATCACCTTTCACAGACAAGTGCGAAGCAAAGGCACCATTAAAAATGAACTGGAAGACATACAAGGCATAGGTGATAAAACAGCCGCCGAATTACTGAAAGAATTCCGCTCCGTGAAAAACATCAAGACCATCACAGAACGGGAACTCACTCGCGTCATCGGCGCATCAAAGGCACGCATCGTTTGGGCGCATTTTCATCCGGACGAAAAGTAAATTTTTATTTGCATTATTATTGACCCAAACACAAAATGAAAGTAATACCCAAAATACTTGGTTTCCTATTTTTCACATGCTCACTAGGCAAACAAGCTACGGGCCAAATACTTGCAGACACAACTACTGTGGTCGTGATAGATGTTGATGACCCCGAAGAAATACCGAAAGATGCAAAACTACAGGGAAAGATCACCGTAATAGGTGCAGATCTGAAAGTGGCCTGTGGATATAACAGCATTATAAATCAAGCTAAAGAAAAGGCACGGAATTTAGGGGCAAACCTGGTGAACGTAACGAAACTAATTGACCCTGATAGATTAAATGCTTGCTACAGGCTACACGCTGATGCATACTACTATCCCGGCATAACAACATATATGGAACAACGGCAACGTGCAGCAGACTCGATCGCCCGGTCAATTTTTACCGATTCTCCTTCCTATGCCATGCTATACATATATCGCACTCGGAATAGTATGGTTCCCTGGATCAATTATGTTATTAATGTAGAAGATTCTGAGGCGTGTACCATCAAGGCAGGCAGCGCGGTTGCCGTAAAGCTTTTCAATAGCGGGCCTAATAAATTATGGGCCAGAACAGAATCTGAGACAGACCTGATGATCAATGTTGTTCCCGGAGAAGTCTATTTCCTGCAGTGTGGTATTAAACCCGGTATCGCAAAAGGGATACCAGATCTTAAATTAGTGGAAACAAGAAAGGGATTGAACCAATTCAATGAAACCCTGATTGGCAATCATGGAAAAAAGAAAAAATTTCCAAAGAGATAGCCAAGTGATCGTCTCCCGCTCTTCTTTAACCGCCCTAGCTAAGGCGAAGGTTGTTGCGGGGGACTCCGCAACAGCCCCTGCGCCAAATCCACATTAGAGTTCACAGAAAGCAATATCATGTCATCACCCCTTATGGGGTGAAAGCTTTGTAGCTCCACCCCAACTCCACGATGCACCCCGTAGGGGTAGCCACAATTCGAGCAGCGATTTGTCACCACAACCCTTGCAAGTTTGAGGTGTACCCTGTCATTGGCGCATCAAAACTCCGCATCGTTTGGGCGCAAATTCTTCCTCAAGGGGGAGTAGCTATTCAGGCGTCAGAGAAAAGGTTTTCTGTGGGTATTCAAAACTGCAGCAATAATTACATCTGAATTACTTATCTCATAAATGATCACAAATGGGAAAGATGCTAACTTAATATCTCTGAAGTTAGTTAGTGAGTTGGAAGAATGTAGGAATAAAACTGAGGATTAATCGCAATTTTTATTAGCATCGTATTTAACTCCGCCAAAAATCTATCGCAAAGATCTGCATTAATATTGTCGTAGTAATCAGCTGCTTCCAAAATGTCTAGCTCAGCTTCTATACTGACCCTTAGACTATAGGTCATTTTTTCTGTCGTTGGGATTGTATTCGTTGCAATGACTCTTCCCAGGTGCTTGTTTTTGATTTGCCTGACAAATAGCTTTCGCTTCTTTCTTTAAGGATATTTATCGTTATATCATCATAAAATGAACCACTACCTTTACTTTCTATAGTGTCTTCAAATAAAGAAAGCATGTCCATGATTTTTTTCTCATCGGCATGTTCTATGTAATTATGCAGCTTCTCCTTTGCTTCCATGTAAGTCATTCGGCCCGCTTCAGTTAATTCAAATTTAAATAAAAAACAGGAAAATAACTGCTAAAAAAATTGGGAGTAGTGTCTTGGAAAAATCAAGCTCTGTCCATGTCGAGGTCTCCCACCCTTTTTCAAAGGCTGTAGCTTAAGCGAAGGTGGTTGCTGGGACTCGGTAGCAGCCCATGAGCAAAATCCACATTGGCATTCACAGAGAGCAATATGATGTCATAACCCCGTATGGGGTGAAAGTTCTGTAGCGCTGCACCCCACCCCCAAGACGTACCCGCAAGGGTAGCCCCGATTCGAGCACTTACTTCTCACCTGCATTTAAAACCATATACAGCTCACTTCCGTCATCATGCATATTTCTTTCCTTGCCTGGCGCAGCTTTCAAAAATATTTTTGGAAACCGCTACTCCGTAATAGTATATTGCACCGCTGGAAATAGGGTTATTTTTTGCACACAAAAAGCCATTGCCTTTCAGAAAGCGGAAGCAAGCTTCCGCACCTGAAGTAGACGTCGTGATGATGTGGATACTAGTAACCTCATTACCAATCATATTGTCACCTTGAGTCTGTCGAAAGGCGCTTCCACTTTTTCAAAAAAACACAACTTCAAAAAAGCGGAAGAGATCCCTGGAAATGACGAATGTGCTTTGCGCTCTTTAAAATAGATCTCTTTGCGTCCTTTGCACCCTTTTGCGTGAAATCAGTATACGGCTCACTTCCGCTTCCTTCCTGCCGGAAGTATCAATGTGAATACTAATGACCTCATTACCAACCACAACTCATAAATTATCCATTTCCGCTTTTCAAAAAAAACACAACGTCAAAAAACGGAAGTAATAACCAAATCTGATAAAATATGCTTGAACTCTTAAAACGAAAACACACCTCTTTGCGACCTTTGCGAAACCTTTGCGCTCTTTGCGTGAATCAGTATACGGTTTACTT
>Ga0164297_10000316_pt1 | contig 61799 bp, 68 predicted proteins | sample GEODES058metaG_FD_113539 | JGI IMG/M metagenome (GOLD analysis project Ga0164297, IMG submission 113539) | Dystrophic lake water microbial communities from Trout Bog Lake, Wisconsin, USA - GEODES058 metaG | ecosystem: Environmental > Aquatic > Freshwater > Lake | place: USA: Trout Bog Lake... | reverse complement strand
TGAGAAGGCACGCTTTGATAAGCTCCTTGGCTCACAAGAGATTGCCACACTTATTACTGCGCTAGGAACTGGCATTGGTAAAGCAGATTTTAGTGTAGAAAAATTACGCTACCACCGCATCATTATCATGACTGATGCGGACGTCGACGGTGCACACATCAGAACGTTATTGTTGACCTTCTTCTACCGTCAGATGACCGAACTCGTAGAGCATGGTCACATCTACATCGCGCAACCACCACTTTACAAGGTGAAACAGGGTCGTGATGAGCGATATTTAAAAGACCAACATGAGCTTGATGAGTACCTACTGCAGTCAGCATTAAAGGGCGCATCTCTACTCACTAAAACAGGTGGTGAGACGCTTGCTGATGAGCCACTCGCAGCGATTGCTAAGCAGATGGTACTCACAGAGGCGGTGATTCGCCGTATCTCATCCCTATACGATGAGAGCGTGCTTCGCGCCCTACAGGACCTTGGCGAGATCAGCCTCGCGGACGAGAAGAGCGCGAACGATGCCGCAGAAAAATTACGCCCGATCTTGGGTGCGATTGGTTCAGAGGTGATCGTGGCGTTCAATCAAGAGGCGGGTACATACCGTTTAGAAGTGAACAAGTATGTTCACGGTAACCTGCAGTGCTGCGTGGTGGATACGGACTTCTTGGGCGGTGGTGACTACCGTCAAATTAGCCGTGTGTCAGTCATGTTAGCAGGCCTGCTTGGTGAAGGTGCTACCATTCAGCGTGGTGAAAAATCTCAAGCCGTTTCAACCTTCAAACAAGCGCTCGATTGGCTACTTGAAGAGGCGAAACACGGCCTTAACGTTCAGCGCTACAAAGGTCTGGGCGAGATGAACCCAGAGCAGTTATGGGAAACAACGATGGACCCACAGGTTCGCCGTCTATTAAAAGTGCAAATCGATGACGCGATCGCCGCGGATGAGATCTTCACGACGCTAATGGGTGATCAGGTTGAACCACGCCGTGCGTTTATTGAAAATAATGCGCTAGGTGTTAATAACCTAGACATTTAATTTTGTAGTTGGATGTATTGAAGAGGGGAGGAGCTTTTTTAGCCCTCCCTTTTTTAATGTGTATGATCAAGCGCAAAAACTAACTCACCTTTTAAAGGGTGCACGTTCTTGTAGTTCATTTGTATACTCGGCTACGCCTTGTGCCTCTCGAATCAGAAAATCCTCAATCGCTTTAGCAAACTGAGGATGGGCAATTTTATGAAATGAACAAGTGGCTCTAGGTTTAAATCCTCTCGCTAATTTGTGTTCACCTTGGGCACCGCCCTCGAAGTATTGAATGTTCTCCTCGATACAAAACGCCTGTGCTTGGTAATAACATAGCTCAAAGTGAAGATTTGGCACATACTCCAAACAACCCCAGTAGCGACCATAAAGCGTATCTTGATCATAAAAATTAAGTGCGCAGGCTATGGGTGCTCCATCCTTATATGCCATCACAAGCAAAATGTGTTGTGGCATTGTCTGTGCGATGATCTTAAAAAACGTTCTGGTTAGGTAGGGAGTGGATCGATGCTCTGAGTAGGTGTTGCAATAACATTGGTAAAAGAAATCCCATTGGGCGTCGGTGATGTCATGTCCCTTAATGCGATGGCATACCACGCCTGAATTCTCGACTTTCTTGCGCTCTTGCCTGATTTTCTTTCTTTTTTCTTGCGTTAATTGGAGGAGAAACGCATCAAAATCTTTAAAATTTTCGTTGTGCCATTGAAACTGAACCCCATGTCGTTGAAGCCACTTTGATTGCGTCAGTATTTCCGCTGAGTTGTCATTGGGAAAAAGTACGTGTGCGCTCGAGAAATGGTTGTTGTGCATTATTTCTTCTAGTGCCTCAACCATCAGTGATTGAATTTCTTTTGATGGATATTCTGGCGACACGAGCAGGCGCTGGCTGGTGATAGGACTAAAGGGGATTGCTGAGATCAGCTTCGGATAGTAATCCATACCACTTTTTTGATAGGCTTCTGCCCAAGCCCAGTCAAAAACGTACTCCCCATAGGAGTGATGTTTAACATACAAGGGCATCGCACCCACTAATTTCTTATTATCAAAAACCAGCATCGGGCATGGTTGCCAACCTGTACCACTGCCAATAGAGTTTGACTCTTCAAGAGCGCTCAAAAACGCATGGCTTAGTAATGGCATGCCACCCACTAATTCATCCCAGCTGGAGGAATCTAATTGACTAATACTCTCTGCGATTTCTAGCTTCAACCTGATTATTTCTTAATAAGATTAACTTTGTCGACCTTGAGTGCTCTTGTAATTGTCCTGATTTCAAGTGTTTTATGATCTTTTACATAACGAAACGTACAAGCATCCAGCTCCATTGATATGCAATCTACGACCTCTGTATATCCTTGTTCAAATATCTCATGTGCATAAAGGCTACTAAGTGAAATTTTAGAATTTATAATTGGCTGCCATCCATCGGCAATTAAGGATGCTCTTGCCTGATCATAGGGTATCCCAGATTTAATGAATGGAGGCGTATCGCTAGCTTTTGCTGCAACGGTGAATAGTATGCCTAAACATAAAAATAGCGTTCTGATTAACATAGGATGGCTTCACCATTTTAAACTGCTGAATTGAAATGATGAGGGCACCAGAAGATTAGAACATTTCCTCTGACGCCCTCATTACAAAAAATGCTTTTGTTAGTTAACTTTTACAACGCCATTCATCACAGCCGCATGACCAGGAAAGCTGCAGAAGAATGCAAAGGCATCTTTTGAATTAAGTTTATCGGTTTTGAATTTAATTGTTGCCGATTCACCACCACCGAGTACAGCTGTGTGCGCAATTACTCTGTCATCATTCTCTTTTACAAAGTTTTTACTCAAACCTGCCGTGTTTCCATCAGCTAGCACAGCCTGCATGTCGGCCTTCTTAGTAATCACAAGATTGTGCCCCATCGCTGCTTTTGGCATATTGCCAGCATTTTTAAGGGTTAAATTGACTTCTTTACATGTTTTATTGACGGTAATCTCTTTCGCTGAGAATGCCATGCTAGCTGTTGCCTCAATTGAGACATCACATTCACCCGCAAACGCTGCTGAGGACATAAGACTAAAAGCCACTGTAGCACCAAGTATTTTCTTTAACATTATTTTTGCCTTATTAAATGATTGGAAATTTAAAACTGCTTACTCACGTAAGAGGGCGCCGATTGGATTAAGTTGCTATATCAGGGAAGTAAATCTGTGCTGGAAAAAATAGTTGAGATTTAATGAAAATCATTAGCCATGATTCATGTTGTCAGGCACTAGCTTGATTAAACTAATGCGTATCATAAGAACCTAACAAATAAGCAAATAACTTGCTTATTTTAATTAACCAATTAGGAGATCTATTATGTGGACAAAACCAGCAGCTACAGAAATGCGTTTCGGCTTTGAAGTAACAATGTACGTAATGAACAAATAATCTTTCATTAAAGATTAACGACTAAAAGGGGCTTTAGCCCCTTTTTTAATATGAAAAGCCGGCATTTAAGCCGGCAAATGTTCCTTAATAAAGTTTAGTAGCAGTCAGTTACCCAGTCCATATTTCTTCCTTTTTCATTCAATTTTCAAACTTAAAAAATATTAAGCATGCACTCTATAGCCCATGATTAAGCCGTAAACACCGCCAGCCCACAAACCTGCTGTGGCTAATAAAGCAATCATGAACCCCCAGCGCTTCTGATTTGGGCACTTACGCTGAGCATATGAGTCCCATGAGCTTGCTAGTAGCCAGATGAGCCCTGAGTCACCAGCCCCTTTTGCACTTAAAAAGGAAGCGTAACTCCATAGTGAGGGTAAGAATATAGCAAAGCTTATCAATGACATATTTTGCTGGTTAATGGATTTTAAAATCTTCGATATCTGTTCGTTTGACAAATTATCTTCTATTTTTTGGCATGGGCATCTACTGCTTAAGAAAAGCCATAAAACAGATAGAAGAGATATTACGAAGGGATATAAGCAGCTATTAAAGAACATAAATAATCCTTTTGCAGTTGTGTGAAAGTTCTCTTGTTTACTGACTTAATAAAATCCCTAAAGTTCTATTGAAGAATCTAGTAATTATTTGAGGATTTGTTTGAACTTCATCGGTTGTTAGTAGCCCATATATCACCTTATAAAAATTGTTTGCTTAGATAGAGACCAAAATGAATTCCAAAGAACTTAACAAACAGGAGCGAATGCGTGGAGCCCTCTGGGGTATGTTTGTCGGAGATGCCTTAGCGATGCCGGTGCATTGGTATTACAACATCGCAGCCTTGTGGCAGGACTTTGGCGTAATTAGAGACTACCAAGCACCTAAGGCGCATCATCCCAACTCGATAATGGCATTAGCAAACACAGCCAAGGCCGGTCGTGGAAGTCAGGAAGGCGATATCGTTGGGAGTATTATTCTTAAAGGCAAAAAACACCACTGGGGACCGGCTAACCGACATTATCACCAAGGGATGCAAGCGGGAGATAACACACTTAATTTATTATGCGCGCGGGTACTGTTGCGATCTCTCAATGCACTAGGCCATTATGATTCTAAAGACTTTTTAAGAGATTACGTAGCCTTTATGACAGAGCCAGACCGTCATAATGACACCTACGCAGAATCCTTTCATCGCGACTTTTTTGCAAATTATGCGCGTGGCATCGCGCCTGAAAAATGTGCTGGAACTGAGGGACATGACACCGCATCCATTGGCGGCCTAGTGAGCTTGCCGTTGGTTATTTTAGCTACGTTGGGTGAGGGCGAATTAGCGACAATTAATAACGCTGCATTAACGCATCAGAGGCTGACCCATCGTTCTGAATTGCTTGAGCGCTATAGTCTGGCATTCACTAGCTTGATGTTTAATATTTTTGATACCCAAAGTTCTGATATCGAAACGCTTGTTTGCAGGACCGCGAGTAGCGTTGGTTTTTCTGCAGAGGAGGTCCTCAAAAGCGTACGTCGCAACCAAAGCGCAGATTTGGATGTGATTGGCGGCCTTCTCAGCCCTGCTTGTTATGTAGATCAATCTTTTCCTTCAGTGCTTTATCTAGCAGCGCGTTACTCAAATGATTTCGAGAGGGCTTTGGTCGCGAACACTAATGTGGGTGGTGATAATTGTCATCGCGGTGCTGTGCTGGGTGCCTTGCTCGGAGCGGCTTTGGGATTTGAGGCGATTCCAAAGCGCTGGATTAACGGGCTGACAGCACATGCGGAGTTAGAGGAAGAAATAGAGCAGTTTATTCAACGTTTTGGCTAAAGCTTGACTCACAAAAAACCAATATAGATAAAGCTCTTTTGCAAAATCAAGATTCAAAAGAATTGACGCTGATTAATCAAATAGGTAATATTAATTGTACGAACGTACAGAAAGAGAATGTCATGAGTCCTATCGATTTACTCCGCAACTATACCCGCAAGATCAGCTCTAACGTTGATGAAATCTATGTCCGCGTGTCTAATAAGAGTGCAGAGATTCCTTTGTTTAATAACAAAGTCTCTGCAGGTTTTCCTAGTCCAGCAGCAGATCATATTGAGGTAAGACTAAGTGCTGATCAGTATTTGGTTAAGAATCCTACGGCCACTTACTTTGTTCGCGTTAAGGGCGACTCAATGATTAACGCAGGTATATTTAATGGTGATGTGTTGGTTGTGGACCGTTCACTTGATCCTAGTATTGGTCAGATTATCCTTGCTGAAGTAGATGGTGAATTCACAGTGAAGTATCTAGGTCAAAATCAACTAACGCCAGCCAATCCCAACTATAAATCCATTAGTTTTGATGACGCTGATACCGTTGCATTAATTGGTGTTGTAATAGGCTCTATGCGTAAATTTGTATGATCGAGTGCTATTTAAATTTAGCTGAAAAAATCAAAGATTTGATGGTGTAAATGTTAGCTAACTACGTATTACTCGATCTTGAAACTACAGGCGCCACACCGTTAAAAGATCGCATCACTGAAATTGCATTGATCCATTTCAAAGATGGTATAGAGGTAGATCGTTGGCAAACGCTGGTGAACCCGCAAACTAACATCCCAGACTTTATTCAGGGTCTCACCGGCATCACTAATGCGATGGTCGAGGATGCACCGACTTTTGAGCAAGTCGCTGGCGAACTTTTAGATTACCTAGATGATGCGGTCATGTGCGCGCATAACGTCAGATTCGACCATGGCTTCTTAAAAGCAGAATTTAGACGTATTGGGATCACCTTCAAACAAAAAGTACTCTGCACTGTCAAGCTCTCCCGGAAGCTTTACCCTCAATATAAAAGTCACGGCCTGAGCGCCATTATAGAGCGACATGGATTCACCTGCAGTCAGCGACATCGCGCGATGGGTGATGTGGAGGTCATGGCCCAATTAATTGACCTTGCTAAAAAAGAATTAGGACTAGAAAAGTTAGAGGCAACTGTTGCCGAGCTATCCAAGAAGACGAGTCTGCCCTCAGGGATTGATGAGGATGTGATTGATGACATCCCTGAAACTTCGGGGGTATATCTATTTTTTGGGGAAAATAACTTACCACTCTACATTGGTAAGAGCGTTAACTTGAGAGCACGTGTGATGTCGCACTTTAGTAGTGACCATCGTTCAACTAAAGAGATGCGCATTAGCCAAGAGATTAAGCGCATCGAGTGGATAGAGACGGCTGGTGAGTTTGGTGCCCTGTTGCTCGAGTCTAGATTGGTTAAAGAACGTCAGCCAATTCATAACCGACAACTCAGGCGTGAGCGACAACTATGTTCATGGTTTTTGTCGAGCGATGCAGAGGCCTCACCGCTGTTAACGCTTGTGAGAGAGGATCAGATTATTCCTGAAAACATGCCGCATCTTTTTGGAACATTTAGATCCAAAAAACAAGCGACGGATGCCCTCAGAAATATCGCTGAAGAACATGCTTTGTGTTCAAAAGTGCTGGGACTGGAGTCTGGTAAAGGGGCATGTTTTAGATCACAAATTAAACGATGTAAGGGTTTGTGTTGTGGCAAAGAGTCGCCAGGACTGCATTATTTGAGAGTGCAACAAGCTTTAGTTTCTCTTAAATTAAAATCCTGGCCATTTAAGGGGCGTATCGCTATCAAAGAGTATAACGTTGTGCACCAAAAAACAGAGCTACATATATTTGATCAGTGGAGACATTTAGATACCTTAAGAAGTGAACTTGAGCTGTATGAGTTTAGTGAATCAAAACCGTTGTTAGCCTTCGATTTAGATACCTATCAGCTGCTGTCAAAAGAGCTCAGTAAAGGACATTTTAATATCATCAATTTTTGATTTTGATTAGCAGAACTTAACGATGATTTAAAAGCCTAATATGAAAATACGCAATGGATATTGTTCATGTATCTAGAATCACTTAAAACAATCACTGAAAAACTGACGATTTATTACGATGGAAATTGTCCGCTCTGTCTTGCAGAGATCCATTTCTTAAAGCATCACAACCATCGAGATTTGATTTGTTTTGTTAATTTACATGCCATGAGTTCAATAGAGGAAGTCAATTGTGAGCAAGCGATGAAGAACATTCATGGGCGTATTGGTGATACGTTGATTGTTGGCCCTAGAGTTTTTGATGAGGCTTATAAAAGAACGGATTTAAAGCTCATTAATTATCTATTTTCTTTAGCTTGGTTTAGGTTTCTGTACGCAAGATTTTATGTTTTCTTCGCCAAATATCGCCATCAAATTTCTAGCCTTATTGGCCCATGGTTACTCCGATGGGTTAAAAGGCGGTATCACTAAAACCCAGAAAAAATTGTCACTATGAAACGCAGCATCGCCCTCATCGACGTGAATAATTTTTATGTGTCTTGTGAGCGCGTCTTTAATCCCAAGCTAAAAAACAAACCTGTAGTGGTACTATCTAATAACGACGGCTGCGCCATCTCAAGAAGCAATGAGGCGAAAGCATTAGGGGCTGTAATGGGCGCTCCGTGGTTCAAGATGCAAGAGCTTGTTAAACAGCACGGCATTATTGGTCTCTCAAGTAACTATGCTTTGTATGCGGACATGAGTAATCGTGTCATGATGATGCTCAATGACTTCAGCCCGAATCAAGAGGTCTATTCGATTGATGAATGCTTTCTGGATCTCACGGGATTTAATCGAGATTTGAAAGAGTACGGACAGGAAATGCGAAGCCGTATTTTAAAGTGGACAGGCCTGCCTGTTTGCGTGGGGGTGGGAGCGACCAAAACACTCGCTAAGCTCGCTAACCATATCGCTAAAAAACAAAGTCGGTTTGATGGTGTGTGCAATCTAAACACATTAGCCGAGAATGAACTTAATAAAGTGTTCAGTAACATTGAAGTGGGTGAAGTCTGGGGAGTGGGCCGGAGGCTAGCCTTAAAACTTAAGGGTTTGGGCATCAGTACAGTATTAGATCTAAAGCGGGCTGACCCTGAATATCTTAGGGGCCAGTTTAGTGTTGTAATGGCTAAGACTGTGAGTGAATTAAACGGGATTGTGTGTATTGAACTCGAGGAGATTCCCCCTCCAAGAAAGCAGATCCTAAGCTCCCGAAGTTTTGGACATACGGTTAGAGACCTTAATAGCCTTGCTGAATCCATTACGCTTTATATGAGCCGCGCCGCAGAAAAGCTACGCAAGCAAAACGCTTTTGCTGGATCTGTGCATGTTTACATACGCACCAGCCCTTTTAAGCTGGATGAGCCGCATTACAGCAACGGCATGACCATTCCAATGCCGAGCCCAAGTGACGACAGTCGGCAGTTAGTCAAAATCGCGCTTTGGGCTTTAAAACAAATCTATAGGCCTGGCTTTAGTTATGCAAAAGCAGGGGTGATGCTGAGTGAAATAGTGCCCAAAGCCTGCGTTCAGAATGATTTGTTTAGTCAGCCCGTTACCAATCTCAAGTCAGAAGCTTTAATGTCCGCGATGGACGCTATTAATCGTAAGATGGGACGTGAGTCTATCAAGCTTGCGAGTGAGGGATTCAAACGGCCCTGGAAGATGAAGCAGGGAAATATAAGCTCGAATTATACGACTGATTGGGGTGGTTTAATTGTTGCTTGAAAACGCATTTTAACAATCTTGAGAACAAATATTTTAGTAAATAAAACTGATTTATAAATAATAGAAATGCTGAAATATATATTTGGAAAGTAGTTACTCTTTTACAATAAAAAAGGCCAACATTAATGTTGGCCTTTTTGCTTTGCAACTAAAACGTAGGTCTTAGTTTAATGCATCCTTCAAAGCTTTACCTGCGCGGAAAGCTGGTGCTTTACGGGCAGCGATTTTTAATTCTTTACCAGTTTGTGGGTTACGGCCGATACGAGCAGCACGTTGGCTAACAGCGAATGTACCGAAGCCGATCAATGTCACAGTATCACCTGCTTTAAGAGCAGCTGTAACGCTACCAGTAAAAGCATCTACAACTTTAGCAGCAGCAGCTTTAGAGATGTCAGCTTCAGCAGCAATCTTAGCAATCAATTCTTGTTTGTTCATAGGATTAGTCATTCATAAAGGGTTACGGAGCTATTATCTTAACTGAATTTTTAAGGATTTAACAAATATCCCTTACTTTTTTAATAAATTTAATAAATATTTTTTGCTATGTGAAAGTTATATGACAAACTATTATGAAATCAACTTAATTTAAGCTAGAAATATGCAGACCTTTGTAGAAGAATTGAGCATCGTTTCACATGTAATCCAGCTAGCCGTAGCGCCAGCTTTTCTCCTCACCGGCATAGGCGCGATCATTTCGGTGCTTGCGATACGACTTGGCAGAGTTGTCGACCGATACCGTGTGTTAATCGAGCGTGATGCACACTCGGTGAAAAACTTGCAAGAAATAAGACTACTTGCTAAACGTGCAGTGTGGGTGCATTGGGCGATTACATTGTGCTCGATCTCTGCACTTCTTGTTGCAACTGTGATCGTTGCCCTCTTTATTGGCTATGAGCGAAGTCAAGACCCTTCACATGTGGTATCTCCTTTGTTTATTATGGCGATGGTGAGTTTAATCCTAGGGTTGCTATGTTTTTTGCGTGAGATTTCGCTTTCAACCCATACGATTGAGCTACCAGAAGAGTTAAAAGAGTAAACCTCGCATGACACTGAACGAACTAAAATTTATTGTGGCACTAGCCAAGTCGCGCAATTTTAGAAAGGCGGCTGAGCTATGTTTTGTTAGCCAACCAGCGTTGAGCCTTGCCGTAAAGAAGCTCGAGGAAGAGTTAGGCGTAATGCTTTTTGAGCGCAGCCGTAACGATGTGACGATGACGGCAGTGGGTGAGCTTGTGGTTGAGCAGGCAGCGCGAGTGATCGAGGAATCTAAGCGCGTAAAGGAGATCGCCAAGCAGGGAAACAACCAGCTCGCCGGTCCCCTTAAGCTGGGTGTCATTTATTCAGTTGGTCCTTATCTGCTCCCAGAAATTATTCCCATCCTTCGTAAGACTGCACCTGAGATGCCGCTCATCGTTGAAGAGAATCTTACAAGCAACCTCGAGGCTCAACTCCGTAACGGTGTGATTGATGTGGCCATCATCGCACTACCATTTGAGCTTTCAGGTGTTGTCACTATGCCTCTCTATGAGGAGGAGTTCGTGGTGGTGGTCCCTGTGGATCATGATTGGGCAAATCGTAAGGAGGTCGATGCTACTGAGCTTACCGATGAGAAGGTATTGTTATTGAGCAGTGGGCACTGTTTCAGCAATCAGGTAATTCAGGCCTGCCCGAGCTTAAGCCGTAACGGTGAAGTGCTTCAGGGTAACTCTCTCGATACTGTTCGCAATATGGTGGCTTCTAATCTAGGCATCACTGTCTTGCCAGCAAGCGCGACCATCAGCCGTTACCAAAATCCACTCGTGAAGGCGATTCCATTTAAGAAGCCTATCCCTAAACGTCAAATCGCCTTGGCTTGGCGAAAGAGCTATGGACGTATACAGGCGGTGGATGAGATTGCGAAGGCGATTCGTTCGCTGGAGATGTTTTCAGAGGGACTGCTCTAATTCCTTAGAGCGAGACTAGTAAAAGACAAACGCGCGGAAACCATTGACTGGCAGATCCGCTGTCTTTAAATTGAGTGAAACGTGAACCTCATCTCCGCCAGCTAAGCCATCCTCTAGCTTGGCTTTTGACCCACTCAAATAATCATTAGGTGAAATCTTACGGCGGATAATGACCACATTTTGGCTATCAGTAAGCGAGAGCTCAATTGATGGGAAGGATTGGGCGAAAGGCGCATTGTTGATAATTTGGCAATTGAACTTGACGACACCATTATGCATTTCGTCCTTGACGAGTTCAGTATCATCGATTGTGATGAGCTCTGCGTGCTGGGGAAGAGGTAGTTTGCAGCCTAGTATATGACAACCCCTCGTCATTAATGGCTTGAGGGATGGCCAAGTTTTTGCAACCTCACCACGCATAAAGAATAGCATCTGTAGAAGCGCTGCAATAATAATCACTGCATAGAGTGCCCAAGGACGCTTTTGTTTCAATAGGCGGTCATTAGAAGATGATTCGGTCATGTGATGGTTTGCAATAAAAACATGCTGGCACTGGCCGCATCTCACTTTGCCTTCACTGGCGGTAAGTTGTTCAGGCTTAACGATGAAGCGAGTGAAACATGATGGGCATTGGGTGACCAAACTCATAGCAGCGATGCTTATTTTTTTGTGCCGGTTAGCAGGGTCCAACTGTCCATAAACACTGGCGCGTCCATCGTAAACCATTCCGTGTAGATTGCGGAGACTTGTTCGGCTTGTTCGCGCAGGATTCCTGAAAGTGCAATCTTACCGCCATGTTTACAAGCCCTAGCCAGCGCGGGGGCTAGCACACTAAGTGCGCTAGATAGGATGTTGGCGACGACTATGTCGGCGTGCTTTTCAGGGTAGTCTGTGGCCATGTAAAAATCTGCCTTGACCCCATTTTGTTCAGCGTTAAATTTGCTCGAGATGATGGCTTGCGCGTCGATATCGACACCCACAACTTTACTTGCGCCAAGTTTTTTGGCGGCAATCGCTAATATGCCAGAGCCACAACCATAGTCTAGGACATGATGATGCGGTTTTACCTGATCCACTAACCACGCCAAACATAGGTGCGTTGTCGGGTGGCTACCTGTCCCAAACGCTAGACCCGGGTCTAGTACGATATTGAGTGCATCAGGATTTGGGGCGTCGTGCCAAGTTGGTACGATCCATAGGTCGTTCGTAATTTTAATGGGGTCGAATTGGGACTGCGTTGCGCGGACCCAGTCCTGCTCAGCTACGGTTTCTGTAGTGAAACATAATTCCTTAAATCCAGTGATGGATTCTATCTTTGCTATGACAGCATTGACATCTACATCGTCATTAAAGAGAGCGCTGATGATGTTCTTGTTCCAGATACCTGGCGGCGGGTCACCTGGTTCACCGAAGATGGGTTGTTCGTCGGGGGTTTCAGCGTTTGCGTCTTCGATGCTTGCTGAGAGTGCGCCGATTTCCATCAGCGTATCACTCAACAGGTCAGCGTTCTGGCTATGCGCCTCGATATGTAGTGAAACCCAAGCCATTAAGAAACCTTACTTAGTGTGAATGCCAAGCTTGTTTTCAAGATAGTGGATGCTGGTCTCACCTAATTGGAATGCGGCATCGTTCATCAAATCTCGATGGAGTGCCACGTTGGTTTTGATGCCCTCAACTACCATCTCGGATAGAGCAATGTTCATCCGTGCGATCGCTTGTTCACGGTTATCACCGTAGGCGATTAACTTACCAATCATTGAATCGTAATGTGGTGGCACCATATAGTTTTGGTATGCGTGTGTATCGACGCGGATGCCAGGGCCCCCAGGCATATGAAATGTGCTGATACGACCTGGTGATGGAACGAAAGTATATGGATCCTCAGCGTTGATTCGACACTCAATTGCATGGCCTCGGAATTGAATATCCTTTTGACGTAAGCGAAGTTTCTCACCATAGGCTACGCGAATCTGCTCTTGGACAATATCCACGCCTGTGATCATCTCCGTTACAGGATGTTCCACCTGTACACGCGTATTCATTTCGATGAAGTAGAACTCGTTGTTTTCGTAAAGGAACTCGAAGGTACCTGCGCCGCGGTAGTTAATACGTTTACACGCGTCAGCACAGCGTTGACCAATTTTGTCACGAAGGCGAGTTGAAATACCGGGTGCTGGAGCCTCTTCTAGCACTTTTTGATGGCGACGTTGCATTGAGCAATCGCGTTCGCCTAAGTAGATCGCGTTACCATGCTGGTCTGAAAGCACTTGTATTTCAATATGACGCGGTTGTTCGAGGAATTTTTCCATGTAAACAACAGGATTACCAAAAGCTGCTTGCGCTTCTGCCTTAGTCATATTCACAGATGAGATTAGGGCTGCTTCTGTATGAACAACACGCATGCCACGACCACCACCACCACCAGCGGCTTTAATGATGACTGGGTAACCAATTTGTTTTGCAATTCGTATTACTTCAGCAGGATCTTCGGGCAATGCACCATCAGAACCAGGTACGCAAGGCACACCTGCTTTTTTCATGGTGTCCTTGGCGCTAACCTTGTCGCCCATGAGGCGAATGGTCTCAGCACGTGGGCCGATGAATACAAAGCCACTCTGTTCAACGCGTTCTGCGAAGTCTGCGTTTTCAGATAGGAAGCCATAGCCCGGGTGAATCGCTTCGGCGTCTGTCACCTCAGCCGCGCTAATTACTGCAGGGATATTCAAATAACTTTGGCTAGAGGCTGCAGGGCCGATGCACACAGACTCATCAGCGAGCTTGACGTATTTTGCTTCCTTGTCGGCTTCTGAGTGAACTGCAACAGTCTTAATGCCCAGCTCACGACAGGCGCGCTGAATGCGTAGGGCAATTTCGCCACGATTGGCGATGAGGATCTTATCGAACATTTAAAGCCTCTTTAGCCGATGATAAATAAAGGTTCGCCGTATTCGACGGGTTGACCGTTCTCAACCAAGATTGCTTTAATCACGCCAGCATGGTCAGACTCGATTTCATTCAATAGCTTCATCGCTTCGATGATGCACAATGTGTCTCCAACGTTCACGCTAGAGCCAATATCTACAAAAGATTTTGATTCAGGTGATGGTGAGCGGTAGAACGTACCAACCATTGGGGACTTCACAACGTGACCCTCGATCGCAGGCGCTGTCGAAGGAGATGCATCTGCGGCAGATGCAAGAACAGGCGCTGCTTGTGCGGGTTGAGCTTGTTGCATATATGGTTGTGCAAAGTGAATCGCACCTTGTGCTTGAGGAAGGTTACGACTGATACGAACTTTTTCTTCACCTTCTGTGAGTTCAAGCTCAGAAATACCAGACTCTTCGACTAAATCGATTAATTTTTTAAGTTTACGTAGATCCATCTCTTCACCTCATATTGCAGTTAAGCACCTAAAATTGCGTGCGTTTGTTTTAACACTGACGATTAGTCAGATATTGTTTGAATTGCGTAATCTAAAGCTAGTAAATAACCTTGTGCACCCAACCCGCTAATCACACCTACCGCGATATCTGAAAAATATGAATGGTGACGGAATGTTTCGCGTGCATAAATATTCGATAGGTGGACTTCAACAAAAGGGATCTTGATCGCTGAAAGCGCGTCGCGAAGTGCAACAGAAGTATGGGTAAAAGCAGCAGGATTAATGATAATGAAATCCACTTTTTTATCTGCTAGGGCATGTAGTTTCTGGATAAGCTCAGTTTCTGAATTGCTTTGAAATGACTGTAAAGAGATATTAGTCTCTTTAGCACGCTTAGCTAATAAGCTATCAATATCAGCTAGTGTATTTTTGCCGTAATGGTTAGGCTCACGCAAACCTAGTAGGTTTAAGTTAGGCCCGTGTAAAACTAAAACGGATTTTGAAGTTGATTCAGCCATATTTTCGATGATTTCCAAAAGAAAAAGCGTTTTTGGAGATTTCAAGTTTGTCGTAAATTAAAGGATATTCTACATCAATTTACCGAAATTTGAAGAAATTAACTGTTTTGTTACTTTTATTTGGCAGCAGAAAGGTTGAGTAGCGGTATGATGGTTTTTTCAAGAAGTTGTTGATTAACACGTCCAAAGAAAGTCTTTACAACGGCGCCGTTTGCATCAACGATGACAGTATAAGGCAGTATTCCTCGATCGTTACCTAGGGTTTCAGCAAGATTCATTGCAGCTGTATCCCCCGCCAAAATGGGGTAGCTTACTGGCGCTGTTTTGATGAACTTCTTGGTTTGTTCGAGATCGTCCGTGGATAGCCCGATAATCATCAGGTTTTGATTTTTATATTGTTGCTGCATTGCGGTGAGCTCTGGCATTTCTTCACGGCATGGAGGGCACCAGGTTGCCCAAAAATTAAGGACCAGCACTTTACCTTGCCACTGTTTTAATGCTTGCGGCTGAGCATTTATGTCTGGAAAGCTGAGGTTTGCAAGAGGCTTGCTCGAGACTTTAACGCTGGTTGTTTGATTGCCCCCTTTTTTTTCTAGCGTTTGATGAAATAAATACCAGCCTGAGAGCGTTGATAGGATAACTACAATTAGCAGGCGACCGAAGGATTGCATTCATCATCTCCAAGGTTGTTGAGTTGGTTGAGGACTTTAATAAAATCCTCGGGCGGTTGATATCCAACTACCTTAAGGGGCTTAATTTCTTGACCAGATTTATTAAAGAAGATGACGCCAGGCGGGCCAAATAGCTTGAAACGGTTTAGAAGGGCTACTTCTTCGGGTGAGTTATCAGTAACATCTGCTTGGATGAGGACGGCGTTCTTGAGCCTGTTTTTCACGCCAGCATCGCTGAAGGTGAACTCTTCCAGTTCCTTACAAGCTACACACCAGTCTGCATAAAAATCAAGCATCACTACTTTGCCTTTTGCCTTGTCAACAATAGCATCAAGTTCATTGATGCTGTGGATGTGCTTAAAGCTTAGGGCTGTACTGGATGGGCTTATTTTTTCTGCATTTAAGCCGGCGAGTGGTTGTAGCGGCGACTTTGCACCTGAGGCGGCTCCGACAATCAATGTGAGGCCAAGTGCTAGCAAGATAATCCCGACGCCTTTTAATAGTCTTGATGCGCCCCCCGCATTTGTGGGTAATGGGTCAAGAGCATGTAGGTAAATCGCTGGAATGATCAGTAAGCCTGCCCAGAGTAGCATCTCTAAGCTCTGTGGAATCACAGGCGCGATTATGTAGATGGCGACACCGAGCATGAGTACTCCAAAGAAGTTACGAACTGTAGTCATCCAGATGCCAGCTTTTGGGAGAACGTGTCCTGCGGAGGCACCAATAAGGAGAAGCGGTACTCCCATCCCAATTGAGAGAGAGAAGAGTGCAATTCCGCCAAGAAATACGTCATGCGTTTGACTTATGTAAATTAGAGCACCAGCAAGCGGGGCGGCAACACAGGGACTGACGATAAGGGCGGAAAGTGCACCCATGGTGAACACGCCAATGAACTGTCCGCCCTTTATGCCGTTGGCCACGTTAACCATGCGATTTTCAATCGCGCTGGGGAGGCGAAGTTCATAGAAACCAAACATGGAGAAGGATAGAAAGACGAAGACGATTGCGGTGGCAATCAACATCAATGGACTTTGGAGCGCGCTACTGAGTAATTGACCAGACAGTCCAGCGGCAATGCCAGCCAAGCTGTAACTGAGTGACATCCCAAAGACATAGGCGAGCGAGAGGTTGAATGCATGAAATCTTGAGGTGGCATGATGGTGAACTTTCTTATCACCCACAATAATGCCAGAGAGTATTGGAATCATTGGTAGCACGCATGGTGTGAGTGCAAGCAGCAGACCAAACCCAAAGAACCCTGCTACGATCAGCCAAAGTTTTCCGCCTTTGAGAAGGGAGGTGGCTTGATCATCTGAGGTCTTATTTTCTGGTGGGGAAATAGCAGGCTTAACATCTTTTGGCGCGCTCAAAGCCACCTCGATGGTTTTATGGATGGGTGAGTAACATAGTCCCTTCTCGCTACAGCCTTGGTAGCTGGCTTGAATGATGATTTTTTTTAGATGCTCAGGAATGTCTTTTAGTGTAATTTGAGCATTAAAACTTTGATGGAAGACCTCCATCTCACCGAAGTTGGGATCCTTTTTGATATCGCCTTTTGGGAAACTGACATCTTTGATGATCGTATTTTTAGCTTCAAACTTAATTCGCTCACGATAGAGATAGTAACCTGGCGCGACGGTGAAGTTTGCCACTAAGGTGGTTTCATCCTTGGCGTTCACATCAACTTTAAAAGCTTGATCTGGTGTTAATACTACATCCGATTTGTCAAAAAAACTGCCGGCGTTAACGGATGAGCCATATTCAGTCGCGTGCGTTAGGTTGAGCACGTTTAGACTAAGAAAGAGGAGGCCAGTTACAATTTTAGTTAGCTTCAAATGTTGGGTCCTAAGTGGTTACATATTAATTGCAGCGACCCATTCCAAATAGGCGGGAAGTCCAGCATCAATACTGACACAAATGATTTCAGGGAGTTCGTATGGATGATATTTTAATATGGTCGCCTCTAACGCTTGATATTGCTTGCGCGTTGTTTTAATCATCATCGGCAATTCATCAGCCTTTTCCAGCTTGCCCTGCCATTGGTAAACCGAAGTGCAAGTTGAAAGGATGTTAACGCACGCGGCAAGTTGCGACGTAATTAAAATTTCTGCTAATTTTTCTGCACTTACTTTGTTTGGCAGGTTAGTTAGCACTAAAATAGCATTATTGCCTGATTCGTTTGGCATATTACACAATTCGCTCAACGAGCAATTTTAGGGAATATCTCATGCGTTTGTTCATGCTGTTAATTTTACTCGCATTTCCAGCATTGGAGATATGGCTAATTATAGAATTAACCGCTAAATATGGTTGGTGGTTTATCACTTATTTGCTACTAGTGACCATCTTGGGCTGGCGTCTTATCCAAGAAGAAAAGCATCTCTTCGCCGGACGCTTAATGCAGACTTTGGCGCAAAGCACCACGCCTGGAAGCGCGCTGTTTGGTAGCATTAAGAATTTAATTGCGGGGATTTTGTTAGTGATTCCTGGGGTCATTACCGATGCGATTGCGGTTATTTTATTGTTGATCCCAAGCACTCCCTCCGCATCAAGTGCTGCTTTCAAACGGGGAGCGGCAAACGATGACATTATTGAGGGTGAGTACACCCGTGAAGATTAGTATTTATTTTTAATAGGATTTTTAAATGTCTCACCAAGTCACCATCAAGCCAAGCGGTCATGTTTATCAGGTCGCAGATCATGATACTTTTTTGAGCGCTGCAATCGATGCGGGTCTCAATATTCCCTACGGCTGTCGTAATGGCGCTTGCGGTGCCTGTAAGGGCAAGGTGCTCTCTGGTGAGGTTGATCATGGCGATCATCAATCTACTGCGTTAAGTGATAAGGAGAAGGAGTCCGGGCTTGCATTGTTTTGTTGCGCTAAACCACTCACTGATGCGGTGATTGAATGCCGCGAGGTGTCTGCACTTAATGGAATTAAGCCGCGCATTATGCCGGCGCGGGTTCAGATGATGGAGAAGCTTTCACATGATGTGATGGCTCTTTTTCTAAAGCTGCCAAGCAATGAGCGTATGCAGTTTATGGCAGGTCAGTATATTGAGTTCATTTTGAAAGATGGTAAGCGCCGCGCATTTTCACTTGCGAATGCACCTCATAATGATGAGTTCTTGGAGTTGCATTTACGTTTGATACCAGGAGGGACATTTACCGAATACGTATTTAATGAAATGCAAGAAAAGGCAATTTTGCGCTTGGAGGGGCCTTTTGGCAGTTTTTACCTGCGCGAAGACAGCAATAAGCCGATTATATTTGTTGCAGGTGGGACGGGTTTTGCCCCGATTAAAGGATTGATTGAACACATTCTGCATCAAGAAACGCAGCGTGAGATGGTGCTCTACTGGGGGGTTAAAACTTTAGCAGATCTCTATATGCCTACGCTGCCTAAGGCCTGGGCGAGTATCCATAAAAACTTGAAGTTTATCCCCGTGTTGTCTGAGCCATTGGCAAGCGATGCTTGGCAAGGTAGGACAGGCTTTGTACATCAGGCAGTATTAGATGACTTTGCAGACTTGAGCGCACATGAAGTGTATTGTTGCGGCGCACCGGTGATGGTTGATACGGCAAACGAGGCGTTTAAGTTGCGTGGTCTCCCAGACGATGCGTTTTTCTCAGATGCCTTCACCTTCGCCGCACCTGTCCAACAGGCTTAAGGCGTTAGGGTGAGATTATTCGTCGAGGTCGTCTTGATGGAAGCGACGTCGCGCGCGAACACCTTCTGCTAGTATCTCTAGAATTGTCAGGGTGTCGCTCCAGCCAAGGCAGGCGTCAGTGATTGATTTGCCGTACTCAAGCTTACAACCTGGGGTGTGATCTTGGCGACCTTCATTAAGGTGCGACTCCACCATCAAGCCCATGATGCGTTCATCGCCGGATGCGAGTTGTTCGGCAACGTTTTTTGCCACCTCCAACTGCAATCGGTATTGTTTGAGACTGTTCGCGTGTGAGCAGTCAATCATCACTTTAGGAGTAAGCCCGGAGCCAGCTAGCTCTGTTGCTGCTGCATTGACATGGGCTGCATCGTAGTTCGGTGTTTTACCACCACGTAAAATTACATGGCAGTCTTCATTACCCGCCGTGGAAACAATCGCGGATTGTCCTTCTTTAGTGACGGAGAGGAAATGATGTGGGCTTGCGGCTGCCTTAATCGCATCAACGGCAATACGAATATTGCCATCGGTTCCATTTTTGAATCCTACAGGACATGAGAGGCCAGAGGCCAATTCGCGGTGGACTTGTGACTCGGTAGTGCGAGCGCCGATTGCACCCCAGCTCACTAAATCGGCGGTGTATTGTGGCGTAATGGTATCTAAAAATTCTGTCCCAGCTGGCATACCAAGCTCATTTACTTCCAGTAAGAAGCGTCTTGCGATTTCTAGGCCTTCATTAATTTTGAAGCTGCCGTCTAGGAATGGGTCGTTAATTAAACCCTTCCAACCAACAGTAGTGCGTGGTTTTTCAAAGTAAACACGCATGACAATGATGAGCTCTTTTTCAAATCGCACACGTTGTTCCAATAGACGTTTTGCATAGGCAATTCCAGCCTCTTCATCGTGGATGGAGCAAGGGCCAATAATAACGAGCAGTCTGTCGTCTGCGTTATGTAGAACCTGATGAATTGCCGCACGGGTAGCAACGATGTTGTCCACCGTCTTTATGCTCGCTTGCAACGTGTCTAAGAAATCTGAAGGCGGTCTAAGCGCTTTAATTTCTTTGATGCGGACATCATCGGTTGCAAATTTTTGAATAGGGCTCATTTTTAAGATTATTAACAGCTAAATTGATATTTTAATGCAAATTAGACATAAATCATGAAAGTGCTTTAATTAAACACGCTAACATTGCATCATCCCCAGGTGCGGAAGCAATATGAACATCTAATCCTAATTGGCTAGGGGTTTCTGCAATCCTGGCATGATTGACACAAATTTTGATTGCTTTAAGCCACGATGGATTGTGGGCCATCTCGAGCATATGACGCATTGCTTCTGAGCTCGTAATCACCATTGCATCTAGTGTATTTTCTCTATTTAGCGCCATTAATGGTTGAAGATCAGTTTGCGGGTTGATGCGACGATAGCATTCAGCAAAATGTACTTCAGCGCCGCGAGACTTTAGCGTGTCCGCCAAAACCTCTCGCCCACCCACGCCTTTAAATATCATCACCTTTTGGCCCTTGGTTGCCAACATTTCTGGCAAGGCTAGAAGGGACTCACTATCAAATCTACCCTCAGGAATGCGTGTTTTTTCAATACCAAAAGTGGCTAATTCTGCAGCTGTATTTGGCCCGATGGCAGCAAACTTTAATGAGGATGGAAGCGCTAATCGGTTGACATACGGCATGGCTTTTTGCACGGCATTGCTACTGATAAAGATGGCCCAATCAAAGTTAGCTAGATTCTGAATGCTTTTCTCAAAAGCTCGGTAATCGTCGAGGGGTGCAATCTCAATCATCGGAAAGAAAATAGCCTCGCCACCCGCCTTGTTAATTAACTCACTGAGTTTACTTGCCTGACCAATTGGCCTCGTGATCACCACATGACGGCCATTGAGTGGGTTCAAATTCATTTGGACTGTTAGTGTGTATTCAATGCAGCAAGAATACGATTGGCACCAAGAGCGATCAGTTTCTCAGCGAGTTGTTGACCGAGTTTCTCTGGTTGATCGATGCCGCCAGTTATTGATTCCTTGACCATCTCTTTGCCATCGACGCTGGCTACAAAGCCAGTGATGGTAATGTGTTTATTTTCCATTTGAGCGTATGCGCCAAGCGGAACGGTACAACTTCCCGCAAGCGCGCGGCTCATGCCACGCTCGGCCTCAACACACAAGGCAGTCGGTGGATGATTGAGGGGGGCAAGCAACGCTAACATGTCCAAACGACTTGCATTGATCTCGATCCCAAGCGCGCCTTGACCAACGGCAGGTATGCTGTCCTCTGGGGAGATTAGTTGGCGAATTCTTGATTCTAGCCCTAAACGAATCAAACCAGCTGCCGCAAGAATGATCGCCGCATATTGGCCCTCATCTAGTTTACGTAAGCGTGTTTGTAAATTACCCCGCAGAGATTCAATTTTCAGGTGAGGAAATCTTGCCTGTAATTGGCTTTGACGACGAAGGCTTGAAGTGCCGACAACACTTCCTTGAGGCAATGCTGCTAGACTTTCAAAATCATTTGAGACAAATGCGTCACGTGCGTCCTCGCGCTCTCCAATCGCCGCCATTGCAAAACCTTCTGGTAAATTCATGGGGACGTCTTTCATGGAGTGCACAGCCAAGTCTGCACGGCCATCTGCCAATGCTTGCTCTAGCTCTTTAACAAAAAGACCTTTGCCACCGATTCGAGCAAGAGGGGAATCTAAGATTTGATCACCGGTGGTTGTCATCCCTAAAATCTCGATGGTGCTCTCCGGATAAAGTCCTTGCAAGCTTGCTTGAATATGTTTGGCTTGCCACATGGCAAGTGCGCTTTCGCGGGAAGCGATGACGATTTTTTTAGGTATTGTGCTCATGCGATCAGGTCAATCAGTGTAGATTTGTAGATTTTATCATACCGTATCGCTAGGCTTATATAGAATGGTAGGCTTTGCATCAAAGGGATCTCATCGAAAATTCCTTATTTTGCTTTATACTTGGCGTATAAATTCATTATTAATTAAGTGTCTTTCAGCATGCAAGATAAATCACAACAAGATAAAGTTTGGTCAGGTCGTTTTAACGAACCAGTATCAGAATTGGTGAAACGTTATACTGCCTCGGTCGATTTCGATAAACGTCTAGCAGCGTTTGATATACAGGGTTCATTGGCGCACTCAAAAATGCTTGGCGCAAAAGGCATCATTAGCCAAGAAGATGTCGTGGCAATCGCAAAGGGACTCAATGAAATCTTGCAAGAAATCCAAGCGGGGCAATTCGAATGGCGCCTCGATTTAGAGGATGTGCATCTTAATATTGAGAAGCGTTTAACCGATAAGATTGGTGACGCAGGTAAGCGCTTGCATACTGGTAGAAGCCGTAATGATCAAGTATCAACAGATGTCCGTCTTTGGCTGCGTTCGGTAGCTGATGATGTGATTACCAGTATTCGCAAGCTACAAACGTCGATTGTGGATCTGGCAGAAACGCACTTTGATACTGCAATGCCAGGCTTTACGCATCTGCAAGTAGCACAGCCGGTGACCTTTGGTCATCACCTCCTTGCTTACTTTGAAATGTTGCAACGCGATGCCGCCAGATTTGCTGATGCCCGTAAGCGGATTAATCGTTTGCCACTTGGCGCGGCAGCTTTGGCTGGTACAAGCTATCCGATCGACCGTGAAATGGTCGCCAAAGAGTTAGGATTTGATGGTGTGTGTGAGAACTCATTGGATGCTGTTTCGGATCGCGACTTCGCGATTGAATTTACGGCAGCAGCAGCGCTTGTGATGACGCATCTTTCTCGCTTTTCAGAGGAGCTGATCTTGTGGTCTAGCCCAAGGTTTGCTTTTGTGGATATTGCCGATCGATTCTGTACTGGCTCATCCATCATGCCGCAAAAGAAAAACCCTGATGTGCCTGAACTCGTCCGTGGTAAAACAGGGCGCGTAACAGGACACTTGATGGCACTTCTTACCCTTATGAAGAGTCAGCCACTTGCTTATAACAAGGATAATCAAGAGGACAAAGAGCCGCTGTTTGATACCGCTGATACATTGCTTGTAACGCTAGAAATTTATGCCGATATGTTGCGTGGAATTAAAGTCAATAAAGAAGCGATGCGTAAAGCGGCTACTGAAGGCTTTGCGACTGCAACTGATTTAGCAGACTACCTTGTTAAAAAAGGCATGCCATTTAGGGACGCACATGAGGTTGTTGCCTTGGCGGTTCGTCATGCCGTCGATAAAGACTGCGATTTATCTGATTTAAGCTTGGCTGAATTGCAAAAATTTAGTCCTCAAATTGCTGAGGACGTTTATCAGGTGTTGACCCTTGAGGGCTCGCTGGCTAGTCGAAACCATATTGGGGGAACAGCGCCAGCGCAAGTGAAACAGGCCATAGCCCGTGCAAGAAAATCACTAGCGTAAAATTACTAGATTTAGTTTCGAAGTGCCTTAATCTTGATGAGTCCCTTGATTAAAAAATAGCTACGGTTCAACGTGGCTTTTTTTGTCTAGAAATAGATTGCGCGTTTCTTTAGCGGTCCATTTTTAGAGTGTTATAGTGAACACATCATGATCAAATTTATCATTCACCGACCAAGACTCTTCATCTCATTTCTAATTGGGTCTGCTACGGTTGTTTTGCTTCCACATTATTTTGGGCTTTATCTGATTACCAGACTCATTATTGGGTGGAATGTGACGACGTTGCTCTATCTTCTTTTGGCGACGCAGATGATGATCAACACCAATCATCAAGGGATGCGATTAAGGGCTAAACAACAAAATGAGGGTGAGTATGTCGTACTTGTAATGGTGGTTGCAGCGGCCATCGTCTCACTAGGAGCAATCGTATTGGAGCTGGGGGTTGTGAAGGAACTTTCTGGGTTTGCTCGTAAAGCCCATGTGTTCTTAGTAGTTTTGACCATCTTTTCTTCATGGGTCTTTACGCAAATGATGTTTGCGCTTCATTATGCACATGGCTTTTATGCAGCTGTTGATCAACATCAAGAAGGTGGCTTGTTATTTCCTAATCAAGCGCAGCCAGACTATATCGATTTCTTTTATCTTGCTTGTATCATTGGAACGTCAGGTCAAACAGCTGACGTGAGTTTTACTACTCAAAAGATGCGTAAGATAGGACTGATACATTCGGTTTTGGCATTCTTTTTTAATACCAGCCTTGTAGCCTTAATGATTAATATTGCCTCTGGATTAATTTAATCCATATAAGCTTAATTGTCTGAGCTCATTAGAGATTGCTCAGTCGTCTATTTTCTGGTTTGACTAGCAACATATGCACATCCCCTAGTGCACGCTCCTCGAATCCACCCTCGCAGTAGCATAAGTAAAAATCCCACATCCGTATAAACGTTTCTGGATAACCAAGCGCACGCACATCGTTAATTTTCTCAAAAAAGTTATCACGCCATCTTGCCAACGTGATGGCATAGTGTGGTCCAATATCTTCTAAATCGAATAGACGCATATCAGAGGATTTTGTGATGCTGCTTAGCATAGCGGTGACAGAGGGAATGCAACTGCCAGGGAAAATATAGCGTTGTATAAAATCTACTGATTTGATGGCTGATGCATAACGTTGATCTGCAATGGTGATCGCTTGGAGGAGCATCATCCCATTAGGATTTAACAATCTGCCACAGACTCCAAAGTAAGTGTCATAAAATTGGTGGCCAACGGCCTCAATCATCTCGATAGAAACAAGCTTGTCGTAGGTGCCGGTGAGGTCACGGTAGTCGGAGAGCAAGACTTCTATCCGATCCTCTAATCCGGCCGCTTTGATGCGGTCTCGTGCAAGTTGATATTGGGCTTGGGAGATGGTGGTGGTGGTAATTCTGCAACCAAAGTTTTGAGCGGCATAGATCGCAAAACCACCCCAGCCTGTGCCAATTTCTAGGACGTGGTCTGTCGATTTTAAATCAAGCTTATTACAAATTTTGTTGAGTTTTGCAATCGAAGCTTCCTCAAGTGATTGTTTTGGCGATTCAAAAATGGCTGACGAATACATCATCGTTGGGTCTAGCATTAGCTTGAAAAAATCATTCCCCAAATCATAGTGTGCCGATATATTTCTGCGGCTTCCTGCTTGAGTGTTCTTATTAATGCGATGAAGCCAACCTTGTATCGGTGCAGTTAATTTTGCAAAACCAGATTCAATGTCATCGAGTAGGGATTGATTTCTTACCATTAAGCGTATTAGGTTGGTGAGGTTATCGCATTCAAAATAGCCTTGCATGTAGGCTTCACCAGCGCCGATAGAACCACCAAAAACGACCTCCCCATAAAACTGTGAACTCTTGACATGAAGGGTCACATGAATATTCGCTAATGCGGTTTCTTGGTTCACACTCCCCAAGGTGAAGGATTGATCATTTTCAATAATCTTGATTGAGCCGTGCTGAAGATGCGCAAGTCTTTTTAACAAGATATGTTTAGCTAAGCTATCCAAACGTCTTGGTTTGGGGGTTAATTTACCGAGCAGCGCGATCTCTCTAGGTGCATTTTTAGACATGTTGTTATCGATCTATCGTGGATGAGGGGTGCGGGATAAAGGGAATACGTTTAAGCCAGAGCTTGAGGGCTTGCCAATAAATGGCCAGGATCACTTTGAGCGTCATGAGCGGATAAACGCACAAAACCTTGAGCATGTTTTTGTGGCTAATTTCAATACGCTCAAGTACAAGGGTTGCATCAAATTGTTTGTTGTTATTTTGTAGGTTTTCCATATGGATATAAAGCTGATCCAATGGCACTTTAAACCGCCAATCATAAGCCATATTCATTGGCATGAAAGGAGAAACATGAAACGATTTTTCGAATTGAAATCGAAGCGCGTTATCTTGGATTTTGCAATTTAGCACATAACTATGGCGCTCTCCCCAAGGCGTGTTGGTGATCTCGGCGACGATAAATTCGAGCTTGGTATCTGCCTCATTGAAGCAGTAGTAGAAACTGACTGGATTAAATATAAATCCTAAGTAGCGTAAATGCGTGAGCAGTCTAATCGGACCCCTAGCGTAATCACCAGTTTCTTTGAGCACTAAAGCGCGAATCGACGCTTCTAGAGAATCTTCTTTTCCATCAAAGTAATCCCCTCGAAAGAAACTTGCCAGGTTCCAACGTTGGTATGACCAACACCAGAACGGTTTAAATAAGGTTGGGAGTTCGGTCAGATCTAAGTACATCATGAAGAGGGTGTACTTAAAGAAATGATGCACCGGAAAATAACGGTGATGTGTCACTTGACCTGCATAAATGCAACTCTTCATGTTAGCCATGTTCACGCGTTTTTGAGGATTGGGCGCGATTAAAGTGCTCAAGTGCGGCCAACGCACTCACTACTCCATCTTCATGAAATCCGTTGCGCCAATAAGCACCTGCATAAGCGGTGCGGTTTAGGCCGCTAATCTCAGCATGCCTTGCTTGGGCTGCAATGCCTTCGGGCGTGAAGACAGGGTGTGCGTAATTCAAGGTTTTAATAATTTTGCCTGGATCAATTTTATTCGTGTGATTGAGAGTGACTAAGAAAGGTTCCGGCGACTCAAGTGACTGCAGGATATTCATGTTATAGGTCACCGCCGCTCGGTCTAGTGGCTTGTCTGTCAGGTGGTAGTTCCATGCTGCCCATGCCAGTTTCTTTTTTGGCATTAAATTCACATCAGTATGCAAGACGATTTGATTGTTTTGGTAAGGAAGAGCGCTCAAAACCTCGATTTCGGTATTGGTTGCATCTTTCAAAAGTTTCAACGCTTGGTCGCTATGACAAGCAAAGAATACCCAATCAAAAGTTTCAGCCGGCTTGTTTTTTGGTTTGATGATTACCCCTGCTTTTGTCCTACTTACTGATTCAATGGGACTGTTGAGCTTGATGCGGTTTTTAAAAGGCTGTGTGAGTTTCTCAACGTAGGCTTTGGAGCCACCTTTAATCACTCTCCATTCAGGTCTGTTCGAAACACTTAACATGCCATGGTTGTGAAAAAAGCGGATGAAGAATTTGGCTGGGAACGCAAACATTTGATCAGGCGATGCTGACCATATAGCGGAGCCCATTGGAATCACGTAGTGCTTGATGAAGTGTTTGCCATATCGGTTGGCTTTTAAGTATTCACCAAATGGCAGGTCTGCATGGGCCTGATCGAGAATGGCAGGAGCCTCTTTATTAAAGCGCAAGATATCTTTAATCATGCCAATAAAACTTGGGCGTACCAGGTTAATTCTTTGAGCAAAAAGACTATTCAAACTAGTCCCGTTATATTCAAGCCCTGATGACTCATCACGCACACTAAAGCTCATGCTACTGCTTTGCGTTTCAACACCAAGCTTGTCTAGCATTTCGATAAAGTTGGGGTACGTCCAATCGTTATAAACAATAAAGCCGGTGTCGATGTCATATTCACGGCCAAAGGCCTCGATATGGTGTGTGTGCGTATGACCACCAACATGGCTTTCCGCCTCAAAAACCGTCAACTCGTGTTGTGCATGAAGTTGCCATGCAAGTGTGTTTCCTGAAATGCCAGAGCCGATGATTGCAATTTTCATCGGTTTTCTCGCTTTTGTGAAAGCACTTCGGATGGGACTTTCCTCAGGTCCCAAATGAGACCTAATGCAGAGAGAATTTTTAGTCCGTAATAGGTCAAATCAATTTCCCACCAATAAAATCCCTGTCTCGCAGCACTAGGAAAATGATGGTGATTGTTATGCCAGCCCTCACCTAAGGTGAGAATCGCAATAAGTGAATTGTTGCGGCTGTCGTCATTTGTCATAAACCTTCTTTTTCCCCATACGTGGGCGAGTGAATTCACAGTAAAGGTCATGTGGTATAGGAATACTGTGGAGATAACAAAGCCCCATACTAGTAATTGCACGCCATTGGTATGTAATTGAGGGGCAGCAGTCTCTAACCACACTCCTAAGCCAAATAAGCTAATAGCAAGCACAATCGGTGCAATCGCATCATAACGATCTAAAAACTTGAGTTCTGGATATTGAAGTAGGTCTTTGACTCGTTCATTTTTGGCTGCAAAGTTTTTATTTGCTAAAAACCAGCTGACATGGCTCCAAAAAAAGCCATGCTGCTTTGGTGAATGTGGATCATTGGGATTGTCTGAATGTGCATGGTGGTGCCTATGATGCGAGGCCCACCAAAGTGGCCCACGTTGTGCTGCGCTGGCACCAAGAAATGCAAAAAAGAATTGGATAAACCGAGAAGTTTTAAAGGCCTTGTGTGAAAAATATCTATGATAAAAGCCTGTAATGGCAAACATCCGAAGTACATAAAGGATAAGTGCCACCATCACTGCGACAGTGCTGAACTCAATCCAGAACACGGCGAAACAAGCTAGATGGAGGATGATGAAGGGAAGAACACGCAATAGCTCTATTTTGTTGGGGTTCTGCTCATGGCCATCAACAGCTGCACTATCGAACCAAGCGAGTAGGTTTTTAAAACACATTTATTGCTTATCCTTCTTCAAATGATCTTCCCATTGTTGGGGTATTTTGATGAGTTTGCTAGTGTCGTAGCCCATCGTTTTAATTTTAGAGACGAACGCATTATATTGCTCATCGCTCATATTGGGATGACGAGACATCAGCCATACATAATCTCTAGCATTTCTCGCGATAATAGTTGTTTGATAATCATCATCGAGATGCACAATTCTATATTCCGCTTTGATTGGCCATATAAACTGCATGCCCCAGATGGCGTTGCCGGTATTTGGCACCACAAATCCTGTTGGATGATAAGTTTTTATTTCGCCATCCAAGCTCCCTTTTCTAAAAGTGAAAGTGGTCTTAATGGTGCCATCTTTAGCTAGCACATAAGACTCAACGCCGTTATGTACTTCTTTTTCTATAAAGGTCGGAATACAAGCAATCACATACCAATCGCCCATGAATTTATTGAGATTCACCTCGTCAACCGTTTTAATTGGGGGTAGGCTCGAGCATGCCGTCAACAGTGCACAGAGGGAAGCGAAAATTGAGCGTTTCATTGTAAGCGTTGCCTTTTATTTAAGTACATAATTAATCTTGCCATCTTCGGTCACTGACTGAAGGGCTAGCCACTCTTTATTTGGGCCATACCATAGATCTATTTTGAATTTCGCCGTATCAATCTTGTAATGGTCAGCATTTACAGTTTGGCCTTTAACCAAAATATTCTCTTTGCCGATAGTTGAAATATTTGCTAATAAATAATCACCAGTCTGTGGGTTAAGTAGTTTTTTCTGATCTAGTATTTTTGGATTCCAATAGGCAAAAGTCATTACACATTCTGCATTGATTTCAGCCTCCGTTGGGGATGAAATTTTAAATGCTGATTTCTCTTGCAAGCCTTTTACAATGGTTGTTTTACTATTTTCTTGCGTCTTAGCCTCTAGGCTTCTGAGGCAGTTATTTTCCCAAAGTTCATTCGCTTGATGGTGGTATTCAAAAAAACTAATCGATAAGATTTTGACATTAAATTTAGCTTCGCTTTTTAATATTTGCTGATTGTTTTTTTGATCGGTCAGCATAAATTGATGTGTACCAATCAATTTACCATCCATCGACACATCAAAATCCCAGGTTTGTGCGTTCGCGCCAAATGCGATGAAAGGCATTAAAAAACCAAAGAAGCGTTTCATTATATTCAGCGCACCTTTTTTAGTTTATTTTTTTGGAAACCAAGGGATAAATGTATTCGTTTGTTTCACATAAATGCTATAGCCAGGACGACGGTCTGCGATATCTGCTTCAAGCAATTTAACGCCGGTCACCTTGATCAAAAGATAGATCATGAATATGGGTGAAATCATTGCCCACCAAGCACCAGCGCCAACAGCAATAAAGCCGTAGCCTAACCAAATACAAGCCTCACCAAAATAATTAGGATGCCGTGTGTAGCGCCATACCCCGGTATTGAGGACTTTACCTTTGTTTTCTGGGTGAGATTTAAATTTACTTAATTGTGTATCACCAACTACTTGGAAGCACATACCGATAATCCAAAATACGATGCCGAGGGCATCAAATATATTGAGGTTGCTACTTGATTGGCTGGCGAGATTTAATGGTAAGGAAATAAACCAGGCTAAAAAAGCCTGTAATAGGAATACCAGATAAATACTTTTGTATTTGAAGTTTGGTTGGTTTCTTGCTCTGATGGCTTGATATCTTAAATCTTCTGGTTTTTGATGGTTTCTCAGATGAAGGTAAGTCGACAGTCGTAATGACCAGATGACTACCAAACATAGGATTAAATAAGCACGCTGGCTTGGGGTCGTTTGCAGGACGAAAGTCATGGCTGTCGCTATGAGAAAGAACATTGCCCAGAGACTGTCTACGACTGTCACATTGTTATCTTTTAAGCTTAATGACCAACCAAATATCGCTAAGAAAATCATAGGCAATAAGGTAATAAAATAATGCGTACTCATCGGTATTTCAATCCCTTTTTGTTTCGAGCAAAGTGGCGATTTTGAATAAAACTGGCACCGCAATCGCCCATCCAATACTTAAATAAATAAGCGCGGCAGTGGTGTTGCTTAGCTGAAGTGCCCCCAGTCTTGCACCACTCCAATATGCGACTGGGCCAGCAATGGCGCCGATTAAAATTGCCAGCATTTTTCTATCCTGCAACCAAGTTAGGCTGATGTTGATGGTGCTAGCGAATAAGCCCCATAATAACAACATCCAAGGCGGAGCTAGCCTGTCTGGCCAATAAGATACAGGCGTGAAGGAAATCCAATTTAAATTCAGTAGCACGCCATCAAACATAAGACCAATGATCAAGGCGGCGAATATCAACCGAGCTTCAAATGGAGGATGTGCTGCGCGCTTGATGTGAATGAAAAGGATGATGACTGATATCAATACCCCAAACCAAGGTAGTTGATTTGCTCCTCCTAGCACGCATGAGAACCAACCGATTTGAAAGCTTATCAAGTTAAATAACATAGAAGTCGTTTAGCCCTTTTCAAAGAGGTAGTGTGTCACCCACCATACTTGACCCTTTTGGTAACCAAATAACTCGGCACAGGCCATGAAGAAAATTCGCCAACGTTGACGCCAAATTTGTACTTGATCTGCACCGTAACAACGCGCCAAAATAGGCGAAATTGATTCTGCATGGTTGTCCATGTTTTCTAACCATGCGTTAGCAGTTTTTTCGTAATGGGTGCCATCCCAGCGCCATTGCCGCGCAATTTTTAGATGATGTTGAAAGTGAAGCGGTGTGTCATCGCTTGGCATAAATCCACCTGAAAAGAAGAACTGGCTCATCCAATCGTCATCTCCTTGGACTTCAAAAGCATAGGGGACATCTCGATGGCAGAAGATGTGCATGAAGAATTTTCCTTGGGGCTTGAGCCAGCTGTTCACCTTCTCAAACAGCACTTCATAGTTACGCATATGTTCAAACATTTCGACAGAGACAATTCGATCAAAGGTCTGCTCGATAGTAAAGTGATTCATATCACATGTGATGACATTTATATTCTTTAAATGCCGTCTAGCGGCCTCTGCCATAATGTATTCACGTTGAGAATTTGAGTTAGATACTGAAGTGATTTGGCTATCTGGGTAGTATTCTGCCATCCATAAAGAGAGAGATCCCCAACCACAACCTAACTCTAAAATTGCCTGACCATTGGTGAGATTGGCATGTTGACAAGTTTCCTTTAGTGCAACTGCCTCCGCTTCATCAAGATTCTTGATGTTGCTGGGCCAGTAACAGCTACTGTATTTGCGATGTTTTCCAAGTGCAAAATTAAAAAATTCTTCAGGCACCTCGTAGTGTTGGGCGTTTGCCATTTCTGGTAGTGGTGCAATCTGGGCAAGTTTCATACTTTCAAAAAAAAGTGATCTTATTGCACTCGCCATCTCTGTATGATCAGCTGATATTTCTTTGAGGCGTTGCCTGCAAAGATGACGAATCCCTGCACGAATAATAAAGTCTGGCATAAGGCCATGTTCAGATAAATAAATGGCTAATTTCGAAAAAATCATAATCGACCCTTGTTGTGTTTATAGTCAGTATGAGCTAAAACTTTAAAGAAGGTTTTAAGAATTGAACAATTTATTAAAAATATACTCAAAGTTAATATGAAAAATACACAGAAAATTTATTTAGCGGGTGGATGTTATTGGGGAATGGAAGAACTTTTTAGAGTCATTCCAGGCGTGATTCAAACTCAGGTTGGATTCTCTGGGGGCCATATTGCGAATGTGGCATACCGAGAAGTAACAACCGGCACAACAGGTCATGCAGAAACGCTGATGGTTGAGTTTGACGCTGATGTCATCTCCCTGAAGGCTTTATTATTTGAATTCTTTAGGGTGCATAACCCTACAAAGCCCAATCAACAGGGTAACGATATTGGGACACAATACCGCTCTGTAATTTTTTATACTGATGCCGAACAAGCGGCGACGGCCAAATCGGTGATTAAGATTGTGAATGATTCAGGACTATGGGGTGCGCCAGTCGTGACCGCAATTGAGCCATTCAAAGCGTTTTATTCTGCTGAAGAAAAGCATCAGAAATATATTATGAAGTTTCCTGATGGCTACACTTGTCATTTCAGAAGAAATTTTGATTTTGGAGAGAGCTGAGTATGAAGATTTTATTGATCATCATTGCGATTATTGCTTTATTCTTTTTGCTTTCAAAGCAATCTGAGGCGGGCAATCCCCTAAAATCAGGTGACATTGCCCCAGACTTTAGATTGGTTGACCAGAATGGAAGTATTAAAAGCCTGTCAGATTTCTCTGGTCAGTGGGTTGTACTTTATTTTTATCCAAAAGATGACACACCTGGATGTACTAAAGAGGCTTGTAGTTTTCGAGATGATTTAACGACTCTCGGAAAGATAGGCGCTAAGGTGGTGGGCGTAAGTGTTGATGATAGTGACTCTCATTCAAAGTTTGCATCTAAATATCATTTGCCATTTCCATTACTCGCAGATCAAGATGGAAAAGTTGCTAAGTCATATGGCGCTTTGACGAATCTTTTGTTACTTAAGATTGCAAAACGTTATACCTTCTTGATAGACCCAAAAGGCAAAATTGCCAAGGTCTATTTGAGTGTTGACACTTCAAGACACTCAAAAGAAATTATCGATGATCTAATAAAATTGACTCATTAATGTGATGAAAAAAAGACTTCTTCTTGCGTTTGTAGTCCTATCTATTCCTGCCATTGTTTATTGGGTGGTCCTTCATCAATTAGATGCATTAAATCCGTATCCAAAATCATTACTGGCCAAAGTTGGGGATGAATGTTCGGGGATCGCAGATAATGCAGTCGCTAATCTACCGGCAGTGCTTGAATTTCAAAAGCTAGAGATTGAGGGCCGTAAGGTAAATGTCATGCGACGCTGCATGGCAGATAATGGCTTTATTGAAAATCCATCATGGTTAATTTACGCGATGCCAATCGCACATTTTAATGCTGTCAAACAAAGTATTTCAGAAGACGAGGCGATTGAAAACTTAAGACGGGAACATATGATGATGTTTAATCAAGTTCCGCATCAGCCTATTTACTGGCTTCATCGCGCTTAATTACACTTGCTTACTTTAAGTGCGGCGATTTTCTTTGCTAGCGCTTCTGAGGCATCACTATCAAGAGGTTCAATCGATGTTTTAATTTGATTAAGGCTTTCAATATCGCCCTCATCGAGCGCAATCTCAGATTGTTTTAAAAGTGCATCTAAATGTTTTGGATTAAGGCTCAATGCTTTCTCAAATTCTTTTTTTGCGGTGTCGGTATTACCCATACCCCAATCGGACATCGCTAAAAAATACCAAGCATCTGCAACCTTTGGTTCATTATTTGTCCAATTTTCCGAGGTCTGGTGGAGAGTTTTCCACTCGTGATTTTGATATGGAATCACTACCTGCATAAAGTAAGGTTGTTTGTCATAAGGGAGCGCCCAAAAAGGAGAACCCTCCGCTTTTAATGTAAGTTGCTCGTCACTAGTAATGAGTTTTTTGATCCACTCGACAGGTAGGCTATAAAAGAATCCTTGAGGTCCTGGGCTTTTAAAGCTGGTAATGCCGATTAAGTTAAATTGCTGATCAAACAGACCACCGCCACTTGAACCTAAGGAAAATGCGGCATCTGATCGGATGATTAAACTGTAATCAAAAGGGTACATGGCTTTGATGCTACCGTAAGAGGGTTGCGGTACGTTGTTGCCGTTAGGGTAGCCGATACTAAACACCTCCTCTTCAATTTCAAGTGAGGCGGTGTTGCGCATTGGAACAGGTTTGAAAGGTAGTCCATCAAATTTCAATGCGCACAAGTCATGCTTCCAATCGGCTTTTAAGCCAATCGGTTTGTACCCATCTCCATATTTCGCGACATTTGCTCCCTTACCATTAGCCAATACGTGACAGTTGGTAACGACATATTCATTGCTAATGACAATACCGGTTCCCGTTCCCACGTTACCGTTCTCAAGCTCAACGGAGATCTGTACAATTGAGTCGTGAAGCTGCAGCAGTTCTCCGATACTCGGCTGGGAGCAGGCGAAGTCCGCTTGAATTAACAGCATGAGGGCAATCAATTTTTTCATGGAACTACCTAATAATGAAATGGACTATGAGCCATTTGTCTCTAACACCTTACTTAGGTTCAATAAATTTTGATGGGTTTGTAGTCAATTAAAGCGTGCTGAACTTTTTTCACTCAAATAAGACCAAGGCGCTGACACTAGTTTTGTGAGGTGTTATCAGGGTTCGCTTCACGCACTAGAGTCTTTTGGGAGGCCGTTGCGCCTCCTTTTTTTATTGATATGTGAACCATCGAAGCTTTCAGATGGTCGGAATAATTAGTGAAAACTGTTACCAATGAAAGGTCAGCTATGTTCGCTTTATTGATTGCAGCATCTCTTTTAGGGACAATGCTTTTCGTTAGCATTGTGATTTTGCCCGTAGCATTTGGCGAACTGACCAAAGAGGTCGCTGGCAAATTTGTTAGAAAGCTTTTTCCTGTCTACCATATTGTTTTGTTCATTGCCTCTCAGGTAGTCGGTATATTGGCCTTTACACCCCACTTAAAACCAATCGCATTTTTGTCAGGATTATTATTTGCTCTGCATTTTGTATTTTTAACGCCTGCTATCAACTTTGCTTCGGATACACAAAATACTCAACGATTTAAAAATTTACATCGTTTAAGCGTCTTGGTGCATGTGACCGTGATGGTACTCTATGCATTTGCGCTTTGTGTGGACGCTTGTTTTTATTAGGGGTATCCAAGACGTGTTGATGAGAGTATTTGTTTTATTCTTTCTTACTTGCTTGATGCCATCAGTTCATGCTGCTCCGTCTAATGAATTGGTTTATACCTTAAAGGCCAGTATTGCTAAGATTCGTAGTGTGAATGCGAGTGGTGGTAGAAGTACTGGAACGGGGATTGTGGTGGCTGAGAATCAAGTCGCAACAAACTGCCATGTACTTGTAAATTCTGTTGGCATGGACATTGGAGCAATGGGTGAAACTTATCAACCTGTTGGGCTTCAAGCAGATTGGAAGCATGATGTTTGCATTTTGAATTTTAAATTTCTCCCTTTAAAACCGGCCATCTTGGGCGATAGTGAGCATTTACAATATGAGCAAGAGGTTTTTTCGATAGGTTTTCCCGGTGGTCCACCAAAACCACTCACAACATGGGGCACGATTAAGGCGCTATATCCATTTGAGGATAGTGTTGTCATTCGTACTTCAGCCTCTTTTCAAATGGGGGCAAGTGGAAGCCCTCTCTTTAATGCGAAGGGTGAAGTGATAGGTATTAGCACCTTTAAGAGTCCTGGAAGAAATGCTTATTTCTACAATATCCCTGTAAAGTGGGTGAAGGCTGCTATGAGTTTGCCTGTCACAGAATTCGCGATTGATGAAGGGCAAGCCTTTTGGGATGTTCCCTTAGAACAAAAGCCTTATTGGATGCAGATTGTTTTGCCTTATCAGAATCAACAGTGGGGTGAGGTTGAGCGAATCGTGCAGTCTTGGCTTGCGAGCACCCCTGATGATAATGAGGCGATGTTTTATCAAGCTATCATCAAAGAGCATGCGGGTGATCTCGTTGGTGCGAAAAAGGTTTATCAGAAGTTACTCAAGCAAAATCCGAATCACTCGGCAAGCATCATTAATCTTGCAGTCATCGCAAAAGCGGAAGCAAACCAAGCTGAATTCGATCAATATCAATCACAGTTAGCCAAGCTCAATATTGATGCTGCAGAGTTAGACGAACTATTGAAAGCGCAGAGTCATTAATGGGTACACCAATGCCAGCGAAATGGCCGCGATGGTTGGGTTACTTGGGATTAACACCGATTGTGATATCCACTATCATGCTTCTCGTTAATAGTCAGCATGAAATGCTATGGGTCAACCTACTTGTGACTTATGCAGTGGTAATTTTAAGTTTTTTGGGCGCATTGCACTGGGCATTTGCAATGACCTTGAACCATCTCAGCATAAAAAAACGTCAGTCAATGATGGTGTGGAGCGTAACACCATCACTCATTGCTTGGGTCTCTATTTTTCTGCCTCAAACATTAGGGTGTTTGCTTTTATCATGCTTCTTTGTTTTAGCATTGTGGATGGATATAAGACTTGGGACAGTGACAATTTTGCCTGCTTGGTACCTCCCCCTGAGATTTAGGCTTACCATCTTGATGACAGGGTGTTTAGTGACTGCTGCATACATTTTAAAACCTTTGATTATTTAGGCCTAAGCAGTTCAGCACCAACCTCATTCCAGTATTTAGAAAATCTAATCACTCCCTTTTGAGTGAGCTTCTCTCTTACTTTTTCAGGGTAAATTGATTGTTCATCAACATAAGTTACTTTGTATGCTGAAAGTTGTTTTCTTAGTGCGGTATTGGGTGTCATTTGGGTCTCAATACTTCCAGCATTAAGATGAGCTAGCACTTCTAATCTATCCCCAGTCCAGACTTCAACTCCTGGCATTTCAGCTAAACAGTCAGCTACAAACTGTAATCTATTGAGCGCCCAATTTTGATAAAAATGCACGTCAAAAATAAACACTTTCCTTGCCTTTCGGTCATAGAGTGGATGATTTATTGATAGCATTTCATCATTAAATAAAATGATAGATTCTGTTCCGTTGATGGTTGGTATTGCCGGAAATTCTTGGGATGATGAGATTTTTGCTGGGGCTGTGCTCCGCTCAAAGAGGGAAGCATTTAAGCTTTCATATGTGTGGTTAAATGGGCATCTAGTTTGACAGGCTGCGCAGAGCTGATTGTTTGTGTACTTACTCAAATTTTCTTGATTAAAAAAATAGGGCTTGCTGCCAAAAGTGGACGCAACCCATTGCCATGAGAGTGTGTTGGAGGCTTCATCGCCATCAAGTAATAAGTCGTGCATCCATTTGGCGGCTTCTCTCCAGTCCACTTTCTCCCAATGAATAAGGTAACTTGATAACCACATGCGTGCGTGGTTGTGAAGATAGCCTGTGGCTTTAAGGGTTTGAACAAATGTATCGATACAAGGTAAATCAGTTTGCGATGTTGTTATGGATGGTGGCAAAGGCTTTTTGCCAAGCTTTACCTTTGGGGGCTCCATCTCAGAATGAATGCGTTCACCGGTCATGTACCAAATATGTCGCCAATAATCTCTCCATGCAAACTCAAATAAAAGCTTTTCGTTTTCTGCTACTGAAATCTCTTTGGTCAATTGAATGGCCTCATTTAGAGAAATGCAGCCGTGTCTAAGATAAGGCGAGAGTTTGGTGACTGCTCCGTTTAGATAGTTGCGTGTTTTTCCATAAAGCGAAGGTTTAATTTCTTGAAGTCGTCTTAATCCCTCGGTTCTTCCACCTTTCCAATCTTCAGTTAAATTGGGCCCTGAGTGATTAAAAAATATCGCTCTAATGTCGTCAAGCCGCTCGCTTCTTGAGGTGGAGAGATGAATTCTGGTGGGTATCATGATTTGCTAAAGTGGCTTTTAGGTCTAAATGTAATCTTTGCTATTAAGAGCGCTGTGTAGAGGACTTAGTTCATCTTAAAGGTGGCACAGGTGAACTAAGTGATGATTGCTATGACTAACTGTTAGTTTTAAACAGAGATTTCTCGCTTGTGATTAAAAAAAATGATCTTCCAACCAAGCTTTGCTTAACTTGCCAACGGCCATTTGCTTGGCGCAAGAAATGGAAGTTAGTTTGGGAAGAGGTGAAGTATTGCTCTCACGCTTGCCGAACCTCTAAACATTTAAATAAATCGTAAACTCTTAACCGTTTTAAGGATCATCTAATGTCGCTCAAATCCAAGTCCTTATTAATAATTTCGCTCATGACTGTCTTGAGTACAAATGCGTTCTCTGCCACAGAAGAGATGAATAACTACCCACGTGAACAGCTACGCAAATTTAGCGAAGTTTATTCCGTCATTAAGGATAACTATGTTGATGATATTGATGATAATAAATTATTCAACGACGCCATTGCAGGTGCGCTGGCAGGTTTAGATCCACACTCGACTTACTTGGATTACGAAGGTTTAAAAGACTTTGGTATTGCAACCGGGGGTGAATTTGGTGGGCTGGGTTTAGAGGTTGGGATGGAAGATGGACTGGTGAAAGTAGTTTCGCCTATTGAAGATACCCCTGCTTATCGAGCAGGAATTAAGTCTGGAGATTTGATTGTGCAAATTGATGGGGTCACAGTTAAAGGCTTGTCGATTAGTGATGCAATTAAGAAGATGCGTGGAAAGCCAGATACGCAAATTAAATTGAGTATCTCTAGAAAGGGTGAGTCAGGTCTGGTTGACATCACGCTAACGCGAGCAATCATCAAGAACCCAAGCGTGAAATTTAAGCTTACTGATGCAGGCTACCCTTATGTGCGAATTACTCAGTTCCAAGAACATACTGGTCAAGACTTAGCCAAGGCCTTGATGACGATTCATGAGCAAACAAAAGGACCTATTAAGGGCTTAGTCTTAGATTTGAGAAATAATCCAGGGGGGTTGGTGACGTCAGCAGTTTCTGTAAGCGCTGCTTTCCTCAAAAAAGATTTACTCGTAGTGTATTCAGATGGTCGGACTGATGATTCCAAAATGCGTTTATTTGCCAATCCCAGAAATTATATTGGTCCAGATCCAGAGGATGATTATTTAAGGGATTTGCCGCCAGATATGAAAACGGTTCCAATGGTTGTTTTGGTAAATGCAGGTTCTGCCTCTGCCGCTGAAATTGTCTCTGGCGCATTGCAAGACCATCACCGTGCCACGGTATTGGGTACGCAAACTTTTGGGAAGGGAACGATTCAGACCTTGTTGCCACTCAGTAATGGTTCTGCAGTGAAGCTTACAGTTGCAAGGTACTTCACGCCAAGTGGACGTTCGATTCAGGCGAAAGGTATTACGCCAGATGTTGTTGTAGAAGACCCAGCGATTACAGCAGAAGAGGATGCTAAATTAAGAAGAGAGGCGAACTTGGCCAATCATTTAGCTAATCCAAACGATTCAGATAAAACAACCAAGGTCCCCGCGAGCGCTGTTGTGGTTGAAAAAAATGAGCCTAAAACGCAATTCGCAGATCAAAATCAATTTGAAGCTGGTACTGAAAAAGACTTTCAATATACGCAGGCGATAAATTTGCTCAAGGGGGTTGGTGTTGCGAAAATGAAGTAGCTGTTCACTTGAAGAGCCTGTCATCAATACAAAGCTGAGTCAGTATGCTTATTTGGCATGATAATAAAACCATCCTTTTGGCTGCCATAGGCAGAAAATTGCTGCTTTACAAAGTAATCAGCCATTACAGCACAAAGGGCAGCATCAATAAAATCTATGCTTGTTAGTGCGTTTATTTCATAAAGCGCTTGTGTCACTAAAGTATGTTGTCGAGTCAATCGTTTGTTGCTTTGAGGAATTAACGCTTGCTCATGCCCGCAAAGCGATATCTGAATGCCGTGCGGGAATGTTTCAATCAAACAAGGGCCTTGATGGGGATCACCCATAAAGATGGGCAAGCCAAGTGCTTGATAAAGTCGCTCTCCATTAAAGACCCAGTCATAAAAGTGACTTTGAGCATCAAGTTCTCTTGTCGGGGTATAAAAACAGCGTATACCTTGTTTAACTAAGTCTCTTTCTGCCTGTCTTGAGGCGCCTTCTAAACTAAACATCGATGGGGCATCTATCGCAATGGCCAATGGTTGATGGGCAAGTGCCCATGAGGCAACTTCATCTGGACTCTTGGAGTGAAGCTGTGCATGGTACTGACCGTTGCAATTCGCGATGGCATGGAACCCTTTTTTAATTCCGCCAACGTCGATGCCAATTGTGATGGTGTTTGTTGTCATTAGGTAATGAGATGCTAATCTTGGATGTTAGTTTAGTGGTGAAAGAAATATACAGCATGAATCAACATGATTGAGGCTAAAATTTGCGTATGAAAAGACTAATTCTGGTGCTAGGTGATCAGCTTGATAAGATGAGCGCTGCATTGCGTGATCTAGATGTAAGTAAAGACGAAGTTATCATGATTGAGTCTCAACATGAGTCTGTATATGTATGGTCTCACAAAGCTAAAATCGCTATTTTTTTATCTGCGATGCGTCATTTTGCGCAGGACCTTATCGCTCAAAAAATTCCATTGATTTACCTCCAAGAATCTCATCTGACGATTCAAGATGCGCTTCGCGAGCAACTCATATTAAAGTCTGCCACGCATTTGGTCTGTACCGAGCCGGGGGAGTGGAGATTAAAGCGGGCTATTGAAGAATTAGCGCGTGAATTAAACATCCATCTAGAGATGCTAGATGATGATCATTTTTATTGTAGCAATAAAGAATTTCGCGATTGGGTTGCAGACAAGAAAGAGCTAAGACTAGAATATTTTTATCGATATATGCGTAAAAAGCATCATATTTTAATTGATGCTGATTCTCAGCCTATTGGGGGTCAGTGGAACTTTGATGACCAAAATAGAAAGCCATATTCTAAAAATGGCCCTGGACTGATAAATGATCCGCTCACATTTGAGCCTGATCAAATTACACGAGATGTGTTGGCTTTTGTGTCATTGCAGTATCCAGAACACCCCGGCTCTCTTGATCACTTCTTTTGGCCTGTTACGCGCGAGCAAGCCTTGCTCAATTTAGAACATTTTGTGAATGAGCGCTTACCAAGTTTTGGAATGTATCAAGATGCTATGTGGAAAGAAACGCCTTTTGGTTGGCATTCGATTCTTTCCACTAGTTTAAATTTGAAACTACTTAATCCACGAGAGGTGATCAGCAGTGTTTTAAATGCTTATGAAAAGCATGGGCTCGATTTAGCTACCGTAGAGGGATTTATTCGGCAAATTATCGGATGGCGTGAGTTTGTGCGTGGCATTTATTATCTTGATATGCCTCAGATGGCGGAGGCGAATTTCTATCAGCATCAACGTGTCCTACCAAAGTGGTATTGGACCGGTGAGACCCAAATGAGCTGTATGAAAGACACCATTGGGCAAACACTTAAGTATGGTTATGCCCATCATATTCAGCGTTTAATGATTACGGGTAATTTTGCGCTGTTGGCAGAGGTATTGCCGCAACAAGTCTCTGAATGGTATTTGGCTATTTATGTTGATGCGATTGAGTGGGTGGAATTACCTAATGTGGCCGGAATGGCGCTATTTGCGAATGGTGGTCGATTCACCAGTAAGCCTTACATTGCAAGTGGCGCTTACGTTAAACGCATGAGCAATTATTGTGATCGATGTTCCTATAAACCGGAGATTCGATATGGTGAGCTGGCGTGCCCAATGACCACTTTATATTGGAATTTTTTAATTAAGCATCGAGAAGCTTTTAATCAAAATCCTCGAACGCGTCTCATGACGGCCAATTTATCTAAAATTAGTCTTGAGGATCAGGTAAGGATTCGGGATCATGCAAAGGCGCTCTTGGGTGATCTTGATGCACTCTAAAGAAACATTTGTAAAAGCTCGTTAAGGAAACGCTGTCCCATTAATGTAGGCTGGACGATAAGTTGGTTTTGAGCGTCGCGGGACTGTGTGAGCAGTCCTTTTTTCTCAGCTTCGGTGATTGGTTTTGTTAGTGCATGGATGCTTAAGCCAGTGCGCTGTTCGAGCAAACTGAGCGGTGTGCCACCCGTCAAGCGAAGGGCATTCATCATAAATTCAAACCCTAGTTCTTCGCGCGGAATAGCCCATTCCTGATCCACGGCTTCGCCTTTCATCGCATGTTCTAAATAGCGGTTTGGATGTTTATGGCGGGTTTGGCGAATAATCTTGTTGTGAAAACTTAGTTTGCTGTGCGCCCCAGCCCCAATCCCGAGGTAATCACCAAAGGTCCAGTAGTTAAGATTGTGGCGACATTGTTGACCTGTTTTAGCAAAGCCCGAAGTTTCATAATGTTCATAACTATTTAATTCTAAGATGTCCTCTATCTGTTCTTGCATTAATGCGCTTGTATCGTCATCTGGCAAACTAGGTGGTGTCCGATGAAAGGGTGTATTGGGTTCCAAGGTTAAATGGTAGAAAGAAAGATGGCTTGGGTTCAATGCACAGGCACGTTTTGCATCGTTCAAGGCATCATCTAGCGTTTGATTGGGCAGTGCATACATAATATCCAAATTAACGCGATCGAAGGTAGCAAGCGCTAACTCAGCTGCCTTCATAGCTTCATCTTCATTGTGAATACGGCCAAGTGCGCCGAGGTGGCGGCTATCAAAACTTTGAATGCCAATGGAGAGTCGATTAACCCCCGCCGATTTATAACCAGTGAAGTGCCCGGCATCAACGGTGCCTGGATTAGCTTCTAATGTAATCTCCGCGTCATACTCTAAAGGGGTGAGCATTCGGACGTGACTTAAGATCCGATCAATCCCTTTTGCAGAAAATAAGCTTGGTGTGCCACCCCCAAAGAATACACTTCGTATTTTTCTTCCCCAAACTAAAGGGGTTGATTGTTCTAAATCCGCAATCAAAGCATCAATATAAACATCTTCTGTGAAGTTATGCTTATTTTCGTGGGAGTTAAAATCACAATAAGGACATTTACGTACACACCAAGGAATATGAATATAAAGCGAGAGTGGTGGTGGGTTCTTTAAACCTGAAATTGTTTTGCTGCCCGCTAAGGGTGCTTGGTCATTAGGTATCGCAATATTTTCAAATGGAATGATGGGAATCATTGATTGTTATGCTTAATTTGGATCATTTTTTTGGTAAGGATTTATCAGACTATCCACAAGCGCATGTAAAGCTTCTCGCATTTGCGTTTCAGAGACTTCCATGAGTAAGCCATCTTCGAGCGCGTCTTGAGCGATTTGTTTAAGCTCATCAAAATTCTCGGTCATGACTTTCACTTTTTCAGTGCATGAGACTACGCTTTTGTCATCGCGAACCCATTTCGGCCAATTAGATTTGTTCGCATCACTCATACGACAAGTCTTTCTAATTTTTGTAGCAGTTTTGTCATGGCATGTCCGCGATGACTAATTCGACTTTTAATTTCCAATGGAAGCTCTCCGACAGTTTTACCGGTTTTGGCATCTAAAAATAAAGGATCGTAACCAAAGCCATCTTCGCCTTTGAGCACAGTTAAAATTTCACCTGTCCAAATACCTTCCGCAATAATTGGTTGCGGATCGTTTTCATGACGTACCAATACGATTACACAATAAAAATGGGCATGTCGGTTTTTTTGTCCCGCCATCAAAGACAATAGTTTTTCATTATTTCTGGCATCTGATTTTGGAGTTTCGGCAGTTTCACAAGCAAAACGCGCTGAGATGACTCCCGGCGCCCCTTGCAGGGCATCCACGCATAAACCAGAATCATCAGCCAAGGCAGGTAAACCAGTGTGTTTGCTGGCATGACGTGCTTTTGCTAAAGCGTTCTCAATAAATGTAGGATAAGGCTCTTCTGCTTCCGGCACATTGAGTTCGGCCTGAGGAATAATTTCTAACCCCAACGGTGAAAGTAAATGTGCGAGCTCTTTGAGCTTGCCTTTATTCCCCGAAGCGATGACGAGTTTATGAAAGGGTAATTGCATTACAAACCTAAAGATTGCTTTTGTTTAATAGAAAGCTCTTTAATTCCTATATGGGCGAGACTGAGCATCGCTGTCATGTCTTCATGAGAGAAAGGTTCACCTTCCGCAGTCCCTTGAATCTCAACAAAACCACCTTTGCCTGTCATTACTACGTTCATATCGGTATCACAGTCAGAGTCCTCAATATAGTCCAAATCAAGCACTGGTGTGCCCTTATAAACACCGACAGAAATTGCAGCAACAGAGTCCTTAAGTGGCGACTCTTTGATTAATTCTTTGCCAAGTAAATAGGTCACAGCATCTTGCAGTGCAACATAAGCTCCGGTAATGCTGGCTGTGCGAGTTCCGCCATCTGCTTGAATAACATCACAGTCGATTTGAATGCTGCGTTCGCCTAGTTTTTCTAAATCAATGATAGCGCGCAAGCTACGACCAATTAAACGCTGAATCTCTTGGGTACGTCCGGATTGCTTGCCACGAGCTGCTTCTCTATCCATTCTGCTGCCGGTTGAGCGCGGTAACATCCCATATTCTGCTGTCACCCAACCTTGGCCTTTACCCTTTAAAAACCCGGGGACCTTTTCTTCAACGCTAGCTGTGCATAATACGTGGGTGTCTCCAAATTTGACTAATACGCTACCTTCAGCGTGTTTGGTGTAATGACGAATAATCTCAACTGTACGTAATTGGTTGTTTGCGCGCCCACTTGGGCGTGAATTATTGACAGGCATGATATTTCCTAATTTTCAGCTTGAAGTGATCATTATAAGCTAGAAATATCTTGTTATTCATGGCGTGAAGGTGACTAGATTTGATACCATCTAAACTCTTAAAAGGAAACATACGTAATGATTTATAGCATGACAGGTTTTGCCTCACTTGAAAGGCAGTTAGTAAATGGGGTGCTGTTGGTTGAGCTGCGCTCAGTGAATCATCGTTACCTAGAGCTTCATATGAAGCTCGATGATAATCTACGCAGTTTCGAACCTCTGGTGCGTGAGCTGATTTCAGCAAAATTAGGACGAGGCAAAGTAGAGTGTCGCATGAGCTTGGTGCAACGAGGCGCATCAAATAAAGACCTGTCGCTCGATGAGGACGTCTTAAACAATCTGTCCGAAGTCGCCATTCAAATTCAGCAGCGCTTTCCTTCTAGTCAGGCACTCACAGTCGCCGAGATTTTGCATTGGCCTGGAGTTGTTCATAATCCAAAAAGCGATAATGAACAGCTAACTGAAGAAGTTAATAGTGCGCTTAAGCAAATTTTAGAAGAAATGAAGGCCTCACGTGCGCGCGAAGGGGCAAAAATGAAGGCCCTTATTTTGGAACGTTTGGCAGATGCAGAAAAATTGGTGGCAAACGTTAAGCCATTACTGCCGCTCCAAATAAAAGCTTATCAAGAAAAACTGACGGCTAAACTTCAAGAGGCTTTAAAGAGTGTAGATGAAGATCGAGTGCGTCAAGAGTTAGTGTTGTTTGCACAGAAGATTGATGTTGACGAAGAGCTCACAAGATTAACTGCCCATGTCAGTGAAGTGAAACGTATTTTGGATACAGATCAAGCAGCAGGTAAGCGTTTGGATTTTCTTATGCAAGAACTCAATCGGGAAGCTAACACCCTAGGCTCTAAATCAGTATCAACAGAAGTTTCTCAGGCGTCGATGAGCTTGAAAGTCTTGATTGAGCAGATGCGGGAACAAATTCAGAATATAGAGTAAAAAAGGTAGGGTCATGTCAGGTAACTTATTTATTATCACAGCCGCATCCGGTGCAGGTAAAACGAGCTTGGTGCGCGAGCTTCTTTCTGCAGATGAGCATATCAAACTTTCTGTGTCATACACTACGAGACAACCACGACCAGGTGAAGTGAATGGCGAGCATTACCATTTTGTGGATGAAGCAACTTTTTTGAAAATGTTGTCTGAGGGTGATTTTTTAGAAAGTGCACATGTTCATGGTGCACGTTATGGTACTTCACAAACACGTGTAGATGAGACCTTGGCTGCGGGCAATGATTTGATTCTAGAAATTGATTGGCAAGGGGCTGCACAGGTCCGTAAATTGTACCCATCAGCTATTAGCATTTTCATTCTACCACCATCCATCACCGCGCTCGAGTCTCGCTTACGAGGTCGTGGCCAAGATAGTGAGGAGGTTATTATCAAGCGATTAGCGGCGGCGCGTGATGAGATGAGCCACGTGGCAGAGTTCGACTATGTTACAATTAATGATAAATTTGAAGAGTCGTTGCAAGATTTAGCGGCGATTGTCCGTTCGCAGCGCCTCAAGTGTGATACCCAATTATCGCTGAATTCTGCGTTAATTAAAGGGCTCGTTTAAGATTTCTTACTAAAATTCAGGAGTATGACCATGGCTAGAATGACAGTAGATGATTGTTTAGAAAAAATTCCAAATCGCTTTCAGTTGACATTGGTGGCCGCATATCGTGCGCGCCAATTAGCGAACGGTTCAGAGCCGTTAGTCACGTCTTATGGTCAAAAAGACAAACCAACTGTCTTAGCTTTGCGTGAAATTGCAGCAGGTAAAGTTGGCTTGGAAGTATTGAACCGCGGCCACGCTTAATTTCGGTTATCTTCATTGGTTGTTGATAACCTGACATGTCTATTGATAAAAGTCATCATTCAGGAAGACGCGCAGCAGAATTTATAATACCTGCTGCGCCTTTGTTACCCGCGGATCGTGAGGATTCGCAACTCACCTTAGCGCTCAAGAAATACCTTAAACCTTCAGATATTGAGCAAGTTTGGGAAGCTTATCGCTTTGGCGATGCTGCACACCAGGGTCAAATGCGCAAAAGTGGCGAGCCTTATATTACCCACCCTGTCTCTGTCGCGTTGATATTGGCTGGACTGCATTTGGACACCCAAACGATTATTGCGGCTTTACTACATGACGTTGTTGAAGATACTGGGATTACTAAAGAAGAAGTTGGTGAGAAGTTTGGTGTTCAAGTTGCCGAACTGGTCGATGGCCTCTCTAAGTTAGATAAAATCGAATTCCAAAGCGCCACAGAAGCACAGGCTGAAAATTTCCGAAAAATGTTGCTCGCCATGTCCCAGGACGTGCGGGTAATTTTAGTCAAACTCGCTGATCGTTTGCACAATATGCAGACACTAGACGTGATGAAGCCAGAAAAACGTCGCCGTATTGCCCGTGAAACCTTGGAAATTTATGCGCCAATTGCTAACCGTTTGGGCTTAAACGAGATTTATCAAGAGCTTGAAGACTTAAGTTTTAAAAACCATTACCCGATGCGCTATCGTGTGCTCTCCAAAGCTATTTTGGCTGCACGCGGTAATCGTAAAGAGGTGGTCGGAAAAATTTTAGATACGATTAAGGCTCGATTGGCTGAGATGAAAATCGATGCCGATGTATCGGGTCGGGAGAAGCACCTCTATAGCATTTACAAAAAGATGACGGGTAAGACCATCGCTTTTTCACAGATTTTTGATATTTACGGTTTCCGTTTAATCGTCAAAGATCTTCCGGCTTGTTACGCTGCCCTTGGTGTATTGCATGGTTTATATAAGCCGATTCCAGGTAAGTTCAAAGATTACATCGCCATCCCAAAGGCGAATGGCTATCAGTCATTGCATACGACTTTATTTGGCCCATTTGGGACGCCGATTGAAATTCAAATTCGTAGTGAAGAAATGCACAATATTGCAGATGCAGGCGTAGCTGCGCATTGGCTATATAAAACCACGGATGCTGACTTTACAGCAATGCAGCAACAAACACATCAATGGTTACAACGTTTGCTTGATATTCAATCAGAAAGTGCTGACTCATTAGAGTTCTTAGAGCATTTAAAAGTGGATTTATTTCCAGACGAAGTTTATGTGTTTACGCCTAAGGGCAAAATACTTGCTCTCTCAAAAGGTGCGACGGCGGTTGACTTTGCCTATGCAGTTCATACGGATATTGGAAATCGCTGCGTGGCTGTAAAGATTAATCAAGAGTTGGCACCTCTCAGATCCGAACTCAGAAACGGCGATCACGTCGAGATTATTACGGCGGCACATGCACACCCAAATCCGGCTTGGCTTAATTATGTGGTTTCTGGCAAAGCGCGAGCGCATATCCGTCATTTCTTGAAATCGATGCAATCCACTGAATCAGCACATCTAGGTGAGCGTATGCTTAACCAAGCGCTTCGAGCGCTTCATACGGATGCGAGTAAGATTGATGAGTCTCAGTGGCAAAAATTATTACGGGATTACGGAGCTAAAAATAAAGAAGAAATTCTGACCGACATTGGGCTTGGTAAACGCCTTAATGTGATGGTTGCCCATCAATTGATAGCCATGGGTGAAGAGCACGGTGAGCGTCATGCAAAACATCCAAATAAACCGCTTGGCATGATTACCATTCGTGGCACTGAGGGGATGGCAGTGCAATTTGCGCAGTGTTGCCGTCCAATTCCAGGCGATCCGATTTTAGGCTTTATTAATAAAGATAAAGGTCTCGTCATTCATACACATGATTGTTCATCTATTCGTAAATTCCGTGTCGATCCTGATAAGTGGCTCGATGTAGAATGGGATCCTGATACTAAGCGGTTGTTTAAGGTCAATCTCAAGATTGCAGCTGCGAACAAGCCTGGGATGTTGGCAACGATTGCTGCTGCGATTGCAGATGCTAACTCTAATATTGATAACATTAGTATGGAAGAGTCAGATAACAGCACGTATACCAATATTTTATTTACTGTTCAGGTCCAGAATCGTGTGCATTTAGCGGACTTGATGCGCCGCTTACGTAAAATTCCCGATGTTGTTAGGATGAACCGAACAAAAGGAAGCGGATCGGAACAAAGGGCGCAATAAAGGCAAGGTTAATATTTAACGATTAATTGAGTATTGAAAGGTCATGGCATGAGTGAGTATTTCAATCTAGGTCAACGACAATTACAAGAAACATTTGAAACCGTCCCATTGGCGGATAGGCTACATGCGGGCATTATTGCTCCGGAAATTAATCCCCTAGATGCCGAATTTATTGAAGCTCAGAACATGTTTTTCTTGGCGACAGTAGATGATCAAGGTCATGCCAATTGTTCTTATAAGGGGGGGCAAAAAGGCCTAGTGAAAGTGGTTAATCCAAAGACGCTAGCTTTCCCAATATACGATGGTAATGGCATGTTTATGTCTGCAGGTAATGTGCTCATCAATGGTCAAGTTGGATTGCTGTTTGTCGATTTTGAAAAGCAGGCGCGTGTTCGTGTAAACGGAGTTGCAAGCATTGCTGAAAAGGATCCATTGCTTTCCAATTGGCCTGAAGCTGTATTGGTCGTGCGTGTCGCTGTGAGAGAAACCTTTCCGAATTGCCCTCGCTATATTCACAAAATGTCGTTGGTTGAAGAGTCTGTTTTTGTTCCTAAAGTGAAATGTAAAACTCCAGATGCCCCATGGAAAAAACTTGAAATTGTGGCCGATGTATTGCCACCCAAAGATGCGCACTTGGCAAGTAACGAGCAAGATGTGCTCGCCGCCATCAATCGTAATTAAAGATATTTAAAAACAGATTCAATTTTTAATCACTTCATCTCTAGGAAAAAGTAATGAGCAAGCAAATTATTCATACTGATGGTGCACCACAAGCTATTGGTACTTATTCACAAGCCGTTAAAGTAGGTAGTACTGTATATTTATCTGGTCAAATTGGATTAGAGCCTGCATCGATGCAAATGGTCGATGGCATTGAGGCACAAGTGCATCGGGTATTTGCTAATTTAAAAGCGGTGGCTGAAGCCTCAGGTGGTTCTTTGGCAGATGTGGTGAAATTAAATATTTTTTTAACAGATCTCTCAAATTTTGCGCTAGTGAATACCATCATGGCTGAATATTTTTCGCAACCTTATCCAGCAAGAGCAGCGGTTGGTGTGGCTTCATTGCCTCGCGGAGCATTAGTCGAAGCGGACGGCGTGATTGAACTAAGCGCTTAAGTTATCACCCTTAGTTTGACCAAGCTCTCTGACATTAAAGGTATCTCAAAGCCCGTACTATCGGGTTTGCATAAATTAGGTATTCACGATGTCCAGGGCTTGTTGCTCCATATGCCTTTAAGGTATGTGGACGAAACCCACATTAGCGAAGTCCGTCAGCTTCGCACGGGGGAGCAGGCGCAAGTAGAAGGTGAAATTATCCACCTAGAAGTCAGTTATAAACCTCGTAAATCCTTAATTGCTCGTTTGTCAGATGGCACGGGTGATATTTTTTTACGGTTTATCCATTTCTACCCTAGTCAAATCACAGCGCTTAAAGAAGGGACACGTATTCGTGCGTTAGGTGAAGTGCGTCATGGTTATTTTGGCTATGAGATGGTGCATCCGCAAACTCGCGCAGTGAGCGAAACAACAGCAGTTAAACAAACACTTACCCCTGTTTATCCAACGACTGCAGGATTAAGTCAGGCCAGTATTCGCAAGTGGGTTGGTTGGGCCTTAACGCATGGAGATGTGAGTGAGACCTTGCCCCAATCTGTTTATTCCAAACAAACGCCTAGCTTTCAAGCAAGTTTGCAGTATCTTCACAATCCACCACCTGATGCTAATTTACAGGCTTTAGAAAATAGAACTAATCTTGAGTGGCAGCGCCTTGCTTTAGATGAACTGATTTCTCAGCAACTTTCTATGCGTCAGCATTATGCTAAACGCCGTCAACTTGGTGCGCCGGTGTTAACAGCATCGAAACACTTAATCCCTGCACTGTTAAGCACATTGCCTTTTGGCTTAACAGCCGCACAGCAGAGAGTGGTCAAAGAAATTAGCAATGACTTAAGTCGGCCTTATCCGATGCAACGATTATTACAAGGCGATGTCGGTAGCGGTAAGACTATAGTAGCGATGCTCGCCGCGTTGCAGGCGATAGAGCATGGTTATCAAGTGGCGATCATGGCTCCAACAGAAATTTTAGCGGAACAGCATTATCAAAAAATGTTGCACTGGCTTGCGCCTCTTGATATTCAATTGGCTTGGTTATCTGGCAGTCAGGGTAAAAAAGATAGATTGGCTTCATTAGAAGCAATTGCCAGCGGTGCCGCGCTTCTTGCGATAGGAACCCATGCTTTATTTCAAACGCAAGTACAGTTTAAAAAATTAGGCTTGGTGGTGGTCGATGAACAGCATCGTTTTGGGGTTGAACAGCGACTTTCAATGCGTCAAAAAGGGCAAAGTGATGACGTGACTGCGCCTCATCAACTCATGATGTCTGCGACACCCATTCCTAGAACTCTCTCGATGAGCTACTTTGCGGATTTAGATGTGTCAGTGATTGATGAGTTACCGCCGGGTCGCACAGCGATTGCTACTAAATTAGTATCTGACGCGAGGCGAGATGAAATTATAGAGCGGGTTAGGGCGGCTTGCAGTCAAGGCGCGCAAGCTTATTGGGTCTGCCCTTTGATTGAAGAGTCGGAAGTCTTACAGCTGCAAACAGCTTTGGATACGTTCGAGTATCTGAAGCAAACCTTTCCTGATTTAAAGGTGGGTCTAGTCCATGGACGAATGAAGTCGACCGAAAAGCAGGCAGTCATGGCGGAATTTAGTCGCGGCGATCTTCAGTTGCTCGTGGCAACGACGGTCATTGAAGTCGGAGTGGACGTACCTAACGCGAGTTTTATGGTCATTGAGCACGCCGAACGTATGGGTTTGAGTCAACTGCATCAATTACGTGGGCGTGTGGGTCGGGGCGCGGCAAAGAGCGCCTGTATACTTATCTATCAAACACCCCTTTCTGAAACTGCGCGCGCGCGACTTAAAATCATTTATGAGAGTAGTGATGGATTTGAAATCGCCCAAGCAGATTTGCATTTGAGAGGCCCCGGTGAATTTTTAGGAATTCGTCAAAGTGGAACACCTATGCTAAAAATTGCAGACCTCGAACGGGATGCTGATTTGTTAGAAAAGGCACAAGCGCTCGCTGAAGATTTGTTCAAAAACCATCCTGTTGAAGCACAAAAGCATTTGAATCGCTGGCTAAGTCGCGGTGAAGAATTGGTGAAAGTCTAGCCATGAAACCTTGCTTCTTCTATGCGATAATTTTGTTGTGAAAATTCTGCCACTCTCTTTTTATCACCGCGCCCGTTGGCTTTTGCATCCTACGAATAGTGGGCCTTATCGGCCATGGCTCATTGAACGTGGCTCACTGACGAAGCGATTGCAAGCCAAGACGTCTCGCTTCCAAGTTAGCCCTTTGTCTGTGCATGATGGCTCGCCGCACCTGGATGAAGCAATTTTGTTAGGGTTGTTGCCTCATCGTCAGGCATTACTTAGAGACGTTATGTTGCTGGATGGTCAGCAAGCCCTAGTGTTTGCTCATAGTGTGTTACCGCATTCGAGCTTGCGCGGAGTCTGGAGAGGATTAAATTTTCTCGGTAATCGACCACTTGGCGCTGCTTTGTTTGCTGACCCGCGAGTCAAGAGAGCGCCATTGCAATATAAGAAGCTTACCAAACAACATGTTTTATATAAGGCGTTAGCTCTAAAATTGGAGGAGTTGCCCCCATCGCTATGGGCCCGGCGATCAATATTTAAATTAAAGAGTGCTTACAAACATCAAACAATTATGGTGACAGAGGATTTTTTACCAGCGGTGCTTGAGTTGAAATGAAGCTAAGTAAAATGATGAACAAGGTCAATGCCTATTGTCGTTTGATGCGTTTAGATAAACCCATTGGGATTTTATTATTGCTTTGGCCAACCCTTTGGGCACTATGGGTGGCATCTGATGGGCATCCGCATTCGATGGTAGTCTGGATTTTTAGCTTGGGGACGTTGTTAATGCGTTCTGCTGGCTGTGTGATGAACGATGTGGCCGATCGAAATTTTGATGGGCATGTCGCAAGAACGCAAACGCGCCCTTTGGTTTCGGGTGAGATCAGTGTGAAAGAAGCCTTGCTCCTTGCGGCAACATTGATTTTAATTGCATTTGGATTGGTACTGATGCTCAATCGATTGACTGTCTTACTTTCCATCCCTGCCTTATTTCTAGCGGCGAGTTATCCGCTGACCAAGCGTTTTTTTGGATTACCCCAGGCGTACTTGGGCTTCGCATTCGGCTTTGGTATCCCTATGGCATTTGCGGCCGTGCAGGGGGAAGTGCCGATTGAAGGCTGGTTTATCCTTCTTGCTAACGTTTGTTGGTCTTTAGCTTACGACACAGAGTATGCGATGGTCGATAGAAAAGATGATTTGAAAATTGGTATACGTTCTTCGGCGATTACATTTGGTCGATTTGATGTTGTCTGGATTATGTTTTTTTATAGCGCCATGCTAACTTTGCTGGCTTATGTTGGGCATTGTCTCAATCTGTCTTGGCCATATTACACCGGTTTATTAGCTGCATTTTCTGTGGTTTTATATCATTATCATTTGATTAAAAATCGGGACGAAGCACAGTGCTTTAAAGCCTTTCTCCATAACAATTGGTTGGGTGCATTAATTTTTGCGGGTATCTTAATGAATTATTATCTTTAATGGATAATCCGCCGATTCTAGTTTTTTATTTAAAAAAGATAAAAAGAATCACAGATACCGTTTGACAAAGGGTGAGGCGCTGACATAAAATCCGCCTCTTGATTTTTTTTGTGATTATTGGCTTACCAATGAAAACCTTTTCAGCTAAAGCGCACGAAGTAAAGCGCGACTGGTTCGTAGTTGATGCTACGGATTTAGTGCTAGGCCGTTTGGCTAGCGAAATTGCTCACCGTTTACGTGGCAAACATAAGACGATTTATACACCGCACGTTGATACAGGCGATTACATCGTTGTGATCAATGCGGACAAAATCAAAGTGACAGGTACTAAAGACTTGAATAAGTTGTACCACCGTCACTCTGGTTATCCAGGTGGTATTTCAACAACTAACTTCGGTAAAATGCAAGAGCGTTTTCCTGGCCGTGCCTTGGAAAAAGCTGTTAAGGGCATGTTGCCAAAGGGTCCGTTAGGCTATGCAATGTTCCGCAAGATGAAAGTCTATGCTGGTGCTAAGCATGACCATGTGGCACAACAGCCACAACCTTTAGTCATCCAAAGCCAAGCTTAAGGAATCGATATGATTGGTAAATATAATTATGGTACTGGCCGTCGTAAAAGCTCAGTAGCTCGCGTGTTCTTGAAGTCTGGCAAAGGCAATATTGTTGTTAATGACAAGCCAGCTGACGAGTATTTCTCACGCGTTACTTCACGCATGATCCTTCGTCAACCGCTTGCTTTGACTGATAATGAATCAAGTTTTGACATCATGGTAAACGTTGTTGGTGGCGGTGAGTCTGGTCAAGCGGGTGCAGTTCGTCATGGGATCACACGTGCATTGATCGACTACGATGCAGCACTGAAGAGTGCTTTATCTAAAGCTGGTTTTGTTACACGTGATGCACGTGAAGTTGAGCGTAAAAAAGTTGGTTTACGTAAAGCGCGTCGTCGTAAACAATTCTCTAAACGTTAATATATTAGCGTTCAGCAAAAAAGCCGCATCATTGCGGCTTTTTTGTTTTCCGACGTGGCTTTTTGTTACTATGCTGTTTGTTAGTTATTGTAATAACCAAACGAATTTTAAAAAATGGTTTCAATATGGATAAAATCAAAGTAGGAATTGTTGGTGGCACAGGCTATACCGGTGTTGAGCTGCTACGTTTGTTGGCCATTCATCCAAATGTAGAGTTGGCCGTCATTACTTCACGTGGTGAGGCAGGAATGTCAGTAGCCGAAATGTTCCCGAGCTTACGTGGTTATGTCGATTTGAAATTTTCAGATCCTGTGCAAGTCGATTTGTCAGTTTGTGATGTTGTGTTCTTTGCAACGCCTAATGGTATTGCTATGCAACAAACCAGAGAGTTGCTTGCTAAGAACGTTAGAGTGATCGACTTGGCTGCTGACTTTAGAATCAAAGATGTAGCTACTTGGGAAAAATGGTACGGCATGACCCATGCCTGTCCTGATTTGATTGAAGCGGCGGTTTACGGCTTGCCTGAAATTAATCGTGAAAAAATTAAAAGTGCCAAATTAGTGGCGAATCCCGGTTGCTATCCAACCGCGGTGCAACTTGGTTTTATGCCACTTCTTGAAGCTGGCGTAATTGACCCGACCTATCTTATAGCCGATGCAAAATCTGGCGTGAGCGGTGCTGGGCGTAAAGCGGAAGTGCATGCTTTGCTTGCAGAAGCTGGTGATAACTTTAAAGCTTACGGCGTGTCTGGGCATCGGCACCTACCAGAGATTAGTCAGGGGTTAACTCTTATGGCACAAGAGTCAGTTGGTCTCACTTTTACGCCGCACTTGCTGCCGATGATCCGAGGCATTCATGCAACCTTGTATGCAAAACTGACAAAGGTGGTCGATTTGCAAAAGTTGTTTGAAGATCGTTATAACAGTGAAACCTTTGTCGATGTCCTCCCGAAAGGTAGCCATCCTGAGACTCGTTCTGTGAGAGGATCGAATCAATGTAGAATTGCAGTGCATCAACCACAAGGCGGTAATACCGTGGTGATTTTGTCTGTGATTGATAACTTAGTCAAAGGCGCGGCAGGACAGGCTGTGCAGAATATGAATATCATGTTTGACTTGCCTGAAAGCGCCGGGTTGAATGTGGTTCCATTGTTGCCATAGTTTATGAATCAATAATTTCTGATATAGTAGAGCGATTCAATCAAGTATTAAGCGTAAAAATATTCTCGCAACTTTAGCGCCAAATAGGCGACTAAATAAAGAGTAGTGATTATTAAGGAGTATGATATGAATGCAGTTACCGAAATGCCAACCCCATTAAACTTCACTGATAATGCGGCGAAGAAAGTCAAAGAGTTAATTGAAGAAGAAGGGTCGCCCGATTTAAAACTCCGTGTCTTCGTTAGCGGTGGCGGCTGCTCAGGTTTTCAATACGGCTTTACCTTTGAAGAAACAGTGAATGAAGATGATACGCAAGTCGAGCGTGATTCAGTGACGCTTCTCATTGATCCAATGAGCTTGCAATACTTGATGGGCGCTGAAATTGACTACCAAGACAGTTTGCAAGGTTCACAGTTTGTCATTCGTAATCCAAATGCCACCACGACTTGTGGTTGTGGCTCATCTTTTTCAGTTTAATTAGTCTACCGATTGATTCAATACAAAAGGCACCTAGTGCGCCTTTTGTATTGTGAGGTGTTTAGCGTTGATCAATAGGAACAAATTCACGTCTAGTTTGACCGGTATATAGTTGCCGAGGGCGGCCAATCTTGCCTTCAGGGTCGGAAATCATTTCGCTCCACTGTGCAACCCAGCCAGCAGTTCGGGCTAGTGCAAAAATTGCCGTAAACATGGAGTTTGGAATACCCATGGCACGCATCACTATTCCAGAATAGAAGTCGACGTTAGGATATAAGCGGCGGCTGACGAAGTATTCGTCTTCAAGCGCAATTTTTTCTAATTCCATGGCAAGCTTAAACATTGGGTCATCGTTTAAGCCAAGCTCATTTAATACTTCATGGCAGGTTTCTCGCATGATGGATGCGCGTGGGTCCATATTACGGTAAATGCGATGGCCAAAGCCCATCAAGCGGAACGGATCGTTCTTATCTTTTGCCCGCTTTATAAACTCTCCAATACGACTGACATCGCCAATCTCTTCGAGCATATTTAATGTTGCTTCGTTTGCACCGCCGTGCGCTGGACCCCAAAGAGATGCAATCCCTGCGGAGATGCAGGCAAATGGATTTGCGCCACTTGAGCCTGCAAGGCGTACCGTTGAGGTTGAGGCATTTTGTTCATGGTCTGCATGTAAAATTAAAATGCGCTCAAATGCTTTGGTTAGCACTGGATTTGGTTGGTACTCTTCACATGGGGTGGCAAACATCATGTGCATAAAATTCGCCGCGTAATCGAGTTTATTCTGTGGGTACATGAATGGCTCGCCAATGTTGTACTTATAGCTCCATGCTGCAATTGTTGGGACTTTGGCGAGCAAGCGATACGCTGTAATTTCACGCATTTTCGCGTCATGGATATCTGAGGATTCACCGTAGAATGCAGACATTGAACCAACCACGCCCACCATTACAGCCATTGGATGCGCGTCACGTCTAAACCCAGTAAATACTTTAGTGAGTTGATCGTGTAGCATCGTATGTTGATGTACCGTATTGGTGAATGTTTTTCTTTGTTCTTCGCTGGGTAATTCACCGTGGATAAGTAAGTAAGAAACTTCCATGAAGTTGCAATGTTTTGCTAATTGCTCAATTGGATAGCCACGATAGTAAAGTAGTCCTTTTTCGCCATCGATAAAAGTAATATCTGAGTTACAAGACGCGGTAGATAAAAAGCCTGGGTCGTAAGTAAAAATCCCATGTTTACCAAGACTGCGAATATCAATGACATCTACGCCAAGATTCCCGGATAGGATTGGCAAGTCGATAGGTTCGCTGCCGTTATCAAACGTTAATGTTACTTTTGTAGGTTTGTTAGTCATTTAACTATTCAATCAAGTGTTATGTCATTAAATTAACAAGCATAAATCGCGCCTAAAATGCGCGGTCCATTAGCACCGGTAACACAAGGCAGGTTCCCTGGTGCTTTCAGTAATGCTTGTCTTGCAAGCCATGCAAAGGCCGCGGCTTCAACGGCGCTTACATGGATGCCTAGAATATCTGTGACCTCAATTTTCACAGGATGCAGCAATAGGCGCAAGTGTTGAATGAGCGCTTGGTTAAAGGCACCACCCCCGCAAAGGTAAATTTCATTTGTATTAGGTGCATGATTTTGAACTGCATTAGCAATTGACTGCGCTGTGAATGCTAACAGGGTGCGCTGCACGTCTTGGGGTAAGTCATTGGGCTTGAGGTGGATTTTTAACCATTCAATATTAAATAGATCCCGACCAGTACTCTTCGGTGGCGAGAGTGTAAAAAATTGATGCATCAATAATTGGGATAGCAATGACTCAATTACATTGCCTGTCATTGCCCAATTGCCTGATTCATCATAACGCTTACCAATGTGCATTTCTGTCCATGCGTCCATCAGCATGTTGCCTGGTCCGGAATCAAATCCAATGATATCTTTACCTTGATGAAGCACGCTGAGATTGGCGATGCCACCGATATTAATGATCGTACGATTGATATGGGGCGCACCAAATGCCGCTTGATGAAATGCAGGGACCAAGGGTGCTCCTTGCCCATTTGCAGCGATGTCTCGACTTCTAAAGTCTGATACGACCGTGATGCCGGTGAGTTCAGCTAGTAAGGCAGCATTGCCGATTTGGATTGTATAGCCTAGCTCTGGTCTGTGACGAATTGTTTGACCATGGCAACCAATGGCGGCGATTTGGGAAGCTTGGATGTTTGCTTCGATAAGTAATCCATTCACTGCCTTTGCATAGAGTTTGGCCAGTTCATTACTCGCCATTGCGGTGCGATGAATTTCATTTTGACCAATTGCGTGGAGTGCAAGTAGCTCTTCACGGAGTGCATAGCTAAAAGGAAGGGTGTAAGTCTTGAGGACTTTAGATTGTAGACCTTGATCGGGCACTTCTATGAATTCGGTTAACGCCGCATCCACACCATCCAAGCTAGTGCCTGACATTAAACCAATCCAAAGAGTTTTCGTGTTAATTTGATTGCTCGCTTTGATGTTTATTGGATCCAAGTAGGCATAGGACTACGCAATAAATTGAGGGCTGCCATGAGTTCTGCTTTTTGCGCTAAAATACTCGGTTTAGAAATTTCTAAGTTGTTGGGCTCGTTACTCTTCACCGGCGCTACCTGATTGCTTCAATATGAAGTTTGATGCTAACAGAAAAGTGATTTTTCGTGAAGTTGAGGGACGGCGTGAATCCGAGCAGAACAATATATATAGGCCTTAAGTGATGACATCAGATTCAGTATTGATAGAGCAAAGTCTTGCAGTAATTAAACGTGGTAGTGATGAACTTTTAATTGAAAGCGAGCTGGTAGAAAAATTAAAAACAGGGCGCCCGCTTCGCGTCAAAGCTGGTTTTGATCCTACTGCCCCAGATTTGCATTTGGGGCATACCGTACTTTTAAATAAGTTACGTCAATTCCAAGATCTTGGTCATCAAGTCTTATTTTTGATTGGCGATTTCACTGGCATGATTGGAGACCCCACTGGAAAGAGTGCAACGCGCCCTCCATTGACTGCCGAGCAAGTGCAGGAAAATGCGAAGTCTTATGCAGAGCAAGTGTTCAAAATATTGAAACCAGAACAAACTGAAGTGGTATTTAACTCAACTTGGCTTAATGAATTAGGCGCTGCTGGTATGTTGAAGTTGGCGGCGAGTCATACGGTTGCGCGCATGCTTGAGCGAGATGATTTCAGTAAGCGTTATAAAAATAATCAGCCAATTGCGATTCATGAATTCTTATACCCTTTATTACAAGGTTACGATTCGGTTGCATTGATGGCAGATGTTGAATTAGGCGGTACCGATCAAAAATTTAATTTGTTGATGGGCCGAGAGCTACAAAAACAAGCTGGTCAAAGTCAGCAATGTGTCTTGACCATGCCTTTATTGGAAGGCTTGGATGGTGTTAATAAAATGTCTAAGTCCCTTGGTAATTATATCGGTGTTGCTGAGCCTGCCAATGTGATCTTTAGTAAAATCATGTCAGTCTCTGATGAGTTAATGTGGCGTTATATAGAACTCTTATCTTTCGAGTCATTAGAAACGATTGCTCAATGGAAACAACAAATTGCTGAGGGGGAAAATCCTAGAAACACTAAAGTACAATTTGCCCAAGAAATCGTTGCACGTTTCCATAGTAAAGAAGCGGCGGAAGAGGCTTTGAAAGATTTTGAACTGCGTTCCAAAGGCGGAATTCCAGATGAGGTGCCTGAGGTGGCGATTGAAATTGCAGAAGTAAGCATTTCTATTCCTCAACTGCTTAAGCAGGCCGGACTGGTTGCAAGCACTTCTGAAGCAATGCGTGCGATCGAACAAGGCGGGGTGAAGCTGGATGGTGAAAGAGTTGTTGATAAACATCAACAAGTTGGTAAAGGAGCGGAAGTTGTGGCGCAAGTTGGTAAGCGCAAATTCGCCCGAGTCACAATAAATTAATTTAAATGTAATTACTTTGTAAAAAATCCAATATTTCTATTGACCCGTTTTTAATGTTCTGTAGAATGCGGCCTTCGCCTTAAAACGCGAGGCGCAAAGCAACAAAGAGTGATAAATTGTTTGATTTTGCTCTTGACCAATTTCACCAGGTCTGTATAATGCGCCCCTCTCGTTGCTAACGCAGAATGAATAGTGATTAGTGATGAGGAAAGAATTTAGTATTACCTGCTCTTTAAAAATTTGAACAATCGATAGGTGTGAGTGTTTGTAGCTGGCAAGTTCACTGGTTCTTCGGAACGTGAACGCTCAAGATACAAATGCTTATACCTTGAATGAAACTTTGTAATAAACGATGTTTAGAGATAGACATTGTCGACAACCTAGATTCATTTGAGTAAATAAAGCAAAAGCGACATACCGACCCCTTTAATGGGGTCACAAGTAATAGTTAGGAATTAAACTGAAGAGTTTGATCCTGGCTCAGATTGAACGCTGGCGGAATGCTTTACACATGCAAGTCGAACGGCAGCACGAGAGCTTGCTCTTGGTGGCGAGTGGCGAACGGGTGAGTAATATATCGGAACGTATCCAATAATGGGGGATAACTAATCGAAAGGTTGGCTAATACCGCATACGCCCTACGGGGGAAAGCAGGGGATCTTCGGACCTTGCGTTAATGGAGCGGCTGATATCTGATTAGCTAGTAGGTGAGGTAAAGGCTCACCTAGGCTTCGATCAGTAGCTGGTCTGAGAGGACGACCAGCCACACTGGAACTGAGACACGGTCCAGACTCCTACGGGAGGCAGCAGTGGGGAATTTTGGACAATGGGCGCAAGCCTGATCCAGCCATTCCGCGTGAGTGAAGAAGGCCTTCGGGTTGTAAAGCTCTTTCGCAAGGGAAGAAACGATACGGACGAATAATCCGTGTTAATGACGGTACCTTGATAAGAAGCACCGGCTAACTACGTGCCAGCAGCCGCGGTAATACGTAGGGTGCGAGCGTTAATCGGAATTACTGGGCGTAAAGCGTGCGCAGGCGGTTTTGTAAGTCAGATGTGAAATCCCCGAGCTCAACTTGGGAACTGCGTTTGAAACTACAAGGCTAGAGTATGGTAGAGGGGGGTAGAATTCCACGTGTAGCAGTGAAATGCGTAGAGATGTGGAGGAATACCAATGGCGAAGGCAGCCCCCTGGACTAATACTGACGCTCATGCACGAAAGCGTGGGGAGCAAACAGGATTAGATACCCTGGTAGTCCACGCCCTAAACGATGTCTACTAGTTGTTGGGAGAGTAAAATCTCTTAGTAACGCAGCTAACGCGTGAAGTAGACCGCCTGGGGAGTACGGTCGCAAGATTAAAACTCAAAGGAATTGACGGGGGCCCGCACAAGCGGTGGATTATGTGGATTAATTCGATGCAACGCGAAAAACCTTACCTGGCCTTGACATGT
>Ga0164297_10000315_pt1 | contig 61890 bp, 50 predicted proteins | sample GEODES058metaG_FD_113539 | JGI IMG/M metagenome (GOLD analysis project Ga0164297, IMG submission 113539) | Dystrophic lake water microbial communities from Trout Bog Lake, Wisconsin, USA - GEODES058 metaG | ecosystem: Environmental > Aquatic > Freshwater > Lake | place: USA: Trout Bog Lake... | reverse complement strand
TTGCGCGCCATCGTGCCCGCCACCATCAGCCTCGACATCATGATGGATCGAACGCCCACGATCCTCGCCTCGCTGCACGACGTCGAGCGCACCTTGGTCATGGCGATCCTGCTGGTGGTGCTCGTCACCTTCCTGTTTCTGGGTGACTGGCGAGCCTCCGCCGTATCCATCGTGGTGGTGCCAGTCTCGCTGCTCGGCACGTTCGGCGCCATGTACTTTTGCGGATACAGTCTGGACATCCTGAGCCTGATGGCGCTGACCATCGCCACTGGCTTCGTCGTCGACGACGCGGTCGTCGTGCTCGAGAACACGATGCGTCATGTCGAGGAAGGGATGGCGCCGGTGCCGGCGGCGTTGCGCGGCGCACGCGAAGTCGGCTTCACGGTACTGGCGATGAGTCTGTCGCTGATCGCCGTGTTCATCCCGATCCTGTTCATGGGTGGTCTGGTGGGCCGGCTGTTTCGTGAATTTGCGGTCACGCTGGCAACCTCGATCATGGTGTCGCTCGTGATCTCGCTCACAGCAACGCCGATGCTCGCCTCCCGACTGCTCCGTTCCCGTACCGAGCATGCCCCAAGCGGCTTCACGCGCCGCGTCGAGGCGTGGTTCACGGCGTTACGCGCCAACTACCGCAATTCCCTGTCGTGGGCGCTTGCGCACGGACGTGTGGTAGGTTTAGGACTGCTCGTGACCATCGGCCTCAACATCGCCCTCTACGTGATCATTCCGAAGAGTTTCCTGCCACAGCAGGATACCGGTCGACTGGTAGGGGGTGTTCAGGGAGATCAGAGTCTGTCCTTTCAGGCGATGAGCGAAAAGATTCATCACTTAATCGCCGTCATTCAACACGACCCCGCGGTCGAGAATGTGGTCGCATTCACGGGCGGTGGTCAAAAGAACTCGGGCTTCGTGTTCGCCACGCTGAAGCCGGTTGCGGAGCGTCACGGGGTCACGGCGGACGATGTGATCAACCGCTTGCGCTTTCCCCTGATGCACGAGCCGGGTGCCGCGTTGTTCCTGCAATCGGCTCAGGACATTCGCGCGGGAGGGCGTTCCGCCAACGCGCAGTACCAATATACGTTGCAGGCCGATTCGCTCGATGAACTCAACAAATGGGCGCCCGTGCTGAAAAACGCGATGGCGGACCTTCCTGAGCTTGCGGATGTCAATACCGACCAGCAGGACAAGGGACTCGACAGCACGGTGACGATCGATCGAGATGCAGCAGCCCGTCTCGGCATCTCGATGAGCGCGATTGATGCCGTGCTGTACGACTGGTTCGGTCAACGTCCCGTCTCCACTATCTACAACCCGCTCAACCAGTACTACGTGGTGATGGAAGCGGCCCCACGCTTCCTTCGCGATCCGGATACCCTGAAGCAGGTCTATCTGACGGGGGCCAAGGGCGTTCAGGTGCCGCTGACCGCGATCGCCACGTTCAAGGCGACCAATACCTCGCTTTCGGTCAACCATCAGGGCCAGTTTGCCGCGACCACCATCTCCTACAACCTGCCACCCGGTGTATCGATGTCCAAAGCCTCGGATGCCGTTGACCGCACCTTCGCAAGGCTCGGCATACCCTCCAGTGTCCGAGGCAGTTACCAGGGCAGCGCGAAGCTCTTTGCAGCATCGAACAAGTCGCAGCCACTGCTGATACTGGCGGCCATCGTCGCGATGTACATCGTGCTCGGTATCCTCTACGAGAGCCGCTTGTTGCCGATCACCATCCTCTCGACGCTTCCGTCGGCAGGGGTGGGCGCACTGCTCGCGTTGCTCGCGCTCAAGATCGATTTCACACTGATTGCGCTGATCGGCGTCATCCTGCTGATCGGAATCGTCAAGAAGAACGCCATCATGATGGTGGACGTGGCCCTGGCACTGGAACGCGATCAACATCTCGACCCGAAAGAGGCAATCCTCGAGGCGTGTGTGCTGCGCTTCAGGCCGATACTGATGACGACTGTCGCGGCACTCGCGGGTGCCATCCCGCTGGCCTTCGGTCACGGCGACGGGGCGGAACTACGACAGCCCTTGGGTATCGCGATCGTCGGCGGCTTGGTGCTCAGCCAACTGCTGACGCTCTACACCACCCCCGTGGTGTACCTTTTCCTCGACCGACTGCGGCTTCTCTGGCGCCAACGCCGCAAGGCGCTGTCGCATGACCTCGCCCTGGAGTCGCCGTGAGTCTGTATCGATCAATCACCCTCGTCGGCATCACCCTCGTGATGGCGAGCTGCGCCGTGGGCCCGGACTATCGGCGACCGGACGTGCCCCAGCCGACCGCGTTCAAGGAGCAGTGGCAGGCTGCCGCGCCGGCGGATGATCTACCGAAGGGCCCTTGGTGGCTGGTGTACGGTGATCCGACGCTCAACGACCTCGAGGAAGCGGCACTCGCTGCCAATCAATCGATCAAGATCGCCGAAGCGCAATACCGCATCGCGGCCGCGAGCGTCAGCGCGGCACGCTGGGCGCTGCTGCCATCGCTCTCGGTCACCGCCACCAAGACCAAGACCTTTGGTGCCGCCGGTACTCAAGTGACCGCGGACACCAAGTCCTACACCTACGACAAACTCACCGGTGCCATGAGCTGGGAAGTGGATCTCTGGGGACAGGTCCGTCGAGCGCTTGAGCAGGCCAAAGCGAACATGAGCGCCAGTGGTCACGCCCTTGCAGCCGCTCAACTGTCGGCCGAGGCGTTGCTGGCACAGGACTACGTTCAGTTACGGGCCCTTGATGTCGAACATGCATTGCTGACACGCACGATCACGGCCTACGAGCGCTCCCTCAAGATCACGAGGAACCGCTATGCCGCAGGCGTCGCCCAGCGCACCGACGTCACCCAGGCAGAATCGCAGCTGGCAAGCGCACAAGCCCAGGATGCGGACCTGCTCACGCAACGTCCGGTGCTCGAGCACGCCATTGCGGTGCTGACCGGCCGTTCTCCCGAGGAGTTTTCCCTGGCGCCCGCGACGTCGTTGCCCACACTCCCCCCGCTGCCACGGGTGATCCCGGCAACGTTGCTCGAACGCCGTCCTGACGTCGCCGCGGCCGAGCGCCAGGTCGCATCGGCGAACGCCGCCGTCGGTATCGCACGTGCCGCCTGGTTCCCGGTACTGTCGCTATCTGCCAACGGGGGATACGAGAGTTCCGCCTGGAAGAACATCACGGCACTGCCGAATCGGTTCTGGAGTCTTGGGCCTTCGCTCGCAGGCTCCATCCTTGATTCCGGGTCCCGTGAACTGCAAAACGCGACCGCAAGCGCGGCCTACCAGCAGGCGGTGGCCAGCTACCGTCAATCAGTCCTCACGGCACTTCAGGATACGGAAGACCAGCTCGCCGCACTGCATGGACTCATGATCGAGGAAGACGCAGCCTCGAGAGCGGCCCGGGCTGCCCACGAGACGCTAACGGCGACCGAAAACCAGTATCGCGCGGGCACCGTGAGCTATCTCAATGTGGTGATCGCCGAGAGCACTTCGCTGTCGGCCGACAGCACCTTGATCAGCGTGCAAAGTCGTCGCCTACTTGCGCACATCGGCCTGTTGCGCGCGATGGGGGGCTCGCCGAACCCTTGATTCGTTGGTGGCTTGAAAGCCGCACGAACCGCAACGGCGCTACGGAAAGCCCTCATTGGGCCTGCAGCGCCCGTGTCGGACACTGCTCCTCCGGCGTAACACGCAGAAGGAGAGAGCTCATGAACAGGGTCCTGCCGCAATGGTCCACCGACTCGGCCGTCGTGGACATCCACCCGGCCACCCCTCTCGATCACCGGACACTGGATGAACGCTGGCGGGAAGCGGCGCTCGAGGTCATTCATGCGCAACAGGATTACGTCGCGCTCGAAGAAAAGCCCGACAGCCCACAAGCCGAGTGGCGTATCGCCTGGCTCCGATTATGGAATGCGGAGAGCAAGTTGCGCGCGATCGATCATGCGCTAAAGCATGTCAGTCCGGCGTTCATCAGCGCCTTCGCAAACCGCTTCACTCGAATAGATGTTCGAGCCTGATCGCGGCTCGAGTCCGATTGCACGATTGCCCCGAGCAGGCTCACCACCTCACCATGAGACCTCAGCCATGTGGATCCTAGGCGAAACTTGTCCCCGCTTTCGTGTTCGAACCGCACGGGGCATCGTAGACCCTGAATCGCTCACCGGTCACTGGCTAATACTGATTCACTGCAGCAAGCCCTGTGTGCTGGGCTGTAGCGCCTGCACCGACTGCTTCGACACTGTGGCCGACCAGTTGACCGTCGAGCATTGTCGCCTCGTGGTTGCCCTGGACGCACCAGACGCGAACTCACGTACGGAAATTCTCGCGCTCGAGACAGGGGCCCAGTCGCCGTGGCAGATGGGTGTCTGGGAATACCCCGAGCGCGCTACCGGCGATGCCACACGCGTCGCCGTCCTCGATCCGGAAGGCGTAATCAGGGCCTTGCTCGAAGTACCCAACCACGCACCCCTGACCGCGATCTTGCTGATGGATTTGTTGCGCCGTGCACAGCGACAGTCGCTGGATATCGACGACAACCCCTCCCCGCGGCCGGTTCGGGAATGTGTCGGCTGTGTGGACTGGTTTGATTTCGACGTGTTGCACCGACACTGAGCCTCACACGCCCGTAGCACATCGGACTTGATCCCCAGGGGCGCGCACAGGCTAGACTGTGCGTGCAGCCTTCCACGCCGTCGATCCGCACAGGTCGTCGCGCCAGCCCCGGGGAACCGACATTCGTGACCACCAGCGCATCGATTGATCTTAGAAGCGATACCGTCACACGACCAACCGCCGCCATGCTCGCGGCGATGCAGTCCGCGACCGTCGGGGATGATGTCTTCGGCGAAGACCCCACCGTCAACGAGCTGCAACGCAAGGCCGCTTCACTATTCGGCATGGAGGCCGCTCTCTTCTGTCCCTCCGGCACGATGACCAACCAGATCGCGATCAAGGTGCACACCCAGCCGGGTGACGAGGTGCTCTGTGATCGACTGTCCCACGTCTACCTCTATGAAGGTGGCGGCATCGCGGTCAATTCCGGGTGCTCGGTACGACTGCTGGAAGGTCAACACGGCCGATTCACCGCCGAGCAGGTCGAGCAGAACATCAACAAGCGGGAGGACGCCCACTTCCCGCTGTCACGCCTGGTGAGCGTCGAGAACACCGTCAACAAGGGTGGCGGCGGATGCTGGTCGCTGGCCGAGCTCACGACGATACGCGCAACCTGCCATCGTCACGGTCTCGCATTCCATCTTGATGGAGCACGACTGTTCAATGCACTGATCGCCAAAGGCGAGTCGCCTGCCCAGTACGGTGCGCTCTTCGACACCATCTCGATTTGTCTGTCCAAGGGCCTTGGCGCGCCGGTGGGCTCGCTGCTCCTCGGGAGCCGCGAGTACATTCGTCGCGCCCATCGGATTCGCAAGGTGTTCGGCGGCGGTATGCGTCAGGCGGGCTTTCTGGCCGCTGCCGGCATTCATGCGCTTGATCATCACGTGGAGCGTCTCGCTGAAGATCACCGCAAGGCCGCTCGGCTCGGCGTCGAACTCGAAGCTTCCGCCGCCGTTGCTGAACTGGCGCCCATCGAAACCAACATCGTCATCGCAAAACTCATCCCCGGCGTCAGCACCGATCGCTTTCTCGCGGCACTCGCCGACCGTGGCATCCTGGCGTTGAGCATCGGCCCGCAACTGATCCGCTTTGTGTTTCATCTGGATGTCAGTGACAACCAGTTCGACCAGGTGCTCGGCGCTGTGCGCGCCTTTCGCTGAAGACCGGGATGCGTACTCTTTGACAATCGTCTCATCGGAGCGCCTTGTGAATACACGCTGGGTCATCCGTTCCATCGTCACTACGGTCGCTGGCTTGATGTTCTGCGGCGTGCGCGTGGCTTCAGCAGACAGCATCGACACACGCATCGACCGAATTCTCGCAGCCACTCCCCTGATCGATGGGCACAACGATCTTCCGTGGGAGATACGCAGCCGCTTCGGGCGTGATGTGGCGAGCGCCAGCCTGCAGTCCGATCTGAGCCATGCGGGTGTGGGCGGTGCGATGCTCCTGATGACCGACCTCCCAAGGCTGAAACAAGGACATGTCGGGGGGCAGTTCTGGTCGGTCTGGATCCCCACCAGCACGACAGGCTTCGAGGCGGTTCAGGTGACGCTCGAACAGATGGACCTCGTCAAGCGCATGGCCGCTCAGTACCCGAACGATCTCGAGATGGCCTACACGGTGGCGGATATTTGGCGCATCCATCGAGCGCACAAGGTCGCTTCGCTGATCGGCATCGAGGGTGGACACCAGATCAACGACTCGCTGGCGGTTCTCCGGCAGATGTACGACGCCGGCGCCCGCTACATGACCCTAACGCATACCCGCAACACCGACTGGGCGGATGCCGCGACCGACCTGCCGGTGCACCATGGCCTGACGCCGTTCGGCGTCGAGGTCGTACGGGAGATGAACCGCTTGGGCATGCTCGTCGACCTGAGCCACGTCTCACCGGAGACCATGAAGGCCGCACTTGCGGTCAGCGAAGCACCCGTGATCTTCAGCCACTCCTCCGCACGTGCGATCGTCGATCACCCGCGTAACGTCCCGGATGACATTCTCAGGATGGTCGCCGAACATCACGGCGTGGTGATGGTGAATTTTTTCACCGCCTACGTCTCGGATGCGCGCCACCGCTGGGCGGCGGACCGCGCCGCCGAAGAAGCGCGCCTCAACAGCCCGCCCTACGGCGGCCTCTACCTCGGTCAGCCGGAGCGCGCCAAGGCGGCGCTCGCCCTGTGGGATGGCGCGCATCCACGACCCGTCACCACGCTTTCGGACGTCGTCGATCACATCGAGCACGTGCGCGCAGTCGCAGGGATCGAGCATGTTGGCCTCGGTTCGGACTTCGATGGGATCGATGAGACTCCGGTGGGGCTCGAGGGAGTCGACCGCTATCCGACCTTACTCGCCGAACTGATGCGTCGCGGGTGGAGCGATGCCGATATCGCAAAACTCGCCGGAGACAATGTACTGCGAGTGATGAGAGACGCCGAGCAGGTCTCGGCGCGCTTGCGGACGAACCGGGCTCCGTCGCAGGTGCTGTACACTGCCGAGTCTACCCACCGACCGTGATGCCATGACCACGCTCAAATCCCTGATCCAGGCTCAGCGACACGGTCATGCGCTCGCGGGACGGTTCTACAACGACGAGGCGATCTTCAGGGAAGACCTCGCGCGCTTCGTGTTCCAGCACTGGTTCTGCGTGGGACATCTCAGTCAGCTACCCACGCGTGGCGACTACCGAACCGTCGACATCGGCCAGGAGTCGCTGCTGCTGATTCGCGGTGATGGTGAGCAGGTCAACGGCATGCTCAACGTCTGCCGTCACCGTGGCTCACGGCTGTGCGCCAGCGGCTTCGGCCACGCTACGGGAGGACGACTCGTTTGTCCCTACCATGCCTGGAGCTACGATCTGGACGGGCGCCTGCTGGCCGCGAGCCAGATGGCCAAGGACTTCCGGCGAGAAGATCATGGATTACGTGTCCTGCCGGTCGAGGTGGTCGAAGGTCTGATCTTCACGACGCTCTCAGCATCACCACCGGCCTTCGACGATGCTCGCACCGTACTGCAAGACTGCGCTGGCACCTACGGCTGGGGTCGGGCCAAGGTGGCTCACCGCGAGATGTACACGATCCACGCCAACTGGAAGCTGGCGATCGAGAACTACATGGAGTGCTACCACTGCCAGCCCGCGCACCCGTCGTTCACGCGCTCGCATCTGTACGCGCGCCCCGCAGAGATGACCGCAGAGGCCGATCAGGCCGCGCGCCTGCGTTCCAGCGCACTCGGCATTCGTATCGAAGATCTCGACGGTTACGCGACCGAGGCGCGTCCGGGACAGGAATCGGTCTCGATACTGCGCAGCGCCATGGCGGAGGGGATGCGGACGGCCTCAAAAGACGGCGCGCCGGTCGCCCCGTTGATGGGGGCATTTCGCGACTACGATGGCAACTCGACGTACTTCGACATCGGACCACTGAGTGACTTCCTCGCCTACCCTGACCACGGGATGGTCTACCGCTTCATCCCCCGCAGCGTCCATCTGACGGAAATGGAAGTGCTCTGGCTGGTGGATGCGCAGGCCGTCGAGGGTCGCGATTACCAGATCGATCGCCTGACCTGGCTTTGGAGCGTCACCAGTGCCGAGGACAAGAAGATCATAGAGTGGAACCAGGCCGGGATCCGATCCGATTTTTTCGTGCCAGGGCCCTATTCCGCGCAGGAGCGCTACGCCCAGCGATTCACGGAGTGGTATCTCAAGGCGCTCGGCGCGTAACCCGCAACGCGCCCCGAGTCCACTCGCGAAGCGTGTCGCGCGAGGTTATAGTGCGCGCATGAGTGACGCGCCCAATTTCGCCTTCCAGACCTCCACGAGCCATCCGGGCTTCCTTAGGGCGCCGCCGCTCTCTGCTCATCCGGAAGCGGAGGTGGTGATCGCCGGTATCGCCTGGGACGGGTCCACGACCAATCGCCCCGGCTCGCGTTTCGGCCCGGCAGAGATCCGGCGAGCCAGTCATATGCTCTGCGATGCCACGCATCCTTTGTTTGGCGTATCGCCCGTCGAGATGTTGGCCGACATCGGTGACCTGACCCTTCCGAACACCTCGCTGGACGCGATGCGCGAAGTGCTCATCCCGCAAGCTCGCACCCTGATCGGTCGGCACCACATGGTCTGGCTCGGGGGTGACCATTCGATCACCCTTCCGTTGCTGCGCTGCTATCGCGAGCAGCAGGCACGACCGCTCTCCATCATTCACTTCGATGCACACTGCGACACCTGGTCCGACCATTTCGGTGAGCCCTCGGGTCATGGCACTTGGGTATACGAAGCGGTCGAGGAAGGCCTGATCGACCCAAAACGGACGATCCAGATCGGTATTCGCTCGGCAGCCGTGCCGGAAACCAGCCGCTATATCGCAAATCGGGGTGGGCGCATTTTCACCGCGCGAGACCTTCGAGGCCTTGAGAACGCCGCCCAGCTGGATCACGTCATCCAGGCGATCCGTGAGGGCGTAGGCCACGGCAGCGACCCGGTCTATCTGTCACTCGATATTGATTGCCTGGATCCAGCGTTCGCACCGGGCACCGGCACGCCGGAACCCGGCGGCCTGAGTTCGAGCCAGGTACTGACCTTGCTCGAGGAATTGAGTGATCTCCCTTGGCTCGGCATGGACCTTTGCGAGGTCTCCCCGCCCTACGATCACGCTGAGCTCACGAGCAATGCCGCTGCGCACTTCATCTGGACCTACCTCAGCGGGCGCGCAGCCCGCTGAATCGCCCGATGAATCAGCCCATCCCGGCACGCCGACCCGGCGCGCGATCGATGCGGTGCCTCGCTCACGCAAGCCTGCTGGTCGTCTTGCTGTCCATCAGCGCGCTGCCCACCACGCCCGCGTGGGCGGAGTCCGATGCCTTGCCGGATGCCATCGTGGTGACCGCCACGCGTATCCACGAACGTAGTCTTGAGCTACCGGTCTCGATCAGCAGTTTATCGAAGGCCGCCCTTCGGGAGGGTGAGCTCAGGATCAATCTGTCGGAAACCCTCGTGGAAGTCCCTGGCGTGTCGGCACAAAGTCGCCAGAACTACGCGCAGGATCTGCAGCTGTCGATCCGCGGCTTTGGCGCCCGTTCGAGTTTCGGTACCCGCGGCATACGGCTCTACGCCGATGGCATTCCGGGCACGATGCCGGATGGTCAGGGACAGTTCTCACAATTCGACTTGGGCAGCGCCTCAAGGATCGAAGTGCTGAGAGGGCCCTTCTCGGCGCTCTATGGCAATGCCTCCGGTGGCGTGATCTCGATCTTCACGGAAGACGGCCCGACAGGCCTCGCCGTGGAGGGTACCGCCGAAGCCGGCTCGCTGGGGCTACAGCGCTACAGCCTGAAGGGTGCGGGAGACTCGGGCCGGTTCAATTATGTCATCGACGCGGCGCACTTTGAGACCAACGGTTACCGAGATCACAGCGCGGCCGAGCGCAACACGGGAAATTCCAAGCTACGCATGTCGGTCGGTGACAACACGACGCTCACGTTGATCGGCAATGTGATCGAAACTCCGGCGGTGCAGGATCCATTGGGCCTCACAAGCGCACAGCTTGCGATCAACCCCACGCTCGCGGGCAACAATGCTCTGCTTTACAACACCCGAAAGAGCCTGTCACAGGAGCAAGCGGGCGCAATACTCGATGGCATCCTTGGAGATGCCGAACACTACACCGTCACGGTCTATGACGGCGCGCGTCATACCGAACAATTTCAGGCCATCTTGAAATCGAGCGAAGCCCTCGCCACCCATCCGGGTGGCGTTGTCGATCTCAACCGCAACTTTTACGGCATGGATGCGCATCTCACGGACGCGCGCACTCTGTGGAACGGACCGCTCTGGGTCACCGCCGGCGCCAGCCTGGACACGCTCGCCGAAGACCGGCGCGGATTCTTGAACTTTTCAGGCAACACGCTGGGGGTGCTTGGCGCGCTGCGCTCCCACACCGACAATCATGCAAGTGATCTTGATCCCTACCTGCAAGCCGAGTGGCGCCCCACCGATCGCTGGCATGCCTTTGCCGGCGTGCGTCACAACGAGGTCACGATCACCTCGCTCGATGAGGTCCGGATCGGTATCCCGCAAAGCACCCTGCACTATCGCGCCACAACGCCGGTCGGTGGGCTGTCCTTCACCCTTCAACCCAACCTTGATGCATATGCCTCCGTGGGTCGGGGTTTCGAGACACCAACGCTCAATGATCTGGCGTATCGCTCCACCAACGGTAGTCTCCCGGGACTCAACACCGGGCTGCAGCCCTCGAGCAGCAGCCACTACGAACTGGGCCTGAAGGGTGACTCCGGCCGCCTGCGTGCCGATCTCGCGGCGTTCGTGATCAAGACCCACGATGAATTGGCCGTCGAGCAAAACTCGGGCGGCCGCTCCGTCTATGAAAACATCGGCGACACCGCAAGGCGTGGCGCGGAACTTTCGACCGAAGCCGTCCTCAACGGGGCATTGCGCGCCCATCTCGCCTACACCTACCTGCATGCCGTCACCGAGCAAGCGTACACCTCCTGCTTCGGCCTACCCTGCCTTCCAGTCGTGATCCCCGCCGGCCATCGAATTCCGGCCGTGCCGCAAAACGCCCTGTACGCAAACCTCGAATGGCGCCCACGCGACGGCCATCTGACGCTCGCCGCCGAGACCCTCGGGCGATCGCAGATCTACGCCGATGATCGCAACACGGCCGCGGCGGCGGGCTACTGGGTCACCAACATCCGCGGCACCCTCCTGCAGGACATCAACCGTTGGACCATCACCGAAACCTTGCGAATCGACAATCTCTGGGATCGACGCTACGTGGGCTCGGTGATCCTGAACGATGCCAATAGTCGGTTCTTCGAGCCGGAGCCCGGCCGCGGCATCTACCTGCTACTCACGGTACTCCACCGTTAGTGCCCCGAGGGACTCCTAGAATGCGCGGGCGCCGCCCGAGCATTTGACAGTCCTGATACGGGTGACAGACCGCACGATCTTCGTATCCTGTCGCCCGAAATACTCTCAAAAGAAAGCATTTCCCCCTCCCGATGACGATGACCGATCGCTAACGGATCCTTTATCATTCGCGCTCGGATCACCCCTTGCCGCGCCTTGAGTGCGGTGTATCGGCTTCTGCGGAGCTTCTGCCAACACCATGTGGATCGTCAGCCTCGCTCTGCGCCGCCCCTACACCTTCATCGTGCTCGCGCTGTCGATCATGCTGCTCGGGCTGTTCTCGATCCTGAGGATGCCAACCGACATCTTCCCGAACATCAATATCCCCGTGGTGGCGGTGATCTGGAACTACGCGGGTCTGTCGCCGGCCAACATGGCCAACAGGATCGTGCTCACCACCGAGCGAACGGCACAAACCACGATCACCGACATCGAACACGTCGAGTCGCAGTCGCTCACCGATCGAGGTATCGTCAAGTACTTCTTCCAGCCCGGGGTCAACGAGGAGCTGGCCTACGCGCAGATCACGGGGGTGTCTCAAAGCCTCCTTCGCGCCATGCCGCTAGGCACCACGCCACCGTTCATTCTGGCCTACAACGCCTCCACCGTACCGATCCTGCAGTTATCTCTCTCCAGCGACACGCTCTCGGAAGCACAACTTTTCGACGTTGCGAACTACGGTCTTAGAACCTTACTGTCGACGGTGCGCGGCGCGGCGATCCCCTATCCCTTCGGCGGCCTACAGCGGCAGGTCCAGGTCGATCTCGATCCGCAAGCATTGCGCTCGACCGGCCTGTCGCCCGCCGAGGTCTCGGCCGCCATTGGGGCCCAGAACCTGATTCTGCCGGCGGGCACGCAGAAGATCGGACCCATCGAGTACTACGTCGATACCAACGCCTCCGCCACCACGGTGGAGGAACTCAACGACGTACCCGTGCGTGCGAAGGACGGCACGGTCACCTACGTCCGCGACATCGGCCATGTACGTGACGGCTACCCTCCACAAACCAACATGGTGCGGCGCGACGGCAAGCACGCCGTGCTGATGAGCGTGCTCAAAACCGGCAGCGCATCGACACTCGACATCATCAATGGCGTCAAATCGCGGCTACCCCAAGTCCGTGACCAACTCCCGCCGGGCCTCAAGATCGACGTGGTGGGGGATCAGTCGTTGTTCGTAAGCTCCGCCATCGAAGGTGTGATCCGGGAGGCGGTGATCGCGGCGGCACTGACGGCGCTCATGATCCTGCTGTTTCTCGGCAGCTGGCGCAGCACGATCATCATCGCGGTGTCGATCCCGCTGTCGATTCTCGCTTCCATCATCTGTCTCTCCGCACTCGGGGAGACCATCAACATCATGACCTTGGGTGGCCTCGCACTCGCCGTCGGCATTCTGGTCGACGATGCCACGGTGACGATCGAGAACATCAACTGGCACCTCGAGCACGGCGAACAGGTCACCCCCGCGATTCTGAAAGGTGCCGAGCAGATCGCTCTTCCGGCCCTGGTCTCGACGCTTGCGATCTGCATCGTGTTCGTGCCGATGTTCATGCTGGCGGGAATTGCGAAGTATCTGTTCGTGCCGCTGGCCGAGGCCGTCGTGTTCGCGATGCTCTCCTCGTATCTGCTGTCCCGAACGCTTGTCCCGACGCTTGCCAACTACTGGCTCAAGCCGCACACCACGTCCGAACACAGCGAAGCAAAAACCGCGATCGGCCGCTTCCAGGTTGCCTTCGAGAAGAGATTTCAACAGCTCAAGGAGCAGTACCGTCTGCTGCTCGAAAAGGCGCTGGCCGCCGGGCCCCGCTTCGCGATCCCGTTTCTACTCGCCATGGCGGGCACTGCGATACTCGCGTTCCCCTTTGGAAAATATCTACCAGGACTCGGGCAGGACTTCTTTCCCACCGTTGATGGCGGGCAGATCAAACTGCACTTGAGAGCACAGGCCGGCATTCGTATCGATGAGACGGCCCGTCTTTGCGATGCCATTGAAGGCACGATTCGTAGCGCCATTCCAGCCTCGGAAATAGCCTCCATCGTCGACAACATCGGCACGCCATATAGCGGCATCAATAGCGCCTATTCAACGTCGGCAGCCGTAGGCATGGGAGACGCCGATATCTTCGTAACGCTGAATGACGGCCACCGCCCGACCGCCGAGTACGTCACGAAGCTCAGGCACATCCTCAATGAACGCTATCCAGGCGTCACCTTTGCTTTTCTTGCAGCTGATATCGTCGGGCAGATTCTGAACTTCGGCCTGCCAGCGCCGATCGACGTGCAGATCGCCGGCAATGACGTCGCCGCTAATCGCGAATACGCCAACGCATTGCTACCGAAACTGCAACGGATCCCTGGCGTGGTGGATCTGCACGTCCACCAGGCCTTCGATTATCCCAAGATCGAGATCGACGTCGACCGTAGCAAGGCCGCACTCCTTGGTCTCACCGAGCAGACGATCGCCTCTGATCTGCTGATCTCACTCTCGGGTAGCGCCCAGACCGCCCCGTCGTTCTGGATCGAGCCCAAGTCGGGTTCGACCTACAACGTAACCACGCAAACACCCCAATATCGGCTCGAATCGCTCTCGGACCTGATGAGTACGCCGATCACGACGCCAAACGCCGGTCAGCAACTGTTGTCGAACGTGGCCACCTTCCATCGAACCACGACGCCAGCCATCGTCAATCACTACAATTCGCAGACCGTGATCGACCTCTACGGCTCGGCGGAGGGTGCCGACCTCGGCTTCGTGTCGGCTCAAATCAATCGAATATTGGCCGATACGTCAAAATCACTGCCACGTGGCTCCAAGGTGATCCTGCGCGGTCAGGCGCAAACCATGACGGCGTCGTTCAACGGCCTGCTGTTTGGTCTCGCGGGCGCGGTGATACTAATCTACCTGCTGATGGTCGTGAACTTTCAGTCATGGCTCGATCCGTTCATCATCATCACGGCCCTTCCGTCTGCGCTGGCGGGCATCGTCTGGATGCTGTTCCTGACGCACACCACCGTGAGCGTGCCGGCCCTCACCGGCGCCATCATGTGCATGGGTGTCGCCACCGCCAACAGCGTACTGATCGTGAGTTTCGCACGTGATCGGATGAACGCCGGTGATCGCGCCATGGAAGCGGCATGGCTTGCGGGTCTCACGCGCTTCAGGCCCGTCCTGATGACGGCCCTCGCGATGATCATCGGCATGGTGCCCATGGCACTCGGCCTCGGCGAAGGCGGCGAACAGAACGCGCCTCTCGGTCGTGCCGTGATCGGCGGCCTGATCTTCGCAACGGTCGCCACGTTATTTTTCGTACCAACCGTCTTCATGATGATTCACGGGCGTCCCGACAGCTCGCCGCATCGCGAATCGCCCGACAAGAATTCCGGAGTTGCGCATGTCTGATCTCCTTCCCCCAGACTCCACGATGGGTGCCGTCGATTCATTCATGCGCCGATACGGCAGGGCACTGATCGTGCTGGTACTGCTCATCGCCGTCTGGGGCGTTGCGAGCCGGGTGGTGAGCCGCAAGGAGCTCGCGCGGGACACCGAGCGGGCGGCCATCCCGGCCGTACTGACGGCGCACGGGAAGGTCAGCGACGGTGGTGAGGATCTGGTGCTTCCCGGAAACGTGCAGGCCTTCTACGAGGCACCGATCTATGCACGTACCAGTGGCTACCTCAAGTTCTGGAAGACCGATATCGGCACACCTGTCAAAAAGGGTGATCTGCTGGCGGAAATCGACTCGCCCGAAATAGACCAGCAATACGCGCAGGCGCAGGCCGACATGGCGACGGCCGCCGCCAACTTCCAGCTCGCGAAGAGCACGAACGAGCGCTGGCAAGTGCTGCTCGCCACAGAATCGGTCTCGAAGCAGGATGCCGATCAAAAGGCGAGCGATGCGGCGGCCAAGAAAGCGGCCCTGCAATCGGCAGCGGCCAACCTCGCCCGCCTGCATGAACTCGAGTCCTTCAAGCGAGTCGTCGCACCTTTTGATGGCGTCGTGACCAAACGCAATACGGACATCGGCGCGCTGATCAACGCGGGTCAAAGCGCAGGCAATGCGCTGTTCGAGGTCGCCGACACACATCGGTTACGCATCTACGTCTCAGTACCAGAGGCGTATGCACTGTCGATCAAGACCGACATGGTGGCTGACCTGACCTTCACCGAGCGTCCCGGCAAACGTTACCCCGCCACGGTAACCTCGACGGCACAGGCGCTGGATGCCACCTCGCGGACGCTGCAGGTGGAGCTTCAGATCGACAACCTCGAGGGCGAACTGTTGCCGGGCTCGTATGCTTCGGTCCACTTCAATCTCATGGCGACCACTGGCACCCTACGGGTACCGGTGAACGCTCTGGTGTTCCGTTCGGACGGCATGAGTGTGGCCACGGTCGACAAAACGCATCATGTGGTGCTCAAGTCGATCGCTCCCGGTCGCGACTTCGGCAAGGAAATCGAGGTGCGTTCCGGCATCACGGCAGCCGACGAGTTCGTCCTGAATCCACCGGACTCCCTGCTGGATGGCATGGAAGTCCGCATTCTGCCGCCACCACCGGCGAAAGCAGCCAACAAAGAGCATCCGTGATGACTCGGTCGCGCGGCCTTTGGATGTTGCTTGGTCTCATGATCGGAGGCTGCTCGCTGGCGCCTCGCTATCAGCGACCCGAGATCACGACGCCAGCGGCCTATAGTGAATCCATAGAATGGAAGATCGCGAACCCGAAGGATGCCGCTCCACGCGGTGCATGGTGGCAACAGTTCAACGAGCCTGAACTCGATACGCTCGAGAGCAAGCTCACCACAACCAATCAGAACCTCAAGGCAGCTTTCGCGCGGCTTCGCGAAGCACATGATGCAACTCGCGCCGCTCGTTCAGCCTATCTCCCACGCATCAATATCGGCGGCAGCGCGACTCGCACACAAACATCGACCAATGCTCCGAGCTATAGCGCGTTGCGGCCGGACACGTACAACGATCTGGTCGCGGGCGGGTATCTGTCTTACGAGCTCGACCTGTTCGGTCGGGTGCGCAATACTGTCAGCGGCATCCGGGCCAGCGAGCAAGCCACCGCCGGCGATGTCGCAAGCCTCGAACTCCACCTCCGTGCAGAGCTTGCCAGCGACTATTTCAGCCTGCGCGCGCTGGATGCCGACATCGAGCTTCTCGAGCATGCGGTGGCGGATTACAGCCGCGCGCTCACCTTGACCACCCACCTGTATACCGCGGGCGCCGTGGCCGTCACCGATGTCCAGCAAGCCACCGCTCAGCTGGAGGTTGCAAGAACCCAGGCCGCCGACACGCGCCTGCGACGCAGTCAGGTGGAACACGCGATCGCGGTGCTGGTAGGCGAGCCGCCCGGGCAGTTTCACCTGACACCACAGCCACTCGCCCACGACCGTGTGCTACCGACGATTGCTGCCGGCCTGCCCTCCGCGTTACTGGAGCGCCGTCCGGACATCGCCGCGGCCGAGCGACGCGTCGCCGCGGCGAACGCGGGCGTCGGAATCGCGCGTGCGGCCTACTTCCCGGACTTTACACTGAGTGCTGTCCTCGGCCGGGAAAGCACCCAGCGGCCGACCTGGTTCGAGGCCCCAAGCCGCTTCTGGAGTGCGGGGCCACAAGCGCTACTGACCGTGTTCGATGCCGGTCTCCATCGGGCGCAGGCGGACGCCGCCCATGCCGCACTCGATGAGCAGGTCGCTAATTACCGAAATACCGTGCTCACGGCCTTTCAGGACGTCGAGGACAATCTCGCGGCACTGCATCAACTCGAGCAGGAAAGTGTCAGTGCCGCGGCTGCCGTGAAGGCCACTGAGGGGGCACTTCAGCAAGCCAACTACCGCTACCAGGCGGGTATCGTCACGTATCTCGAGGTCGTGTCGACGGAGAATGCGGCATTGTCGGCTCGTTTGGCCGCCGTGGACATCGAGGCGCGGCGAATCAACGCCTCGGTACTGCTGATTCGCGCCCTCGGCGGCGATTGGGCAACCCCGGTTCCCACGGCCACGCCGTAACGAGCGCCCAAGACCGATGGCCGGTACTGAACTAAAGTGGCATACCCTGACGGGTATGCCTGCCCGATGGAGATCACGCATGCGACAACGGTCATGGCTTACCGGTGCGATCGCCACAGTAGCGATCCTGGCCACCTCACAGGGCGCCGTGTCGCGCTTTCTGTTGCCGGCACCCACGGCGCCGGTCGCTCATCTCAAGGTGACCGGGGTGCCCACGACAGCGCGGCCCAGCGAACTCGCCAAACTGGATGGCTCGCTCGCCGACGTGGCCTTGCGGTGGCGAACGGGTGCGCGATTTGCGCCCGCGGATCTGCACGCCATCAACCCGGCCGCCCGATTCCGCACGGGCGATGGCGGTCGCGTTCCGGAAGTACTGGTCGATGCAGTCACCACGGGCAACGGACAGACGCTTCGCGAGGCGCTTCAGGCGCTAGGCCTCAAGAATTCATCGGTCTTTGCGAATGATGTGAGTGGCTGGCTCCCCATCGACCAGCTCACTCAGGCGGCCGGCATCAAGATCCTTCGTGCCATGCACGCCTCGATGCCTCGCACACATGCGGTTGGCCCGGTGGCAACGCAAGGCGACTTCGCACAGCGTAGCCTTGCGGCACGCAATCTCTACCCCGGCCTCAACGGTCAGGGCGTGACGGTTGGCGTCCTGTCCGACAGCTTCAACTGCTATGCCGTGTATGCACAGGTGGGCCTCAACGCCTCCGGCAACAATGGCTACGCGTCCAACGGGTTCAGCAGCACCTACAGCGATGACCAAACGACCGGTGCCCTGCCATCGGGCATCAATGTCCTCGAGGAAGCACCTTCTGTCTCTGGCCAGAAGGCCGGTACGTGCATGGATTATGGTGCGCCCGTCGAACTGCCCGACGGCGACGAGGGGCGCGCGATGCTGCAGATCGTGCACGCCATAGCGCCCAATGCCGCACTGGCTTTTCACACCGCAGTGAACGGCGAAGCCGACTTCGCGAACGGCATCGCCGCGCTTGCCGGCGCCGGAGCCAAGGTGATCGCGGATGATCTTGTCTATCTGGATGAGCCCTTCTTTCAGGATGGCATCGTCGCTCAGGCGATCAACAGCATCGCCTCCCAGGGCATTGTTTATTTCTCGGCCGCCGGCAACAACGGCAATCTCGCCCAGGAATTCACGAACCCAAGCTTTCCATCCAGTGTGTCCATTGATCCCAACGTATCGACACCGGAACGTCTCCTCAACTTCGATCCGAGCGGTAATACCGTCACGACCTCACTGCCCATCACCGTGCCCGCGCTCGCGCCGGGTGAGTTTGTCTTTCTAATCGTCGAGTGGGATCAACCCTATGTCACCGGAGCGCCGGCGAGTGGCGGATCCCAAAGCGCGATCGACATCTGCGTCAGCAATGTGTCGAACGGTGGTGCGCTGATCGGTGGCATCACCGAGCCCTCCGCGGGAACCTATGGTTTTCAGAGCGCGACCTGTACCGGACCGAGCACGACCGGCAGCGACCCCATCCAGCTCCTGATGATCGGCAATCCGGCGAATGCCGCCGGCAACACCGGCATCGAGACCCTCAACGTATCGATTGGTGTCGCCAACGGCACGACTCTGCCCGGACGCATCAAGTTTTACGTCGCCGGCAACGGACTGCCGATATCGATCAACCAATTCTTCAGCGGCAGTCCGACCATCCAGGGTCATGCCAATGCCGTGGGTGCTGCGGCCGTCGGCGCGGCGTTCTACTTTCAGACACCGGCCTGCGGCACCACGCCCGCCGTCCTTGAAAGCTTTTCCTCGGTTGGAGGCGATCCAATCCTCTTCAGCAGCAGTGGCGCTCGTCTTGCGAGCCCGGAGCTTCGCCAGAAGCCGGATTTTGTCGGACCGGATGGCGTCAACGACACTTTCCTCGGCTTCACCTTGGCGTCCGCCAACATCACCCTATCGACTCCAATCGCGGCGTGCCAGAACCATGCCGGCACGCCCAGTTTCTTCGGCACCTCCGCGGCCACGCCGCATGCCGCGGCGGCCGCCGCCTTGATGCTGCAGGCAAACCCCGCGTTGACGCCGAGCGCTATACTGAACGCGCTTCGGTCGACGGCTGCGCCGATGGGCGCAGTACCGAACGCCACGAGTGGCTACGGCTTCCTGCAGATCGACCTTGCGCTCGCGGCCATTCCCACCCAAGCACCCACCGTGTCACTCAGCGCATCGACGATCACCGTCGGCAGCAGCACGACACTCAGTTGGTCGGCGATCGGCAGTTCCAGCTGTGCGGCGAGCGGCAGCTGGAGTGGCACACAAGCCCCCTCGGGTACGCAGACGCTGACACCCGCCACCGCCGGCAGCTACACCTACACGCTGGCCTGCACCGGTGCGAACGGCAGCCTCCAGTCGGCCTCTGCGACGCTGAACGTCACGGCCGCTGCGTCATCGGGCAGCGGCAAAAGCGGCGGCGGCGCGCTTGATATCGCAACATTGCTGGCGCTCAGCGCGTTGGCGTTCCTGCGCCATCGGCACCCTCGTCGATAGACCGACGGCCCGAACACCCAGTCCGGCAACCGCGCTCGTCCGAAGCCCGACACTGACGCCGGGGCCGGTCGGCCGGCAGCCTGATAGGCGATACCTATCAGCTCGATACAAACGATTCATTTCAATAATGAATCGGAGATCGTCAGACTTCTCCTCGTCGATTCCCCAACCCTATGTTCGAGGTACCTGTCCATGTCCCTGATCAATACCGAAATCAAGCCGTTCAAGGCGACCGCCTATCACGCCGGCGAGTTTGTACCTGTCACCCAGGACACGCTGAAAGGCAAGTGGTCCGTGGTGTTCTTCTACCCCGCGGACTTCACCTTCGTCTGCCCGACCGAACTCGGCGATCTCGCCGACCACTATGCCGAGTTCCAGAAGATCGGCGTGGAGATCTATGGCGTGTCCACCGACACCCACTTCACCCACAAGGCGTGGCACGACACCTCCGAGACGATCGGCAAGGTCAAGTACCCGCTGGTTGGCGATCCCACCCAGACGCTCGCCCGTCACTTCGAGGTGTTGATCGAGGAAGAAGGCGTTGCACTGCGTGGCACCTTCGTGATCGACCCGCAGGGAAAGATCAAGATCATCGAGGTCAACGACAACGGCATCGGTCGCGACGCCAAGGAACTGCTCCGCAAGGTGCGCGCTGCTCAGTACGTTGCCGCTCATCCGGGCGAAGTGTGCCCCGCCAAGTGGACGCCGGGTGCCGCCACGCTCGCGCCGTCGCTCGACCTGGTGGGGAAGATCTGAAGACCCTGAGACCTACCTCTGGTTAGGCGCTGCGCTCGTCGGTCTTCCGACGGGCGCAGCGGACTCCAGGAAAGAAGGAATCGATCATGTTGGATGCCAATCTCAAGAATCAGCTCAAAGCCTACCTCGAGCGCGTCACCCGACCGATCGAGATCAACGCCTCGCTGGATGACAGCCCGAGCGCACACGAGCTCTCGACGCTCCTACAGGAGCTCGCGGCGCTGTCTGAGCACATCACGGTGAGCGAGCGACATGATGCTGTAGCGCACACCCCATCCTTCTCGATCGGCAATCCCGGAGTCGAGGCGCGCGTGCGCTTTGCCGGCGTCCCGATGGGACACGAGTTCACCTCGCTGGTGCTCGCCCTGCTGCAGGTCGGGGGCCATCCCTCCAAAGCCAGCCAGCAGATCATCGAACAGATTCAGAATCTCGCGGGTGAACATACCTTCGAGACCTACATCTCCCTCAGTTGCCAGAACTGTCCGGATGTCGTCCAGGCTCTCAACCTGATGGCGGTGCTCAATCCGAACATCCGCCACACGATGATCGATGGCGCTCTGTTCCAGAGCGAGGTCGAAGCTCGCCAGATCATGGCGGTGCCAACCGTATTCCTGAATGGCATCAACTTCGGTCAAGGTCGCATGAGCCTTGAGGAAATCGTTGCGAAACTCGACACGGGCGCGGCCGCGCGGCAAGCCAGTGCGTTGTCGACCAAGGCACCCTTCGATATGTTGATCGTCGGTGGTGGCCCGGCGGGCGCCGCGGCGGCGATCTATGCGGCGCGCAAAGGCATTCGTACCGGTGTCGCCGCTGAACGATTCGGTGGCCAGGTTCTCGACACGCTGGGGATCGAGAACTTCATTTCGGTCAAGGAAACCGAAGGACCGAGGCTCGCGGCGGCCCTCGAGGAACACGTCAAGAGCCATGAGGTCGATATCATGAATCTGCAACGTGCCGCATCGCTGGTGCCGGGAGATCTGATCACGGTAACCACCGAAAGTGGCGCCACACTCACGGCGCGCTCTGTCGTGATCGCCACCGGGGCACGGTGGCGCGAGATGAATGTCCCGGGCGAGCGTGAGTACCGCAACCGCGGCGTCGCGTACTGTCCACATTGCGATGGCCCGCTGTTCAAGGGCAAGCCAGTGGCAGTGATTGGCGGCGGGAACTCGGGCGTCGAGGCTGCCATCGATCTCGCCGGTATCGTGAGTCACGTCACCTTGGTGGAATTCGACACGGCGCTTCGTGCCGATGCGGTGCTCGTGAAGAAGCTACGGAGCCTCGCTAATGTCACCATCCTCACCGAAGCGCAGACCACCGAAGTCATCGGCGACGGCCAGAAGGTTACCGGCCTGACCTACAAGGAACGTACCTCAGGGGTCACGCGGACGGTCTCGCTCGCCGGCGTCTTCGTGCAGATCGGACTCGTACCGAACACCGACTGGCTAAAGGGCACGGTGAAGCTGTCCGCACGCGGAGAAATCGAAGTGGATGCCCGCGGTCAAACCTCGGTACCCGGCGTGTTCGCAGCGGGCGACTGTACGACGGTGCCTTACAAGCAGATCGTGATCGCGATGGGCGAAGGCGCCAAAGCCTCTCTCGGCGCCTTCGATCATCTGATCCGCTCGCCAGTCGCCACCGAGAAGGCCGCTTAAGCTACGCCCGCACGACCTCGCGGCACCGGCACGCGCTACCGCGGTGATCGACGGCTACCCGTCGACAACCGCGGTGAGTTCACCCCGGCACCCTTGGGTGGCGCCCTGGGGTGCTCGGTGGTCGAGAACGCTTGAAACTCGATCACCGCCTCCTGAGACACGCGTCGCTCGAAGTCACGGTAACGCTTGATCAAGTCGACCCCAACCGGTGTGAGGTGGGCGCCACCACCCCCACTCCCCCCTTTCGAGGCCACCGTCACCGGAGCATTCACCGATGCGTTCAGGCTCTGCAGCAGGAGCCAGGCCCGACGATAACTCATGTCGAGCTCGCGCGCGGCTCGCGCGAGCGAACCGCTACGATGAATCGCTTCGAGCAACGCGATCTTGCCCGGGCCGATTGCAAGCCCGGGCCCGAAGTCGACTCGAATTCTGACCGAGATCGACGTCATCCCCTCACCCAGCGGCACCCGTCTTCGCGCCGACATCCGCTCGAATGACCCTCGGTCCGAATCCCAGCTCACCACGGATCTCGTCCGTATGCGCACCGAGCGTCGGCGCCGCCCGTTCGAGCGACAGTGTCGACTCCGAAAAGATGATCGGCGTTCGCACCGAGGCAATGGCACCGGCCCTCAGGTCGGTGGCCGGCAAGTCGACGCGCATGCGCCGATGCAGAATCTGGGGATCGGCGAACACGTCGGCCACGGAGTTGATGGGGCCCGCCGGGACACCGCGTACTTCCAACGACTTCAGAAGTTCGGTACGCGTGACCTCGCCGAAGGCCTCGGTGAGCAGCGGCACCAACTCATGACGATGCGCCACACGATGGGCATTGGTATCGAAACGTGGATCAGAGGCAAGCGCCTGTCGGCCAATCACCTCGCACAACTTTGCGAACTGTCCGTCGTTACCGACCGCGATCATCACATGCCCATCGGCCACCGGAAAAACCTGATACGGCACGATGCTCGGATGCGCATTCCCCATGCGCTTGGGGACTCGTCCGGAGACGAGGTAAGTCATCGCCTGATTGGCAAGCACACTGCTCATCACATCGAACAGTGCCATATCGATGTGTTGCCCTACTCCCGTCTGCTGCCGGCTCGCGAGGGCCGCCTGAATCGCGATCACTCCATAAAGACCGGTGAAAAGGTCGGCGAACGCCACGCCGGTTTTCTGCGGCTCGCCATCAGGTTCGCCGGTAAGATCCATGATGCCGCCCATCGCCTGAATCATCGCGTCGTAACCCGCGCGCTCGGCGTACGGCCCGGTCTGACCAAACCCGGTGACCGAGCAGTAGATGAGTCGGGGATTGCGCTTCGCGACCGTCTCGTAGTCGAGCCCATAGCGCGCAAGGCCTCCGGTACGGAAGTTCTCGATCAGAATGTCGGCTCGATCAATCAGCGCAAGAACGAACGCGCACTCCTCGGGATCCTTGAAATCCGCCACCACGGAGCGCTTGCCACGGTTGCAACAATGAAAATAGGCGGCATCACCGACACTACCGTCGGCTCGCTCGACGAACGGCGGACCGAAACGTCGGGTGTCGTCACCTTCGGGTGACTCGACCTTGATCACATCGGCGCCGAGATCCGCCAGCGTTTGACCGATCCAGGGCCCGGCCAGAATACGTGCGAGCTCCACCACTTGCAGTCCCTCGAGCGGCGCGGAAGCACTCACCTCAGAAGAACGCCTGCAATCCGGTCTGAGCCCGCCCGAGAATCAACGCGTGGATGTCATGCGTGCCCTCGTAGGTGTTGACCGTCTCGAGATTCTGAGCATGTCGCATCACGTGATACGCCGACTGAATGCCGTTGCCGCCATGCATGTCGCGAGCCATCCGTGCGACATCAAGCGCTTTGCCACAGTTGTTGCGCTTGATGATCGAAATCATCTCCGGCGTGGCGTCGCCACTGTCAAAAAGCTGCCCCACGCGAAGCGCGGCCTGAAGCCCGAGCGCGATCTCGGTCTGCATGTCGGCAAGTTTCTTCTGAAAGAGTTGGGTCTGCGCCAAGGGCCGACCGAACTGCACCCGATCAAGCCCGTACTGACGTGCACGATGCCAGCAATCCTCCGCCGCACCCATCACGCCCCAAGCAATGCCATAGCGCGCACGATTGAGACACTCGAACGGACCCTTCAGACCGGACACGCCGGGCAGCAGTTGGTCTTCAGAGACCTCGACATCCTGCATCACGATCTCACCGGTGATTGACGCCCGCAGCGACAGCTTGCCGTCGATCTTTGGCGCCGAGAGACCTTTCATGCCTTTTTCAAGAATGAATCCTCGAATGGCGTCATCGTGAGCGGCCGATTTCGCCCAGACGATGAACACATCGGCAATCGGGCTGTTCGATATCCAAAGCTTGGCGCCATTCAAGCGATAGCCTCCGTCCGTCTTCACCGCACGGGTACGCATGCCGGCGGGGTCAGACCCTGCGCCGGGCTCCGTCAGACCAAAGCAGCCGATTTTCTCGCCGGTAGCGAGCTTGGGGAGATATCGCTTCCGCTGCTCTTCCGAACCAAACGCATAAATGGGATGCATCACCAGCGAGGACTGCACGCTCATCATCGACCGATAGCCTGAATCCACGCGTTCGATCTCGCGCGCCACCAGACCGTAGGACACATACGAGGCGCCCGCACCACCATAGGACTCTGGCAGCGTGAGGCCGAGTAGACCGAGTGCGCCGTACTCCGTGAAAATGGCCGGGTCGGATTTTTCCTCAAGGTAAGCGGACGTCACCCGAGGCAACAGCTCTTCCTGCGCAAACGCACGGGCGGTGTCACGAATCAGCACCTCCTCCTCGGTGAGCTGCTTCTCGAGCAAAAAAGGGTCGCTCCAGTCGAATTCGGCACGGGTCTTTGAGTGTGGCGATTTCATGAGATCAACCTGGTAGTTTCGCGGAAGGGCCTCGGGACGTGGCCGAGGCCGCCCGAGGGTTCTATTTTGTACCTTTTTTAGCCCGACCGGTATCGCGCCCGCGTGGCGCAAGCCCGCGGGGTCGGATGGTAGACTAGACGCTCTCCGGTGGCCCCGAACATCCCCGCCAAAGGCTGCGAAGGCACGCATGATTACGGTCTATTCTGACAAGCATCTGCTTCGAAATGCCCGTACCGAGCTGTACGGCGGCGGCCTCGTGCCTCCCCATGAATGCCCGGAACGCGCCCAGTTCGTACTGGATCGGGTCAACCACGTAAGGCTCGGCCCCGTCATCGCCCCGGAGGTCTTTCCGAACGATGCGCTGCTTCGGGTACACGACCCGGACTACGTGAACTTCCTTCAGACCGCCTGGCAGCAATGGTGCGCGGCGGGTTTTGGCAACGAGGGCATCCCGGACTGCTGGCCGGCACGCCGCATGGCGGTGACCCGACCGAAGTCGATACAAGGACAGCTCGGCTACTACGCGTTTTCAGCGGAAACCTCGATCAGCGAAGGCTCATGGGAAGCGGCCCGTGCCGCTGCCGATGTTGCCTTGACGGGCGCCCAGCTGATCCGACGGGGCGAGCGTGCAGCGTTCGCGCTCTGTCGGCCACCGGGGCATCACGCCGCACACGATCTCTATGGTGGCTACTGCTTTCTGAACAATGCGGCCATCGCAGCCCAGTCGCTCAGGGATCAGGGCGCCGCCCGCGTAGCGATCCTCGATGTGGATTTTCATCACGGTAACGGCACACAGGACATTTTCTACGACCGTTCGGACGTCCTGTTCCTGTCCATTCACGGCGACCCGGCCGAGGCGTTTCCCTATTTTCTCGGCTACGCGGACGAAACGGGCGCGGGCGCAGGGCTTGGCTACACGCAGAACTACCCGCTACCACCGGGGACTGTATTCCCACGCTGGTGCCAGGCACTTGACGCCGCACTCAAGAGAATTCGAGCGTTCCGCGCGGATGCCATCGTCGTGTCACTCGGCGTGGACACCTTCGAGCAGGATCCGATCAGCTTCTTCAAGCTCGCGAGCGAGGATTTCAGAAGCTATGGACGCATGATCGGCGATCTCGCCCTACCAACGCTGTTCGTGCTTGAAGGAGGCTATGCGGTCGCGGAAGTCGGCGTGAACGTCGTGAACGTTCTGGCAGGCTTCGAAGAGGCGTGATCTCGGAAAAGCAATCTCGTCGTGCAGCCGATCCGGCGCCTGCCAGCCAAACCCGACTGCCCGTCGGGCCATGGAGCACCGTGATCGAGGCGCTCGGCGCCCTCTTTCCTCACGTCTCGGAAGAGGCCTGGCAGTCCCGATGCGAGCGCGGCTTGATCACCGACGGCGACGGGATCCCCTTCGATGCGGCGAGCATCTATCGCGCGGGCCTCCTGGTGCGTTACCAACGAGAGGTTGCCGACGAGATATCCATACCAGGTATCGAACACATCCTCTTCCGCAACGATCGCTTCGTGATCGTCGACAAGCCTCACTTCCTCCCGGTCTCCCCCACCGGCGGCTGGGTTAGGGAGACACTGCTGTCGCGTCTGATCGCGACACTTGGAAAGACGACGCTAAGTCCGGCACACCGCCTCGATCGAGGCACAGCCGGACTGATGCTGTTCACCACCGAACCAAGATTCCGTGATGCCTATCAGGCGCTTTTCCGGGAACGGCGGATCGAAAAGGAGTACGAAGCGCTGGCAGCCCCACTGCCGCAACTCGGCTCAGCTCACCTCCATCGTAGCCGACTCGTCCCCGGCGAGCCTTTTTTCCGCATGATCGAAGCGACGGGCCCGGCCAACAGCGAGACTCGCATCGAGGTCATCGATCGGGGAAAACGACTGTGGCGCTACCGACTGACGCCGCTCACGGGACGCAAACACCAGTTGCGTGTTCACATGGCCGCACTCGGCGCGCCGCTCCTCAATGATCCCTGGTATCCCGAGCTCTCAATATCGGCCACCGATGATCCGGAACGGCCACTCGGCCTGATCGCTCGCCGGCTGTGCTTTCATGATCCGGTCACTGGTGAACGCCACTCGTTCACCAGTGACCGGCCATTCATCACTCCTCTTTCCTGACCACCGACTGCCTGACCACTCGTTCTTCGACCACCCCTCGTCGATCCACCACACGCCGGGAACCCGACCGCCCTCATGGAAGCTCTGCTCGTTTCTCTATCGACCGTCGCCATCGCCGAGATGGGTGACCGGACACAACTGCTCGCGCTGATACTGTCAGCTCGCTTCCAGCGCCCGTGGCCGATCGTCGCAGGTATCCTGATCGCCACCGTCATCAACCATCTGCTCGCAGCCCTGATCGGCGCCCATCTCGGTCAGCTACTGACGCCGCGTAGAATCGATCTCGCGGTAGCGATCAGCATGCTGCTGATGTCGGCATGGTCATTGAGACCCGATACGCTGGATGAAACAACCGAGAGCACCGCGTCGCGGGGCGCGTTCGTGACCACGCTGATCACCTTCTTCATCGCCGAAATCGGCGACAAGACACAGATTGCGACGATGGCACTTGCCGCCGCTTATCCGGCCCTGACGCTGGTGATCGCAGGATCTACCAGCGGCATGCTGATCGCGAATGTTCCGGTGGTCTTTCTAGGGAAAGCCTTCGCAGGACGACTCCCGTTACGCGCCATTCGGCAAATCACCGCCATCGTCTTCCTGCTGCTCGCGCTCACATTTACGCGACGCGCCTATCTGTGAAGGCAGAGCGATTCACCGCATTGAGCGGCCATCCTGTAAATGCTGACCAACAGCACGCCCTACCCCTCGTGCCGCGTGCGCCAACCAGCGGTCTCTGGCCATCTTGCACTTTAGAGCGCCATTCGACACAGTGAGTCCTCAACGGAGGGTGCGCATGGGCAAGATTCTAAGTGTGGTGTTCGCTGTACTCGCAACGGCGACGTCTCTAGCCATGGAACCGCCAAGCCGTCCCACAGTCGACGCGCCGGAACTCGCGAGACTTGGGCCCCTCACGGTTGGCATCCGTACGCTGACCTTGGTCGAACACAACCAACTCGATGTTCTTTCGCTTGATCCCAACACCGGCATCGTGCCGCGTCGCGATCGGACCTTGGTGATTGATCTTTGGTACCCGGCCGACATCCTCGCTGGCGCTCGAACCGAATCCTACACGGCAGAGTTGCCTTCCGAACCTCCGCAACCTCCTGCCCGATTCTCAATCCCGGGTATCGCGTTTCGAAACGCACGACCCATCCTAGGTCATTACCCACTGGTGATTGTCTCGCACGGCTACAGCAATGCGACGGTCGCCTTGAGCTGGCTCACCGAAAATCTCGCCTCGAAAGGCTATGTCGTGGCGGCTATTCGTCATGAGGATCCGGACATCTCCGATCGCTCTAAATTTGCGGGGCCGACGCTGCGCCGACCACTTGATCTTGCCTTCGCAAGCCGCGAGCTGCAGAAGAGTCTCGGTCATGAAGGACTGATCGACGACACGCGGACGGCACTGGTGGGCTACTCCATGGGGGGCTACGGTGTGCTGACGGCGGCGGGGGCCACGCTTGATCCGAACGGTCCGGTCCTGAGCCGACTGCCTGAGCATGCGCTGACGCCTTACGCGCGAGGCGGCGCGCAACGTGACTATGTTCGCGTGCCGAACGTCCGGGCCGTGGTCGGCATCGCCCCCGCGGGTGGCGGCACCTTCGCCGCCTGGGATGCCTCGGGACTTGCCGATATTGCAGCCCCGCTCCTACTGATCGCCGGCAATCAGGATCACACGGTCGATTACACCACGGGCGCACGCACGTTTTTCGACGCCGCCATCCACGTGCCACGCTATCTGCTCACCTACCGCGAAGGTGGTCACGGCATTGGCCTTGATCCGGTGCCGGACAACATGCGCGGCAAACTCTGGGACTTTGACTGGTTCGAGGATCCCGTCTGGCGCAAGGAACGTGTCGTTGCCGTCAATCTACACATGATCACTGCCTTCCTGGATCTCTACGTCAAGGGAGACGACAGCCGCCGAAGCTATCTCCAAGGCTTGGTCTCGGACTCCGACGCGGGTCGTTGGCCGCGAAGCACCCCGGGAGGCTACGACAGCTTTAGCCCGGGAAGTGGTGAGGTGACTCTCTGGAAGGGATTTCAGAACAATCACGCGACCGGACTGTCTTTTGAGTTCAAAGACTCGCAGGCCCGTTGACCGAATCGCACCTCTCGGCCGTCTTGAAGTCGGTGCGGCTCGCACCCATGACGTACCAGAGTCACTTGCCGAGCGCTTGACATGAGCCCGACGGAAACCTTGATCGCCAGCTGTCCGAGTTGCCAGAAGCGGGTAAGGTTGCCCTTGGCGCGTCGTGAGGATCACCCTCACTGCCCAAGTTGCAAGGCATTACTGTTTCCCGGCGTTCCCATCACTCTCGATGACCGCTCATTCGATGCCTTCGTGAGTGGGCATTCGTTACCGATACTGGTGGACTTCTGGGCGCCCTGGTGTGGCCCGTGCCGGCAGTTCGCACCCATTTTCGAACAGTTCGCCAAGCACCATGAGACGCGCGTACTCGCCGTAAAAGTGGATACCGATCAGGCGGGGGCACTCGCGCAGCGCTTTCAGATCAGGAGCATCCCGACGCTTGCGCTCTTTCGCGACGGCCGCGAAGTCGCCCGGCAGGCCGGTGCGCTACCCGCAAGCGCACTCCAGCAATGGCTGACCCAGCACGGTGGCCTCTAACGCGAGGCTCCAACCGTGTGATCTCGATCACCGCAGCGGTACTCCCCTCGTGCGCGCCCTGAAAACGCCCGCGGCGCGTATGCATATCCCGCAACCTCTGGACTGCCGCGGCCCAGGCCCTTCCAGTAAGATAGGCCATCAAGCGGGTATCGAGCAGGTCGCCCGGTACTCCCATGGACGAGGGCGATACGATGACCAACCGCTTTCTCGACCTGCTGGCAAGCCGCAGATGGCTGCTCGCGGACGGCGCCATCGGCAGCAACCTGTTCGGCATGGGTCTCGTGTCAGGTGAAGCCCCGGAGCTTTGGAACTTCACGCATCCGGAACGTATCGCAGCACTGCACCGAAGTTTCATCGAAGCGGGCGCCGACATCATCTTGACCAATAGTTTTGGCGGCACGCGCTACCGACTCAAGTTGCATCAGCTGGAAGATCAGGTTCGCAAAATCAATCGAACGGCCGCCCAGATCGCGCGCAGCGAGGCGGACAAGGGTGATCGGCCTGTCATCGTCGCCGGCAGCATGGGGCCCACCGGCGAGATTCTCGAGCCCATCGGACCACTCTCCCTCGACGAGGCACGCAAGGCCTTCGAGGAACAGGCACAGGCACTCGCCGAAGGTGGTGTCGACGTGCTCTGGATCGAGACGATGTCCTCGAAAGAGGAAATCGAGGCCGCGATCGACGGGGCACGCACCACGGGACTACCCATCGTGAGCACGATGAGCTTCGATACCAACGGCCGCACGATGATGTCACTCGCGCCAGCGGAGCTGGCCGCCATCCACCACGAACGGGGTCTTGCCGCGAGCGGCAGCAACTGCGGCACCGGGCCTGCCGAGATGGTGGCCTCGATCGTTAACCTATCCGCGGCCGCCGACCCCTCGATGGTCTTCGTCGCGAAGGGCAACTGCGGGATTCCGCAGTATGTCGATGGCGCCATCCACTACAACGGCACACCGGCATTGATGGCCGTATACGCCACGCTCGCCTTGGATGCCGGCGCGCGAATCATCGGCGGGTGCTGCGGCACGACCCCCGAGCATCTGCGGGCGATGCGAGCGGCGCTCGAACACCACACGGCAGGTCCGCGACCCGATGCAACGCTGATCGAAACCGCCTTGGGGCCGCTGACCGCGGGCGCGCGAGCGCAACTCGGCGGTCATATGGATCGCGCTTCGGGCGCGGCACCCGGTGCGACGCTACGACGCGGCTCACGCCGCCGTGAATCAAAATCTGATGATCCGACCCACGGTCGTTGAGGAGACTCCCTTGCAAGATGATAGGCCACTGATCGCGCTAGTGACCGGCGCATCCCGTGGCATCGGCGGCGGCATCGCGACGCAATTGGCGGCACGGGGCATCCGGGTGGCCGTCCACTACCATCGTAACGACGGTGCCGCACGCGCGATACTTCAGGGTCTGTCCGGATGCGGGCATGAGGTGTTCGGTGGCGATCTCGCCGATGCGGCAGCCACCGAAAACCTGTTCAGACGTGTGGCGGACACCTTGGGCCCGGTCGACATCCTGATCAACAATGCCGGCGTCTTCTTCGATCACCCGCCGCTTCGTACCGACTACGAGCACTGGCAAGCGGCTTGGCGCACCACCCTTGACACCAATCTGATCGGTCCCGCCAACCTCTCGTTGCTCGCGGTGCAGGCGATGGCAGCGCGCCAGCCCAGGGGTCATTTCGGGCGAGGCCGTATCGTCAACGTCAGTTCTCGGGGAGCTTTTCGCGGCGAGCCGGAGGGTCCGGCCTATGGCGCGAGCAAGGCGGGACTCAACGCGATGAGCCAATCACTCGCCAAGGCTCTGGCACCCAGCGAGATCTATGTCTATAGCGTGGCGCCGGGTTGGGTCGAGACCGACATGGCGCTCGGTCACCTCAATGGGCCGCAGGGCGGCTCGATCCTCGACCAGCACCCACTTGGGCGCCTGAATCGCATCGACGAAGTGGCCGCCGCAGTCGTCTACTGCGCGCTGGATGCGCCGCCCGCGATGACCGGCGGCATCATCGACGTGAACGGGGCAAGCTATCTGCGCAGTTAAGCGCGAAAGACCGTGGCGTCAGTCGGCTTGACGCGCGCGGGATGCCTCGTACGCGACCCAGCCGATCACGATACCGATGCCGATACCAAAGACGATCCGTGCCGCCATGTTGATGGCCGTCCCGACCGGCAGCGCGACGTTGAACTCCCCCGCCACCCGGGTGTAGTCACTGAGCTTCGCGAGCACGATCCCAGCCACGCCGAAGGCGACCAGGTCCACCCAAGGAGGCGAGCGACGCAGCAATGCCGCCTGCGTCGGCGCGCGACCGGACTGCCAGCCGGCGCCAAGCAACGCACCCCCAAGCACGCCCATCAGCCATCGCGGTGCGGCCAGCTGCTCGGCGATGCCCGGCAACTCCCCCGCGGTCATACCGACAAGACCAAGCCCCACCATGACCAGGGCAAGGGCCGCTATACCCGGAAGACCCGAGTGGAACGATCGCGTCGATGGCACGGCGGCATCCTGCAGTCAGGAGAGAGGCTTGCAGTCTACCGTATGGCTCGAGCCAATGGGTTCGGCGGCGCCGAAGGCGACCGGCGTGACGCTCCAGACCCACCCGCTCTTGAACACGGCGGCCAAGTCGGGGATGCTGGTCGCCATCGTGACGCTCAGGTACCCCATGCGCCCATTTCTCGTTGCCTCACTGTCCCTCCATTGGGTCCGCAATACCCTGATCGTGTGCCTACTCGCGGTTTCGGTCGGGGTCGCGCGCACTCACGCCGCGCCGCCGCTTGGCGTCGACCTAGACCACTTCGATCACGCCAAACAGGTAGCGCGGCTCCCCAACGGCATCTCCTTGGGTTACATCGATCAGGGCCCTCGAAACGGCCCCGTCGTGGTGCTGATCCATGGCTATACCGACAGTGCACGCGACTGGGTGCCGCTACTGCCCTACCTCGACCCCAGGTTCAGGCTCCTGCTGGTCGACATTCGCGGCCACGGCCTCTCGAGCAAACCCGAGTGCTGTTACGACCGGGTCGACTTCGCCTATGACATCAAGCTGTTGCTGGATACTCTGGGCATTGAGAAAGCCGATATCGTCGGGCACTCCCTCGGCAGCCTGATCGGCCAAAGCTTCGCCGAGACCTGGCCAGAACGCACTCGACGCCTTGTTCTGGTGTCATCGACCGGCGGCCCCATTGCGGAGTGCCCGGCGACCCAACACGAGGTCGCCTCGCTGGATTTTCGCTCCGAAATCCAGAAGTTGAGCGACCCGATCGATCCGGAATCGCCCTTCATGATCGAATGGTGGGCATCACCGACACCGGTCGATGAGAATTTCCTGAAGCGTCAGCGCGCCGATGCCGCCCGTATTCCTGTGAAGGTCTGGCTCGCCATACTCGATCAGGGTCTGACGGGTCTCGAACTGCAGACCGCTCTCCCGAAGATCCAGGCCCCCACACTGCTCATCTGGGGCGCCAAGGATCCGATCTTTGGCGAGCGCGACCGCTGCTCGCTGATACACGGTCTCCCGAAGGCGCAAGTGACGCTCTACAAGGACCTCGGCCACAACTCCTTCTGGGAGGAACCCGAGACCGTCGGCGCGCGCCTCAATCAATTCCTGCTTGATGCCCCCGCCGCCAAACCCTGACACGGGCCCCATCTCACTCCAACCGACACCAGACACGTATGAACCAGATCAGCCTGATGGAAGAGTTTCTGCTCCTCACGCTCGAGGACGAGGGTGGCGAGTTCGACAAGGTCCCGGAGATCTTCACCCGCTGCGGCGTGGCTGGGGCGGCCTTGATGGATCTGGCACTCCGTAACCGCATCGATTCCGACCTGACCGGGATCTGGTGCGTGGATCCGACCCCGGTCGGTGATCCGGCATTGGATCTCGTGCTTTCGGAAATCAGCGCCGAAACTGCTCGACTGACGGCTCGTCACTGGATCGAACGCCTTGCGAAGCAGGGCATGGCGCTGCGTTCGCACGCCCTCGCCCACTTGTGCAATCTCGGCATCCTCCGGCAGCACGACGCGGAATTTCTCTGGGTGCTCAAGTCCCGGCGCTACCCGGTCCTGGATGGCCAGGAACGCCAGGAAGCGAAGCGCCGCATCATGAGCCTCCTCTACACCGACGAGATTCCACATCCGACCGACATCGCGCTGATCGGCATCTCGCATGCTTGCGCTGTGTTCGAGCGAATTCTGACGCCAAAGGAATACGCCTCCGCTCGCGCCAGAATCGAACAGATCGCCGGCATGGACCTGATCGGACGCGAGATCGCGCGTACCGCGCACGAAGTCAACGTCACCCTGCAGAAGGCCGAACGTGTCACCGCCATCGCAGGCCTCGCGGGCAACGTGATGGAATGGTATGACTTCGCGGTCTATGGGTTCTTCGCAGCCACCATCGGCAAGCTCTTCTTTCCGAGCCTCGATGCCACCGTCTCACTGCTCGCTTCGTTTGGCGTCTTCGCGGCAGGTTTTCTCGCCCGACCGATCGGTGCCGCGGTCTTTGGCTATATCGGCGACCGGATCGGCCGCCGCGCAGCGGTCATAGGTTCCGTGCTCGCGATGGTGGTGCCCACCTTCGTGATGGGACTGCTGCCCACCTATGCACAGATCGGCATCGCGGCACCGATCATCCTGATCGCGATGCGATTCATCCAAGGGCTTTCCGTGGGCGGCGAGTACACCACCTCGATGGTGTTGCTGGTTGAGGACTCGAGGCCCAACCGCCGGGGGCATCTCGGCAGCTACGCCAACTTCGGCGCGATCGGCGGCATGCTCTTGGGCTCTGCCGTCGGTGCCACCCTCCTTGGCCTGCTGCCACCCGAAGCCGCCGCGAGCTGGGGATGGCGCTTCGCCTTTCTCAGTGGCTTGCTGATCGGTATCGTGGTGTTCGTGATCCGACGCCGCCTCCCTGCGGATGAGATCATCGTGGCCCATGAAGCGGACCGCAAATCTCCGCTGCTAGAAGCCTTTCGTACTCAATGGTCGACCATGCTCCGCATGATCGCCGTGATGTTCGCCTCGAACGTCGGCTTCTACCTCTGCTTCATCTATCTATCAACGTGGCTCCAGCAAAACGATCACTTGCCGGCCTCGACGACACTGTTGATGAACTGCATCGCTCTCGGCACGCTGATGGCGGTGACTCCGTGGTTCGGCGGCCTCTCGGATCGCTTCGGTCGAAAGCCCATCCTGCTGATTGGCGGGCTCTCGCTCGCGCTGCTGGCAATACCGGTCTTTCATATCCTCGGTACCGGACAGATTCTGCCGATCGTGATTGCCCAGTGCGTTCTGGCGCTCGCGCTGTGCGCCGCCAACACCTCCTCGGCGTTTCTGGTCGAGGCGTTCCCGAAACACGTACGGTGCTCGGCGCTGGCCATCAGTTACAACTTTTCGGCCGCAGCCTTCGGTGGCACCGCACCCCTGGTCGCGGTGTACCTCACGAAGACACTCTCGACACCAATCGCACCCGCCTTCTACCTCTTGGGCGCCGCCATCGTGTCGATAGCGGCGCTGATGATCAGTCGAAGTGAGTACGTGCCGGGTCAGGCATGAGGCTACCCGCCGACGACGGTCATCTTTCTTCGGGTGAGGTGACCGGACCGCCGAGCACTTTCATCACCAGGATTGCTCGGTCCGGGCCCTCGAACGTCTGGCGCAGCTCCTGCTTGATGGCATCGAACACAGTATCAAACTCACCACGCACCTGAGTACTGAGCGCGTTGTACTCGAACTCCAGATCCGTGTGCGCGGCGAGTCTCGTGATGATGTCCTTGATGGGCGGCACGTAGTCCTGCGTCAACGGGTACAAACTGATGTCGACCGCGATTTTCATGAGCATCGTCTCCAAACATTGAGAAGATCAACGCGCGGCTGAGTGGAACACCCGTCCCACCCCAGTACCGCGAGGGTCGGGCGCCACGACGGCACGACCATCGGCGTTGAGCGCGATCGCCTGAATGTCACCATTCCAGCCCTGGTTCTCGAAGCGATACCCGCGTGCCATTAACGTATCGCGGACCGTCGGCGCAATCGTTTGATAAGGCTCCTCGAACAGCACATTGTCCGGCAGGAGCTGATGATGAACACGAGCGGTACCCACCGCCTCGGGGAGTGGTAACGCGAAGTCGTGCCAGTTGGTGATCACCTGAAACACCGAGGTGAAAATACGCGACCCGCCCGGCGTGCCAATCACCAGAGCGACGTCGTGGTTCCTGACGAGGATCGTCGGCGTCATCGAAGACAAGGGTCGCTTGCCGGGGGCAATGGAATTCGCGTCGCCGCCCACCACGCCATAGAGGTTAGGGACCCCCTGTTTCACGGAGAAATCATCCATCTCGTTGTTAAGCAGGAAGCCTGCGCCAGTCACCACAGCGCCGCTGCCAAACTCGTCGTTCAACGTATAGGTGTTCGAAACCGCATTACCGTCCCGGTCGATGACCGAAAAATGAGTGGTGCTGTGATGCGGACCCAATCCCGGGCGCACCGAGTCGGTGCGGGAGGGCTGATCGACACTGACCTCATGGGCACGCGCCTCGAGATAGTGATCGTCGATCAGAGCAGCCATCGGCACCTTGAAGACATCGGGATCGCCGAGGTACTCGGCGCGATCGGCAAACACTCTTTTTTCAAGCTCGGCCAGCAAGTGCACGTACTGGGCAGAGTTCAACGGAACCCCTTCGAACAGCGGTGCGTCGATGGCCTTCATCTTGAGTAATTCGACCAAACCGATCCCACCCGAACTCGGTGGTGGTGCGGTGATCACCTGATAGCCCTGCCAGTCCGCCACAAGCGGCGCCCGCCAGACCGCGTGGTACCCGATGAGATCGCGCGCACTGATCACTCCATTGCCACGGCGCATCTCGGAGACCAATAGCGTTGCCGTACGACCTTGGTAAAAACCCTCGCGGCCACGGGAGGCGATACGCGACAACACCGCCGACAGCGCAGGCTGGCGAAATACCTCATTGCTCGACAGGCGGCCAAAGTAGCGGTCGAAGTTGGTCCGCCCGGCGATGCCTTTGGAAAACTCGCGAGCACCGGCAGCGAGCTCTGGACGCACCCTGAAGCCGCGTCGCGCATAGCGAAGCGCCGGTGCCAGATCGATTTTCCAGGCGAGCTTGCCAAAGCGTTGATGGAGTTGCCAGAGCCCATCGACCGTACCCGGTACCGCGACCGCGCGAAGACCCACCGTACTCGCATCGGCGATCACAGCACCGCTCGCGTCCAGATACATATCGGCAGTCGCAGCAAGCGGCGCTCGTTCCCGATAATCTAGGAAATACGGCTTACCTTCGAAGTAGACGGTGGCGAAGCCGCCCCCACCGAGATTGCCGGCCTCCGGATAGGTCACCGCCAAAGTGAATGCGATCGCCACCGCCGCATCGATCGCATTGCCGCCATGCTTGAAGATCCACGCCGCGGTATCGGCACCGTATCGATCCGGGGCGGATACCGCAGCATCAGTGGCAGCCCGCGAACACGGACCGACAAGTAGACAAAGCAATACCCATAGTTCCATGGTACGGCGCATCTTTATGGGCGCCTCGCGAATCGTGTTCATGTGCATTCTCATGTCTTGATCGCGCTCGTCTCGCGCAGCCGTTGCCGACCCACCGGAGACATGGCGCTCATTTGCCGGCGGAATAGCCGAAGTCGATCGACAGCGTCGCCCCGGTGATCGCTTTTGCCTCGGGCCGCGCGAGGTACTCGATCAGTGAGGCCACTTCATCGGGCTGGATGAACCGAGCGCGTTCCGGCCCTTGTGGGTAACCTGCCAGGAGTTTTCGATAGTAAGCCTCAGGATCGCCCTGACCGTAGGTATTCGCCTGGAACGCCAGCATCGGGGTCATCACATCTCCCGGACACACCGCATTGACACGCACGCCCGACGGCGCGAGTTCGAGCGCAAGGGCTTTGGTGAACAGAGCAACAGCACCCTTCGAGGCCGAATAGAGTGCCGCACCCGTGTTCCCCTGCACACCGGCATCGCTACACAGATTGATGATGAATCCCGCCGACTGTCGCAACGCACCGATCGCGGCCGCGGCTGTGAAATAGACGCTTTTCACGTTCACATCGAACACAAGATCAAAATCATCCTCGCGCGTATCCTCGGTCGGGCCCTCCCGCCAGATACCCACCGCGTTGATGAGCCCGTCGAGATGACCCTGCGTCGCCAACGCCCAATCGACCAGCGCGACACACTGCTCTCGGGTCCGTAGATCCAACGCTCGCCACGCCGCGCCCGGCAGCCCTTCGCCAAGCTGCCGTAATGCATCCGCGTCGACATCGGTCAGTAGCAGCTGCCAGCCACTCGCGCTGAAGCGACGCGCAACCGCACTACCGATGCCCCCCGCAGCACCGGTGATCAAGACAACAGGTGAGCGATCGCTCATGCCTTGCGCTCGATCATGCTGTTGCCACCATCGACCACAAGCGTCTGGCCCGTCACGTAGGAGGCCGCATCCGAACAGAGGAAGGCGATGGCAGCGGCCACCTCATCGGGCGTACCCGATCGACCAACCGGCGTTGCGAGACCCGCTGCCGCCTCGCCCGCCGTTTGAGAGCCCGTCGCGATCCAGCCGGGGGCCACGGCGTTCACGGTGATGCCTCGCCCCGCAACCTCAAGACACAAGGCACGCGTCATCCCGACCAGCGCCGCCTTCGAGGCGGCATAGGCACTATCGTTGGCAACACCCGCGACGGCTCCTGTCGTGGAGGACACATTGACGATACGACCAAAGCCTCGATGAGCCATGAGCGGCACACAGGCACGGCTCACTAGAAACGCGGTCGTCAGATTGCGCTCGAGCACTTCTCGCCAAACCGACAGCGGGGTGTGCTCGAGGGGAGCGCTCTCGTGCAACACACCAAGCACGGCCATGCCGGCGTTATTGACGAGCAGATCAATGGGACCAGCCTGATCGACCAGTGCTTTGACGGCGTCCTCTTGAGTCAAGTTGGCCACCACGCCGGTCGCCTCGACCCCGAGAGCGTGAAGCTCGCGCACCCGATCCTCGATGCGCGCCGTGGTCGAGGTCAGGATGACCCGATGACCCAGCTTGCCGAGCCAACGCGCGGTGGCGAATCCGATGCCCAGCGGACTTCCGGCCCCTGTGACCAGCACGGTGCGGCGCTGGAAGGCGTGCATCAAACGTCATTTCCGATCAGAGCTCGCATCCCGGTATTATACGGGCAACTCTGGAGAGGCCGAAGCGACGAATCAACTCGGCAACGATCTGAGGACAGTATGCTTCTGGCAACCCAGGAGCGCTCAATGGGCGCCCAAGCCATCATCGGAGCCGTGGAGCATGGACTGGGCTGAAGTGTTCTCAGGCGGTCTGGTCGGCCTGCTGGTCGGTCTCACCGGAGTCGGCGGGGGCTCGCTGATGACACCGGTGCTGGTGCTGTTTTTCGGCGTGCAACCCATGTCCGCCGTCGGCACCGATCTATGGTTTTCGGCGCTCACCAAACTCGCCGGCGCGCCTATCCATCAACTGAAGCAGGCCATCGACTGGCCGGTCGCACGCCGCCTGTGGCTTGGCAGCCTGCCCGCGAGCCTGTGGGCACTGCGATGGCTCGACACCGCGGCGTCCGCGGCACGCCACCGCCGACTGGTGCTCATCGGTATTGCGACGAGCGTACTCGTCGCATCGATCGCGATGTGGGTTAGAAGCTACACCGACGGTCCGGCATCCGGCTCCGGAACCTCCCCCCAACCGATCAGCCGCCGACAGGGCATCGTCACGATCGTCCTCGGTGCGCTCCTGGGTGCGGTGGTCACCCTGACCTCGGTCGGCGCCGGCGCGATCGGCGCGGTGGTACTTGCCTACCTCTATCCCGCGCGCCTTTACCCATCGCGACTGGTCGCGACGGATCTTGTGCATGCGATCCCGCTGACATTGTTCGCGGGCTTCGGTCACCTGATCCTCGGGGACATCCAATTCACCCTGCTCGGCACCTTGCTGCTGGGCTCGATCCCAGCGGTGCTGGCAGGATCCCTGCTGGCCCACCGGATCCCACCCCGGTGGCTACGCCGACTGCTGTCGCTGCTGCTGCTCGCGATAGGCATCCGGATGTGGGTCGGCTCCTGACGCCTGCCCCCACCGCGACCTAAAAGCGGCAGTCTGCCGACCTCCCAGTCGTGGTAGCGTGCGACGATGACATCATCCCTGCTGTGGAGACTGCCCGTGATTCGAACGCTCAAGCTCGCCCCGTTGGTACTGCTGATCGCCTGCTTGCCCGCTCGCGCTTCCGACCTCGTCATTCATGCCGGCACTTTGTTCGATGGTGTCAGCGAGGCCCCACGGACCAACATGTCGATCGTCGTCCATGACGACCAGATCGTGGCGGTTCAGGACGGCTTCGTGAGCGTGCCAGGCGCACGGGTGATCGATCTTTCGAAGCGCACCGTGCTGCCCGGCTTCATCGACGCGCACGTGCATATCGGCGCCCGACTGCCGAGCCGCGCCAATGCCACCGAGGAGTGGCTCACCCACTCCGATCTCGACCGCGCCTTCGAAGCCGTGGGGTTTGCCCGTGAAATGTTGCAGCAAGGGTTCACGAGTGCGCGTGACGTCGGTGGTGGTGACGACACGGTTGCGGTCAAGCATGCGATCGACCGAGGCATCGTCTCGGGTCCTCGCCTGTGGGTATCGCTGGAACCGCTCGGTCCTACCGCAGGTCATGGGGATCCGCACAATGGCGTGGATGCAGCCCTGAGCCATGCCGGCTGGGACAACGGCAAGGTGGATTCGGCGATTGAAGCCCGCTTTCGCGTGCGGGAGCACAAGCGTCGCGGCGCGGATCTGATCAAGATCATGCCCTCAGGAGGCATCGCCTCGACCGGCGATGATCCGCGTCAGCAGCTGATGACGGACGACGAGATTCGCGCCACGGTGGAGACGGCCCACGCGCTCGGCATGAAGGTCGCCGCTCACACCTATCCCTCGGGCGCCATCGACAGTGCGGTGCGCGCAGGGGTGGATTCGATAGAGCACGGCTCCTTCGCCTCGGCCGATACGCTGGCACTGATGAAGTCCCACGGCACCTTCCTCGTACCCACTTTGGCGGTGTTCGAGGTCTACTACCAGGCAGCGCACGATCATCCGGAGCTACTGGCGCCCGGCACGGCTGCGAAGGAACTCGCGAACGATGTGCTCCCGAAGAAGAACCTGCCGCTCGCCATCAAATCGGGCGTGCGCATCGCGTATGGCACCGATCTTGGGGAGGGCGACCATTCGCTCGAGTTCAGGCTGTTGACGGAGAACGGCCTCAGCGTCTCGCGGGCGATCATGAGCGCGACACACGAGGCTGCCGTATTACTTGGCGCCGAGGACCGAATCGGTAGCGTGAAGGCGGGTCACTACGCCGATCTCGTGGCGCTCGAGGGTAATCCGCTCCAGGATACGACCCAGTTTGGTCGCGTGCATTTCGTGATGAAGAATGGCGTGATCGTGCGCCACGAGGGCAAAGCCACGGACGCCGCGCGATGATCGCGCCACGACGAGCCCGGTCGTGACGCTTCTCAGCATGCTCGAAGGCCAGCTGGCCTTCGGGCTCACCCCACTGCTCGATGGCGCGAGCTTCACGCTGACCGCCGGCGAACGTGTCGGTCTGATCGGCCGCAACGGCACGGGCAAGTCTTCGCTCCTCAACATCGTCGCTCGACGCGCGAATCTGGAAGAAGGCAAGTTGCAGTGGCGTACCGGTCTCACGGTCGCAGTCGTCGAACAGGAGCCGCTGCTCCCCGATGCCGAGACCATGCTCGAGAGTTTGCGGGTACGGGGAGATTTCGAGGACCACGCCGACGAGCGTCAGCGCTGGCGCATCGAGGCTCGCCTGATCGAGTATCTGGACCGTTTCGGACTACCCACCGACCTCTCGCCACAACGCGCTTCGGGAGGTGAACGCAAGCGGGGGGCCCTTGCGCTGGCACTCGCCCTCGATCCGGAGGTCTTGCTGCTCGATGAACCGACCAACCACCTGGATGTGGATGCGATCCGCCTGCTCGAGGATCTGTTGATCGAAGGTCCGAGCGCCATGTTCGTCACCCACGACCGGTCCTTCCTCGACCGGGTCACGACCCGCATCATTGAACTCGATCGTGGCTACCTGCGCTCGTATCCCGGCAATTTCACGGCCTATACCGAGCGCAAGGCCAGCGAGCTTGCCGCTGAGAAAATCGCCAACCGCAAGTTCGACAAGTTCTGGGCGCAGGAAGAAGCGTGGATACGCCGTGGTGTCGAGGCGCGCCGCACCCGTGACGAGGGTCGCGTGAAGCGTCTCGAGAAGCTCCGGCTTGATCGTGCTGCGCGCCGCGAGCGGCAAGGCAACGTCAAGCTCGCGATCGACGCTCGGGAGCGCTCCGGCAAGCTCGTGGCGGAACTCAAGCAGGTCACCAAGCGCTTTGGCGAGCGTGCGGTGGTCGCCGATCTGTCGATGAGCGTCATGCGTGGCGACCGCATCGGGATTTTGGGGCCGAATGGCGCCGGCAAGTCGACCTTGATCAAACTAATCCTCGGCGCACTACCGCCCGATGAAGGCAGCGTTCGTCTCGGTACGCATGTCCAGGTCGCCTATTTCGATCAGATGCGCGATCAACTGGATCTTGACCGCAGCGTTGCGGAAACGATCAGTCCCGGTTCCGACTGGATCGAGATTGGTGAACAACGCAAGCACATCTCGAGCTATCTGGCGGATTTCCTTTTTTCGCCGCAACGCGCCGGTACCCCGGTACGCGCCCTCTCGGGTGGCGAGCGCAATCGCCTGCTGCTCGCGCGACTCTTCGCACGGCCCGCGAATGTTCTGGTACTCGACGAGCCAACCAATGATCTGGATATCGAATCACTTGAACTACTCGAGCAGGCGATCCAGGACTTCACCGGTACGGTACTGCTCGTGAGTCACGATCGAGTCTTCGTCGACAACGTCGTCACCCAAACGCTTGCACCGTTGGGAGCAGGCGCTTGGAAAGAGTATGTCGGCGGCTACACCGACTGGCTGGCGCAACGACCAAGGGTAGGCGGCTCGCCCACACCTCCGGCGAATGAGTCGCCAAGCACCCCCTCGGTCGCGAAACCCGCGGGCAAGGCACGGCTGTCCTTCAAGGATCAGCGTGAACTCGACGGCATGGCGGCCGAGATCGAGGCGCTTGAGGGCGAACAGCGCCTGCTGACGGAACGACTCTCGGCGCCGGACTATGCCCGTCGGGAGCCCGTCCAGTTTGCGAAGGACGGCGGACGAATCGCTGCCATTGAAGAGCTGTTGCTCACCAAGCTCGAGCGTTGGGATGAGCTTGAGGCGATGGCGAACCGCACCAAGCGACCCGACGAACGCGTAAAGACCCGCTGACGTCGGTCAAAACCAGTTGAAATTGAAGCTGACGCTCACCCGCTCCTGAGACGAGCGGTTGGGCGGGACCTCGTGACGCAACCAGCTCTCGAACAGAACGATGTCACCGGCGCGCACTGGCATCGTCACCCAAGGCGAGTGCCGACGACCCGCCGCATCGTGCCGAGGTGGCGCAGCCATCATGCGATCGAGACGCGGGTCCTCGAGCTTGAGACCAGGACAACCACGAGGTGTACGGACGTAGTAGGTACCACTGATCGTCGACAGCGGATGCAGATGCAAGCTGTGTACGACGCCGGTAGGCATCACGTTTGCCCAGCAATCGGTCATCACCAGTGGCCGCGCCCCGGTATCGAAGCCCAGTTCCTTCGCAAAGCGATCGACGTGGCGTTGCAGGCGTCGCTCGAGTGCTGCGAAGGTCGGTGAACGATCCTGCATCCGGCTCGCCGACCCGTAGGAGGTATAGCCCCCGGGGTAGTTGTCTCGTGACCAGTGCTGTCCAGCACGATCATCCAGCATCAGTTGTTCGATCTCACGCGCAATCTGGCGGTTGAACGCCGTCAGACCCCGACGCATCAACGGCGCGGAGTACACCAGGGTTGGAAACACGCTCTGTAGGGCCATGGCCGCATTATGGCTGATCGGGAACGCTCGACCCAGTCCCTATTCGGGCTATGATCCGCGCTCGGTTCAATACTCGCGAGGAGACGACGATGGGCGTTCTGCAGGACAAGGTATGCGTGGTGACGGGTGCGGCCGGCAGCATCGGTCTGGCGAGCATTCGCAAGTTCCTGGCCGAAGGCGCCAAGGTCATGCTGGTGGATCGCACCGAAGATGGCCTGCGTCAGGCCGTCGAGGGCTTGCCTGCCGATCGCGTGGCGTGGCGGGTCGGGGACGTGCGCGAATCGGCCTCCGTACGAGAGTTCATCGAGGCGGCTGTCGCGCGCTTTGGACTGATCGACGTGCTCTTCAGCAATGCCGGCAATTCAGGCGTCATCGCGCCGCTAGAAGAGTATCCGGAAGAGGTCTTCGATGACGTCTACCGGGTTCATGTGCGTGGCGGTTTTCTGGTCTGCAAATACGGCATCCCCAAGATGAATGACGGCGGCAGCGTGATCATCACCTCGAGCGTCGCCGGCCTGAGAGGCGATCGAGGCGTCTATGCCTACATCACAGCCAAGCATGCCCAGGTGGGCCTCATGCGCTGCATGGCCAAGGAAGGCGCAGCCCGCAAGATTCGGGTCAACACACTGCATCCGGGGCCGACCCAAAATGCCTTTCAGGACGACATCGAGGAACGCCTCACCAAAGTGATTCATCAGGATGCCGGCAAATTCTTCGACGACATGATCCCACTTGGCCGCCATGCCACCCCCGATGAGATCGCCGCCTGTGCGCTCTTTCTGGCGTCGCCGCAAAGCAGTTACGTCACGGGGAGCCTGCTGGTCGCCGACGGCGGGATGTCCGCCTGACCAAAACGGTCAGAGGTCAGATCGCCGTCTGCCCACCGTCCATGACGAACACCTGTCCATTGGTGAACGAGGCCTCCGGCGAACACAGGTGCAGAATCATGCCGGACATCTCATCGGGATCCGCCGCGCGTCCGATCGGACTCGCCGCGTAGAAGGCTTCCATGAACGCCGCATCGTGGAACCATTCCTCGGTCATCGCGGTACGCACAAGCCCAGGCGCGATCGCATTCACCCGTATACCGGCACGCGCGTATTCGATCGCGGCCGATTTGGTGAGCCCAGCCACCCCATGCTTGGCCGCGATATAGGGTGCCATCGTGGGATTGGCGATCACTGCGCCCACGGAAGCGGTGTTGACGATCGCGCCGCCGCCGTGCGCCAGCATGTGACGGATCTCCGCCTGCATGCACAGAAACACGCCCTTCAGGTCAACGGCGATCGTTCGATCGAAATCCTGCTCGTCGACCTCGGCAAAGAGTTTGGGCGGTGGCAGGATGCCAGCATTGTTGAGCGCCGCGTGCAGACCGCCAAAGTCCCTCACCGTACGCGCCACCAACGCGTCGACCTCGGACTTTTGAGACACGTCGGTACGTTGCCAATCCGCCCGCCCGCCTGCCTTTCGGATCGCGCTCACGGTATCGTTTGCCCGCTCATCAAGATCACCGATCATCACGGCGGCACCGGCCCTCGCGAATCGCAGCGCGGCAGCCCGCCCAATACCCGTCGCCCCGCCTGTCACCAAGACAACCTTGCCGTTGTAGTGCATCCGCTGTACTCCCAATCAGACTCTCGGATAGGACTCAGCCTAGTTCATCTGGGCCGCTCCACGCCATCCTCATCGACGGCGTCCCACGGCGATGAATAGAAGTCCAGGCGACCCATCGATGGTGCGGCGCAACGAGAGGGGTCGTCGGTTCATTGGTGGGCTATACACAATTCACCGGTCAACGCGACGGAGCGTCGTCGATCACGCACGCTCGCGATGAGAACACCCACACCTCAGGGGAAACACATGAAGCTCGATGACAAAGTAGCCCTCATCACCGGCGGTGCCGGAAACCTGGGGATCGCCATCGCTCGCCGCTTTCTCGAGGAAGGAGCCCGCGTCCTCCTGGTGGGACGCGGTGAGGCCAAGATGGCGGCGGCGGCACGCGCACTCGGCGATACGACCCGTGTGCGTAGTCTGGTAGCCGATGTCACTGCCTCGAAAGAGGTCGCCGCCTACGCACAAAATGCACTCGCTGCCTTCGGGCCGATCGACATCTTCGTGAACAACGCCGGCGTCGAAGGGCCCAATGCACCGATCACGGAGTTTCCGGAAGACGAGTTCGATCGTGTGATGCAGGTCAACATCAAAGGCGTGTTTCTCGGCATGAAATATGTCTCTCCGGTGATGCGCGAGGGCGGCAGCGTGATCATCATGTCCTCCATCGCGGGGCTGATGGGCAGTGGAAACTTCATCGCCTACACGACGAGCAAGCACGCCGAAATCGGCATCATGCGGGAGGCCGCGATCGAACTTGCACCCCGTCGCATCCGGGTCAACACGCTGAATCCCGGATTCGTCGAAAGCGACATGCTGTATCGGATCCTGCGACGCATGATTCCCGGAAAGACCGACCAGGAACTGCGCGCGCTGGCGGTCAGCCGCATACCTCTCGGTCGTTGCGTCGAGGCCGATGAGATCGCACGCATGGCGGTGTTTTTGGGGAGCGATGACAGCCAAATGGCCACGGGTCAGACCTTCGTGGTCGATGGCGGCACTTTGCTGCAGTGAAACATTGCTCCGCGTAAGTCGTTTTGTGCCTCCCGAGGCGAGACGAAATGCACCGTCGGTCGACCGTCCGATGATGCAAAACCCTACCGTTGAGGCACACTACAAAAACTGAATCGATGGTGGCACGACCGATCGATAGACCGAGGGGGTTCATATGAATCGACGCGACTTCGTTCGTACAGGCACTACGGTGGCGGCACTGGCCTCGCTCTCCACACTGGCGATGATGCGTTCGTCCCTGGCCAACCCGGCAACGCTCGGACCGATCACCATCGACACGGCAGTCATCGATGAGCGCTTCCTCGAAAGCCGCGCGTTCGGTCATGTGGCGCAACAGCTCGGTGCGAGACTCTTGACCCTCCGCGGGGATGTCACTGCACTGTGGCGCGACACGCTCGCTCCACGCATGGCGGGCGGTGGTGGTGCGATCGCCGGCATGACCTCCATGGCAACCTTGCTGTGCATCGAACAGCTCGCGAAAGATCACTGGTGGAAAGTGGTCACACGCATCGACCATATCCCAGCCACGCAGGGCACGGTGAGTCATCGCATCGATGGCCATGCCCTTGCGGCAGACCGGGCGGGCACGATGATCCAGGGGGGCACGGGTTTCGCTGCCGGCCTTGCCAACACGCTGCTCTCACATCACAAAAGCGCCACCGCCGCACGCGTCCAACGTGTCGTCGAGGATACGGCTCGACTATCCGCCGAGGCACGTCGACAGCCGCTGGTCTCGTGGGTCATCTCGGCCTGATTCAAAAACCGTAGCGATCTGAAACGATCGTCATTCTTGTTTGAGGGGAAAACCGTGAGAGTACCGCCAGGAGTCAGCTCATCCGATTTTGCAAAGGCACTTGCTGCCTTTGAGCGGATCGTCGGCAAGGAATGGGTCTTCACCTCCGAGGAGGATGTCGATCTGTACCGCGATGCGTTCTCGCCCTTCATGGGTGAGCCTGAGGAACGCATCGCCTCCGCGGCGGTCGCACCCGTCACGACCGAGCAGGTCCAGGACATCGTCCGTATCGCGAATCAGTACAAGATTCCGCTTTACACGATTTCCACGGGCAAGAACCTGGGCTATGGCGGCTCGGCGCCCGCCTACTCGGGCAGTGTCGTCCTTGATCTCAAGCGGATGAACAAGATCATCGAGGTCAACGAAGCGAACGCCTACTGCATCGTCGAACCCGGGGTCAGCTATTTCGATCTCTACAACTACATCCAGGAGAAGAAACTCAAGGTGTGGATCGACTGCCCGGACCCCGGCTGGGGCAGCGTGGTCGGCAATGCGATGGACCGTGGCGGCGGCTATACGCAGGCCAACTATCGAAATCACTTCGATTCGCACTGCGGCATGGAAGTGGTTCTGCCGAACGGCGAGCTGATGCGCACCGGCATGGGCGCCATCCCGAACGCGGCGACCTGGCAGCAGTACAAGTCGGGAGTAGGCCCATGGATCGACGGGATCTTTTCCCAGTCGAACTACGGCATCGTCACCAAGATGGGGTTCTGGCTGATGCCAGAGCCCGAAGCCTATCTGCGCGGCACGATCAGCTGCATGAACTTCGACGATTTGAGCGCGATGGTCGAGACGCTGAACTTCCTCGAGAACTCCCGCATCACTGCGGGATTTCCGGATCTGGGCTCACCACTGCTCGGTTACTCGCCGGTCGGCCAGGTACAGCTGTTCTTCGAGAGCGGCACCAGCATGAGCGAGGAGCACATGAAGCTGCTCGCAACGGTCAAGGATGGCCGGTCGCCTGAGCTTGAAGCCTTTGGACGCCAACACAACATTCCCTGCTGGCAGGTGTGGCTCAGTTTTCATGGGCCGATGGAGGTCATCGAAGCGCAATGGCAGGCCTCGATCCGACACTTCGCGAAGATCAAGGGCACTCAGGCCAAGGTGGTCGACAAAACACACCTGCCGATTAATCCGGCGGATGCCTCCAAGTTTCACGAGCCGGAGCTGGGTATTCCGGCGCTTCGCGCGTTCTCGATCGGCGCGCGCAGCCCCTACAATCCGACCCCTTCCAAGGGTCACATGTGGTTCTCACCGATCATTCCAAGAACGGGGCAAGCCATCATCGACGCCAACCGGGTCTTCAGCAAAGCCGCCCGCGAACTGGATATGCCGCTCTTTCGTACATTCACCCTGCCGGCATGCTTCTGGGAGCGCTCGTTTATCTTCATTCTCGCAACACCGGTGACGACGGACCCCGCCACCAACAAGAAATACCGCGAGGGCTTCAAGAAACTGATTGCGATCGGTGGTGAACATGGCTGGGGCGAGTACCGGACCGCGCCGGTGTTCCAGGAAGCAGTGGTCGACGTCTACTCGTTCAACAACCATGCCCTGCATCGCTTCCATGAGACGCTGAAGGATGCGATCGACCCGAACGGCATTCTGTCGGCGGGTCGCTACAACATCTGGCCCAAGCACCTGCGGGGTAAGCAGTCATGAGAAACAGAACGACACGCCACGTGGCCTCCATCGTCATGGGCGGCCTCGCCGCCGTTGCCGTCATGGCGCCGTCCCTGAGCCTCGCCGATACCGGCGTCGAACATGTGCAGGGGAAGGCCGTCTACACCAAGTGGTGTGCGCCCTGCCACGCACCCGGCATCATTCATCCAGGCACTCACGCACTCGAGACCAAATATCAAGGCGTGAAATCCGGCGTGATCCTCGAGTGGAAGGACCTACCTGCTTCCTACGTCGAATACATGGTGCGTCATGGCATGTCGGTAATGCCGCAGTTCAGGAAGACCGAGATCACCGATAGCGAACTCAAGGCGCTCGCGGCGTATCTGTCCAGAAACACGCCCTGACACGGTTTCCGAAGCCGTGTCGACCGTGGCATTCTCTTAATTCACTCGCTCAGGCAGCCCTCCGGCTGCCTAGCGGGGTCGTCACGGTGTGCCAAGTCCCAGGGCGCGGATCGCATTCTCCTTCAGAATGAGGTCGTGCACCTCCGGCTTGAAGGCGGCTTCCTTGAAATCCTTGATCCATCGATCAGGGGTGATCAGGGGGAAATCAGAACCGAACAGCATCTTCCGCTTCAGCTGCCCATTGGCATACTGAATGAGCTGCGGCGGGAAGTACTTCGGTGACCAGCCGGACAGATCGATGTAGACGTTTTCCTTATGCAGACACACGGACAAGGCCTCATCCTGCCACGGCCACGAGGGGTGCGCGATGATGATCCGCATGTCCGGAAAATCCACCGCCACATCGTCCACATGAATCGGGTTCGAGTACTTGAGACGCATGCCGCCGCCGCCGCGCATGCCGGTGCCGATCCCTGAATGTCCGCTGTGAAAGATCGCCGGTAGCTTGTGCTCGGCGATCACTTCATACAGCGGGTACGCAAGCCGGTCGTTCGGGAAGAATCCTTGCGTGGTCGGATGGAACTTGAATCCCTTGACACCGTGATTCTTGATTAGATCGCGCGCCTCACGCGCCCCCATCTTGCCCTTGTGCGGATCGATGCTGGCAAAAGCCAGCATGATGTCGCTGTTCTCGCGCGCGGCATCCGCCACCTCGGTGTTCGGAATCCGCTTTGCACCCAGCGCGCTTTCCGAATCCACGGTGAACATCACCAGACCGATCTTTCGCTCGCGGTAATAGGCGACGGTCTCGGCAATCGTCGGTCGCTTGCCGGCCTTGAAGTACTTGGTAGCGGCATCCTCGTACTCTTGCCAGACCTCGTCGGTCGGCTGACGACAGGACACCTCAGCATGGGTGTGGACATCGATCGCCACGAGTTCATTGATGTTCATCAGCAGATTCCTTTAGCTTCGCGTCTGTTCCCATTGTGCAATCGATCGCCCCTCGCGCACCAGCTGTACCAGCAGCGGCGCAGGCTCCCAGTGCATCGGACCAAAACGGTCGCGGTACTTGAGGATGCCATCATGCAGAGTCTTGAGCCCGATGAGCTCGGCGCAGAACATCGGTCCACCGCGGTAGCGTGGGAAACCGTAACCGGCCGCCCATACCACGTCGATATCGCTCGCGCGGATCGCGATCCCCTCCTCGAGGATCCGGAACCCTTCGTTGATCAACGCATAGACACAGCGCTCGACGATCTCCTCGTCGGTGTGCTCGATCGGCGTGATCCCAAGACGCGTCGCGGCAGCCTTAAGAAGCGCCAGCGCCTCCGGATCATCGTGTCGGGTACGATCCCCCGGCAGATACCGGTAATAGCCCTTGCCGGTCTTCTGGCCGAGTCGCCCCGCCTCATAAAGCGCCACATCCGCCTGATAGTAGGTCGGATCGGGGGGATAGCGGTCGGCATTCGCGCGGTGAACGTTGACGCCCACATCGACACCCGCCATGTCGAATACGGCGAGGATGCCCATCGCCATACCCCAGGTCTCGAGTGCCGTATCCACCTGTCGCGGGGTTGCGCCCTCCAGCACGATGCGCTGGGCTTCACGCGCATACCCTTCCATCATCCGATTACCGATGAAGCCATAGCAGACGCGCGCCAGCACCGGTGTCTTGCGGAGCGGTTTCGCGAGATCGAGCGTGGTGCGGACCGCCTCGGCGGAGGTGTGGTCGGTGCGTATCACTTCCAGCAGCGGCATCACATTGGCCGGCGAGAAGAAATGCATGCCGATCACATCCTGTGGTCGCTGGGTGACCTTGGCGATCTCGGCGATATCCAGCGTCGAGGTGTTGGTGGCAAGCACTGCACCGGGTTTGGCGATCACATCGAGCTTCCTGAAAATCTGTTGCTTGAGATCGAGACTTTCAAAGACCGCCTCGATGATCACATCCGCCTGACCGAGATCCTCATAGGCGAGAGACCCAGTGATGAGCGCCATGCGCGTCGCCTTGTCGGCCTCCGTGATGCGACCGCGTTTCACCATGGAGTCGTAGGTTTTCCCCATCACGCTCAACCCACGCTCGAGAGCCTCCCGGGTCGTATCCAGGACCGTGACCGGAATGCCTGCGTTCGCGAAACAGATAGCGATCCCGCCGCCCATCGTGCCGGCACCCACAACCCCGGCAGAGGCCACTTTGCGCCCCGCGACATCGCGTGGCAGATCCGGAACCTTGCGGGTCTCGCGTTCGGCGAAAAACACATGGATCAAGGCGCGCGCCTCGTCCGTGACCTTGGCGACGTTCGCCTGCTCGGTCTCATAAAGGAGCCCGTCCTCGAAGCTCATCGGCAAGGAATGCTCGACGACTTCGATGGCATGCAGGGCGGCATTGCGGTTGGGGTACTGCTTGCGTGCCGACGCTCTCAGACGTTCGAAGATCTCCGGAGTCGCGCTGGCGGGATCAATCGACCGATCGCAGGTCCGACGGGGACCTTTGCCCGACTGCAGAAGCGAGCTGATGTAGGCGAGTGCGCCCGCACGCAACTCACCCGGAATCTCCGCATCGAGGATGCCCATGGCGAGCGCCCCCGCCACGTCGACGGGACGGGCACTCAGGATGAACTCGAGGGCTTTGTCCGCCCCGATCAGTCGTGGCAGGCGCTGGGTGCCACCGGCACCCGGGAAGATCCCGAGCGTGACCTCCGGAAGCGCGAAACGCGTCCCGGGACTGGCAATGCGGTAGTGCCCAGCCAACGAGAACTCAAGACCACCCCCCAAGACCGTGCCATGCATCGCGAACACCACGGGCACCGGCAACTGCTCGTACTGGCGGAAGAGATCCCGATACTCGGCTTCCTTCGGAGGCCCCGAGAATTCACCGATGTCGGCACCCGAAAAGAAGGTCGACCCTTCACAGAGCACCAGCACCGCACGCACCGCCGCATCCGAGCGAATCGCCGCGACCGCATCGAACATGCCGGCGCGCACGGCTGCCGTGATGGTATTGACCGGCGGATTGGCCACCGTGACCACGGCAACCTCACCAACCCGTTCCCAGCGGACGATCGGATGACTCATGACTGACTCCCTGTGACTGAACGTATGCGAGGAGGTGTCGGCACCGCCTGCAGATGACTGAGTGTGTCGAGCGCCGAAAGGAGATTCTTTCGGCCTTCAACGCCCAAAAGACGTGTGATCCGCGCCTCATGGTCCTGTTGCGCCTCGCGCGCGCGCATCAGCAAGCGCTCGCCGGCGGGCTTGAGGTGGAGGCGATTGACCCGACGATCGGCCGGACACGGCTGGCGGCTGACCAGCCCCTCGCGCTCCAACTGATCGAGCAGCGGCACCAAGTTGGCACGCTTGATGGACAGCGACTCACCCAACTCAGTCTGGGTAAGGCCCGGGTTGCCACGAATCACCAGCAGCACCCCATATTGACCCGGTCGGGTCATTGGCACCTGCTGCGAGGCCATGAAGTCGGCGAAGACGGCAAGCTGCGCGCGCCTCAGCATGTAGCCAACCTGTGACTCGAGCTCCGCCGTATCCGGCAGAGACGTCAGGGCGAGGGTGGCAGGATGACGGGCCATGGCGCGTGTGGATCCGAGCGTTGCGATCGGTTTGTTATGAATCATAACAAATATCACCGCGCTCCACCAACCCCGCCCGCTCACTGGGAATGCGCTCGCACAGGCCAATCGTTGCGGTCTCGACACCCTACCGCCGGTGATACCGGCCTTGCCGGCGGTGTCCGCGCCTACCTAGCTACCTGAACGCTCGTACTTGACCAGAGAATCGGTCATGACCAACCACGGCAGTTTCTCGGCCCAATGCACATGAAACGTTGGCGGATAGTCCGATGGCCGATCAAAGGTCGCGGCATAGAGATGAATTTCATTCGGCCATCGCACAGACCGGTAGGACAAAGGACTGCCGCAAGCGGCGCAGTGACTTCGCTCAACACCCGGCGACGAACTGAAGAGACGTCTCGCAGCGCCCCTGAAGACCACCGAGCCCTCGTTGAAGCCCACGAATGCCGCCACCGGCGATCCCGTCGCACGACGACAGCTGTTGCAATGACAATACGCACTCCAAAGCGGCGCACCGATGACGACGAATCTCACCGCTCCGCAAAGACATCCCCCGACATCATCCGAAACGGCCGTCATGCGATGAGCCGCCTTGACCTTATCCTTGCAGTGAATGCGCACTTCTCATTCAAAGGAGCAGTCTCCGCGGATCGACTGACGACCTTGATCGGCTTGCCAGTAGAGTCGAGCCATGCTCACTCCCGAGAACCATCAGACCCGCTCGATCGATCTGCAGTGGCAACAGCGCTCGAATCACCGTGCGAAGTGAATTCCCAATACCCGGCAAGGTGACGGAAGGCTCATGCATCGTGTCAACGATGGCATCACATGTGTGGGCTCTGGTTCAATAGGGGGCGGCGACAAGACGCACCGCGGCGCGCGCCGCCCCATCCGCCCGTCAATCGCGTGTCGCGCCGGTAAGCGCCACCCGTGACAGCAGCACAGCACCCACCGCCGAGCCCACACTCATGAGCATGGACACCGTCGCCAGACCGTGACCCGCTTGGAACAACATGCCGGCAATGATCGGCGCCAATACCGAGGCCCCACGACCGACGCCGACTGCAAAACCCGTGCCGGTCGCTCGCACATCGGTCGGAAAGGCGCGCGCCAGCACGCCGAAGATGCCCACCACCCCACCATTGGTGCAAAACCCTGCGGCCGCACAAACGAGTGACAGCCCGGCGAGCGAGGTCTGGCCGCGACCGAACCATGACACCAATACGGTCGACCCGAGCAACAGCAACATCGTCAGACGCTTGATTCCGAACCGAGCGCTCAATAGCCCAAGCACCGCCCCGCCTGAGGCCCCGCCGACATTTGCCCATACCAGCACGCCCGCCGCCTCGGCAGGCGCATAACCCATGTCGACGACAATCTTCGGGACCCACTTGATGATGAAATAAAAACTGGTGATCTGTAGAAAATAGATGCTGGTAAGCAACACGGTGGTCGCCAGCCGCGATGGCTTGAATATTGCAAACAGCGGTACCGCACTCGCAGGTGCCAGCGGTACCGGCAGCCGCTCGACGGAGGCGTAGCCCAATCGATGAAGCGTTCGATTGACCTTCTCGAGCGCTCCAGGCGGTCGGCGCTCGAGCAGCCACGCCACAGACTCGGGTAAACCGAAGAACACCGCCGGCAAGAACGCAGCCGTGAGACCCGCGCCACAGACAAACACCACCCGCCAGTCGCCGCTTCTCAGTACCAGCGCGGCAAGCAAGCCACCTGCCACGGCGCCCAGGGGGTAACCGATCGCCATCATCGCGACCGACAGATCGCGACGCCGATCGTTGGAGAACTCGGTCGCGATCGCATTGCCGGCAGCCACCATTCCACCGATACCCAGACCCGTGACGACCCGCCACAGACACAACGCCACCAAGCTGTTGACCAAGGAGACCATCGCCATACCGAGCGTCATCACGCCAAGACAGCAAAGCACCGCCGGTCGTCGCCCGAAGCGATCCGCCGCGCCACCGAGCACGACCGAGCCAAAGCCCATGCCGAGAAGCTCCATCGACAACACGACGCCGAGTTGCGCCCGGTCGATCCCCCACTCTCGCGCGATCCCCGGTGAGGCAAAACTGATCGCCAGCACATCGTAGCCATCGATGGCGATGAGCCCGACCGACAAGGCCACGACCCACACCTGCATGGGTGTCATGGCACGACTGGCGAGCCATCGCCGCGGATCCGGGATGCCGGTTGGCAGGTTCATCGTCGCAAGCGCTCGCGGGTCACACGTGCTCGGATAGTCGCGCGAGGATGTCTAGGAGCTGCCGCCGATCATCGACACCCAGCGTTCGAGTGAGCTTGGCCTCATGCGTCCGATGTCGTTCAACCGCCTGATCGAGGAGCCGATCACCGGCCCGGGTCAGCCCCAACTGGTAAGTGCGCGCATCGTTGGGCGAGCGTGACCGTAGCACGAGCCCACGACGCTCCAGATCCGCAATGATCGCCACGAAATTCGCCTTCTCGATACCAAGGGCTGTCGAGATGTCCGTCTGACTGGACCCCGGCTGCTCGCGAATCAGCGCGAGTACCCCGAACTGCCCAGGCCGTAATCCAAGATCAGCCAGCTTTTCGTTGAAATCAGCCAACACCGCTTGCTGAGCACGACGCAAGGCAAAGCCAAGCACCTCACCCAGGGGCCGCGCCTCGACGCCCTCCGTCAGGGGCTCGCGACCGACTCGAGCCCGCGGACGCACGGCGGCTGGTGGCGATGCCTTCCCTGTGTTGCCTGACGACAGATGCGTGGAACCCATGGGTCCATCATGCAGGTCGTACAGTGCAAAACTCGACAGTGAGCGACATCCCGAGCGTTCGATCACCACAAAGTCATGCTGCAGCGCGTCAGAAATAGGCCGGATTTTCAAATAGTAGTCATAAAGGGAAAAAATTGGTGCCCACGAATGATTGTCGAGTACAACTAAATCCGACACGGGGGAACACTCGTGAACAGACTGGACATGCTGAGCCCGGGGGGGATCGACGATGACGAATATTGAATCTTTCACGACGGTCGGTATGGACTCGCGTAGGAAACTCGCGTTCTGGAACGATCGGGCCTGCGAAAGTTTCTCCCCGCTCGTCTCCGACCCACTCGATCTACGCAATTTCAACGGATCGATCACCCGCGCCACTGTCGGCGATCTGTTGATCGCCGAGGTCTACTCCGAGGCGCAGACCGTTCGCCACTCGCGCAGCCACGTGACCCGCACCCGAAGCGCCATGTTCTTCCTGCACCTGATGCTCGAAGGGGAAAGCATCAACCGTCAGGACGGGCGGGAAGCACACCTGTCCCCAGGCGACTTCGCGCTCTGCGACAGCACTCGCCATTACGAGCTGGTGCTGCCGGCGAGCAATCGCATGTTGGTGGTCGGGATACCCGACAACCGCCTGCGCCGGCACATCGCCTGCCCGGAAAGCCTGGTGTCCATCCCGATGCGCGCCCATGAGGGCGTCTCCTCGCTGCTGTCGAGCTTTCTCAGGAACTACTGGACCGAGTGCACCCGACAGCTCGAGGATGCCGCTGCCAACCGCGTGACACTGGCGATCCTAGATCTGCTGGGTGCGGCGTATGCGGATGTTCCGCGCGTCCAGGCCGATCGTTCATCGCTCGCGACCGCACACCGTATTCGGATCATCAACTTCATCGAAGCCAATCTGAACGATCCGGATTTGACACCGACCCGGGTCGCCGAAGCCTGCAAGATGACGCCGCGCTACCTGCATCACTTGTTCTCGGAGGAAGAGGAGACCGTGTCGCGCTATATCCTCCGACGTCGACTCGAGGCGTGCTCACAAGCCCTCGTCTCGCAAGCTCAGCGGGGCCGTACCGTGACCTCGATCGCCTTCGATTATGGCTTCAACAGCCCCACACACTTCGGACGAGTGTTTCGCGCGAAATACGACATGACGCCGCGCGACTATCGCCGGGCACACACCGGCATCACGATCTAACGATCCATCGATCCGGCACCGGCGCCCCAAGGGGCGCCGGAATCGCCTCACACTAGTGCGCCGCGGCCTCGAGCTTCTTGTCGTCGCTCGCGCGATGAATCACGTAGCTTCGGATCTTTTCGGAGTCCGCCGAACTCACCTCGGCCTTGAAGGACACCATCCCAAGACTCGTCCGTGTGCCTCCGAGCACCACCTGTTCCCACGCGGCCTGGTCTTTCAACAACGCCGTGTAACGTAAATCCGGCAACACGCCGCTACCCGTGGCACTGTCTCCGTGACAGCCGCCGCAGTAGGTGTGATACAGCGCCTTGCCTTCAGTGAGTACCTGCGGGGTGGCGGTATCGGCCGGCGGATCGAGCACACGCGCCACGGCCGCGACCGGCGCCGGCAAGCTCGCCGCACCCCCGAGCTTGTAGACCAGCATCCGTGGTGTGTTGGAGGCGATGTGCGCATCGCGTGACAACTCGCCGGCGGCGAGGCCGAAAGCGCCGCCGTAACCCACCTCGATCGCGACGTACTGTTCGCCATCGACCTGATAGCTGATGGGGGCCGCGAGCACACCGGCCTGCGTGTCAGCGGACCAAAGCCGTTCACCGGTGTCGGCCTTGTAGGCGACGAACTCGCCATGCGAGTTCCCCTCGAAGACCAGATTGCCGGCGGTCGACACCACGCCGCCGTTCCAGGGTGAATTGAGCTCGGCGCGCCAGACTTCCCGCCCCACCACCGGATCCCACGCGACCAGGTGACCCTTGAGCGTCGACTTGATCATCGCCTTGATCTTCGGATCCTGCGGCAGGCTGCCGGCATTGAAATCGGTACCGACATTCCACGCAAGCTCGTGCGTCTTGAAGTCGTTGTTCGGAAAATACGCAAAGCCGATATCCGTCACCGGAAAATAAACCAACTTCGTGGCTGGATTGAAGGACATCGGCTGCCAGTTGTGCGCACCGCCAGGACCGGGCATCGCCATGAAAGGCTTGCCGGTATCCCCGTAGTTCGCCGCAGGCACCTCGATCGGCCGACCGGTCTTCGGGTCGATGCCTGTGGTCCAGTTCACGGTCGTGAAGGCCTTGGCAGACAACAGTTCACCAGTGGCCCGATCGAGTACATAGAAGAAGCCGTTCTTCGGCGCCTGCATGATCACCTGACGCGACTTCCCGCCGATCTCAAGATCCGCGAGGATCATGTGCTGAGTCGCATCGTAATCCCAAGACTCGCCCGGTGTCGTCTGGTAGTGCCAGACGTACTCGCCGGTCTCGGCCTTGATCGCCACGATCGAGCACAGATAAAGATTATCGCCGCCATCCGGACTTCTGAGCTTCTTGATCCACGGCGAGCCGTTACCGACGCCGATATAGATCAGATCAAGTTTGGGGTCGTACGCCATCGAATCCCAAACCGTGCCACCACCGCCGAGTTTCCACCACTCGCCCTTCCAGGTGGTTGCGGCATCCGCCATCGCCTTGTTCTCGAAGCCCTTGGCAGGCTCACCGGGGACCGTATGAAATTTCCACAGGAGCTTGCCGGTCGCAGCGTCGTAGGCGGCCACAAAGCCACGCACGCCCATTTCCGCGCCACCATTGCCGATCAGCACTTTGTCCTTCACCACACGCGGCGCGCCGGTGATCGTGTAGCGACTGCCGGGAGGCGTGGTGGCCACCTCCCAGACCGATTTGCCTGTCGCAGCATCGATCGCGATCAGCCGACCGTCGAGCGTCCCGAGATAGAGCTTGCCCTTCCAGGCCGCCACACCGCGATTGACCACATCGCAACAGGCATTCGGACCCGCGGTCCCCGGCACCTTGGGATCGAAGGTCCATTTGTGTGCGCCGGTCTTCGCATCAAGCGCGAAGACCTTGCTCCACGCCCCCGTGACATACATGACGCCGTCGATCACCAAAGGCGTCGACTCCTGTCCACGGTGGGCCGTGTCGAGATCGTACGACCAGGCAAGTCCGAGTGTCTTCACGTTGTCCGCGGTGATCTTGGCCAGCGGACTGAAGCGCTGCTCGTCGTAAGTCCGACCATGACTCATCCAGTTGCCGGGCTCCTGATCGGCGGCCAGCAACCGGGCGGTGTCGACGCGGGCGGCACCGGGAGTCGCTGGCAACTTGCCACACCCGACGACCAGTACGGCGAAGAACGCCATTGATAATGCTCTGCGAATCATGGGCACCCCCCCTTCTCGAATCCATCGCCACGAACACGCCGACCCAGTATAGCGAACCGGCCTCCCGTGCAGGCCGCACGAGTCTCTTGGCAACGCATCAAGAATCGATCGACAGCGAAACCTACGACAACATCATCCGCCGAAACGCGTACGGTCCGATTACCGGGCCGGCGGGGACACTAGTGTCGCTTGACGAACAACACCCTCTTCTCGGCGACCAACACGCACAGCAGTGCGAGCGCTCCACAGGAAAACGCACCGACGGGCAAAAAAGCCACGGCGCCCGACCATTGCTGGCCGATGAGCGAGGCCACCAGCGCACCGCCGATCGTCGACAACACTCCCTGTATCGATGCCGCGCTACCAGCGATCGCGCCCATAGGCTGCATGGCGATCGCGCTGAAGTTAGACATCGCGAGCCCGAAGGTTCCCATCGTGAGAGCCTGCAGGATCGCAAAAAAAACTAGCGTTTCGTGGCCGGAAAGCGCAACCGCCGAATGTATGGCCGTGACGCTGATGAAAGACAGCAAACCGGCATGCGATACTCGATGCATCCCGACACGCTCGACGATCCTCGAATTGAGAAACGAGGCCAGCCCCATGGTTCCGGCACAGATGGCGAAGGTCAACGCCATGAGATGAGGAGCCTTGAAGCCGATCGCGAAGATCTGCGGCATGGTACTCACATAGGCCAGCAGCGACCCGAACAGCAGCGCACTGGCCAATGTGTAGAGAATCGAGATCGGATGACTCAGCACATAGCGGGCTGCCTCTCCGAGATGCGCGACGTTCAGCGGCCGCCGATGCGCCACCGCCAGGGTCTCCGGTAAGCGAAACCACGCCCACAGCGCGATCGCTGCACCATAGAGTCCAAGCACGCGAAACAACCCGCGCCAATCCATTACGTGCAACAACAGCTGCCCGATGCTCGGGGCGAGCACAGGTGTCGTCAGAAACACGAGAAAGATCAGCGACATCACGCGTGCCATCGAGTTTCCGGCGTAAAGATCGCGAACAACCGAACGCGTCACGACGCTGGTCGCCGCGATCGACGCCCCCTGAGCTATGCGCGCCCACAACAGCAACGACAAACTGCTCGCGAAGCTCGCCACGAACGACATCACCACATTCAAGGTAATCGCGAAAATCAGAATGCGTCGTCGCCCGAAACGATCGGACAACGGACCATAGAAGAGCTGTCCGGTACCCGTACCCAAGACGAACAAAGTAATCACCCACTGCAGTTGGTTGTCGTCTGCGACCGCGAACGCACGACCGATGGCCGGCAATGCCGGCAGCATGATGTCCACCGCCAGCGCATGCAGCGACATCATCGCCGCCATCATGGTCACAAGCTCGGGAAAAGAAAGACCCGGTCGACGGCTGTTGGACGCCGTCGCGGCGGCTGGATTCAAGGGCGTCATGAAGATACCGGTGATTAAAACGGGGAACGCAGCCACCACGCGGGGGCGTTGAGCGCCGACAGGTGACGCGCGTCGACGACGGGTTGCCACTGTACACGATCGCCCGGTTCTGCCGTAAGCTCGACGCCAACTTGCCGCTCTCTTCAACGCAAGACCGCGATCCAAACGGAGCCACACACGATGCCGACGCCCACCCACATCTCCGCCATCCGTCGAGTGGTCACAGGACATGATGCGAACGGCAAGTCGATCGTTCTCTCGGATGGCACACCACCGCAACATCACGAGATGCGGGGACCCGGTATCGGCGCTGATTTTCATGAAATATGGAGCGACACGGATTCGATCCCGACCCTGAACGCGCAGGCAACACACGAGCCCACGGAGCGTTCCTTCACGATCATGCCCACCGCGGGACATCTGCTTCGGCTCCTCGACGTCTATCCATTGACGAAAGGCGGCCACCGCACCGTGATGCACCGAACCCAGTCGCTGGATTATGTCGTGATGATCGAGGGCGAGCTGGTGCTGATTCTTGATGACACCGAAGTGACGTTGCAGGCTGGCGACGTCGTCATCCAACGCGGTACGGATCATGCTTGGGAGAATCGATCCTCCACCGTCGCGCGCGCTGCGTTCTTCCACATCAAGGCACAGTTTGACGAGACACTTCTCGATACGCTCCCCAAACCCCTGACGCTGATGACCTGACGGGTCGACACGACGCGCCGCATGTGCCGTCAGTCGGCGCCGTTCGGACGACAGGCCTTCAGAAAAGCGTTCATGTGAAATGCCGCCTGGCGAGGCGCATATCGGTGTTCCGCACCGACCGGACACGCAAGCCGAGCCCGACAACCCGCCGTGAGGCACGCCGCCCCCTGAGGCGCATCGATATGCCGAACACAATCCTCAACCATCAGGGTGCCCTGTCGGAAGGCATCCACTGGACAGGTGTGAAGACACGGTGTTCCGACACACGATTCACACGGCGAGGTTGAGGGGAAGACCGGGGTACCGTCCAAGCGCTCCCGAAACAGCAGCGCTCCCCGATAGGCGTGCCAAAGTCCGTAGACCGGATGAATCAGCAGACCCAGAGGACTGCGGTGGACCGGTTCGCATCGCAACGCGAGCGTCTGAAAGGGGAGCTCCGGTCGGTCTCCGGGGTAGACATCGAGCGCGTCAAATCGCCGCGCGAGCGCGCCGATCAACCGATGCG
>Ga0164297_10000313_pt1 | contig 62206 bp, 35 predicted proteins | sample GEODES058metaG_FD_113539 | JGI IMG/M metagenome (GOLD analysis project Ga0164297, IMG submission 113539) | Dystrophic lake water microbial communities from Trout Bog Lake, Wisconsin, USA - GEODES058 metaG | ecosystem: Environmental > Aquatic > Freshwater > Lake | place: USA: Trout Bog Lake... | reverse complement strand
TTTGCTAACGAGCAAGCAGTTCCTTGGAATTTAACATCTCCAACATTGAACTCAACTGTTACTATTGATAACAGTTAATTAACACAAGGACCTTAAATGTCAAGAGTACTCAAAGTAAGTAACGGTGATTACAGAATACAAGTTCAAAGTGGAGGTAACATTTATCTCGACACTGGAACTAACGCTGGGTTAGTTACTATCACAGGTAATCTTGACGTTAAAGGTACTACTACAACGGTAGAGTCTACCAATACCACAGTCGCAGATAATATAATTCAATTGAATTATGGTGCTACCGGAAGTGGTATTAGTAGTGCTTTAGGTTACCAATCAGGTATTGAAATTGAACGAGGTTCAGCTCCATCTGCACAAATATTATTCAGCGAACAAATTTTCCATTATGATACTTCGACAAATTCAGAAGTTCAAGGAACATTTGTATTACAAACAAGAAATACTTCCACTAATAGTACAGCACTATCTGGTTTGTCTTTGAGGACAATCACAAATGATGGAGTGTCAGATTTAGGATTTGATTTACAAAGTTCTTCTACAGCGGTATTAAAAGTTGTGAATAGCCCAAATTATTCAAGTTTGATATCAAACGTAAATGATATTGCAACTTTAGGATTTATTCAAACATATATTGCTAGTACATGGAGCGCACTAAATCCAGGTGCACAAGGAACAGCTACTGTTTCAACAGTACAATTTCCAGTAACTAGTCCAATATCTAGTGCCGATACTTCAATTGCCACTACAGCTACTACTATTGATTTTACAATTGGCGGGTCATTAGAAGTACAAATAAGCAGTGCAGGTTTATCAGCAGGTAATATTGTAATATCAGGAAATACCATACAAGATACTAGCGGATCTAGTACACTTACTATTCAAGCTAATAACGGCAATGTTTCTATTAATAGTGTGTTAGGTTTAACTAATCAATCGACACCTGGTGCTATTTCGGGAACTACAAAAATTTATTCAAGCTCAACAGTTGGCCCTGGTGGTTCAGGAGTATATTTTACAAGTACTACAGTTGCGCCAGTTCCAGATGAATTAATAAGTAGACATAAAGCAGTTCTTTACAGCATATTATTATAAGGATTTACAATGGCAATTACATCATCCGTAGTAGCAACAACAACTGGAGCAGGGTTAGTTTATACCAGTTCAGTTACTTCACCTCAAGTAGGTAATGCAATTACATGCATAATGATTTGTAATACAACTAGCAGTACAAATGCAACTCTTACACTTTATGTTGTACCGAGTTCAAGTGGTGCAGGATTGGCATTAGGCACACCGGGTGTAGCAAATATGGTTATAAATGCCATTCCAGTTCCACCATACGAAACTGTAAGTTTAGATCAAGAAAAATTAGTATTAGGTCCGTATGATTCAATCGTAGCAGTTTCTAGTGCAGCATCTACACTAACAATTACAATAAGCACATTACCTGTATAATGAGATACCTTAATCGTCAAACCTTAAATCGTAGAACAGCTAACGACAATACAGTATATGTCGATGCCAACCAGCAGAATTTTTATGTAAATGTTGGTACTAGTACATATATTAATTCAACAAATACTGTTTACATGAATAATAATACTGGTAGTTTGATATTGCCTACTGGTAATACTCTTGCGCGAAGCGGCGGACCTGTTAATGGCATGATTCGTTATAATACAGATGCTATTTCAGGTGGTCAGGTAGAAGTATATAGTGCTGGTCGTTGGAGAGCATTGAGATTTACAGAACAAGGTACAATCATCCAACAAAATTTAGGCGCAGGCGACAGTCAAAATTTATTTTTTGGCCCGTTGAATAGTACATATTATAATCCTGGCAACAATGCTAACGGTGCAACTGTTGGAGCACAAAATGTTTTAGTAATTGTGGAAAACGTAATACAGGTCAGTGGTATCAACTATACAATAGTACAAAATCCCACATTGCCAGCAGAAACTTATAGTCCAAAATTAAGTTATAATGCCACTGTAGGTTCCACAACTTTATATTTTAATACCAGTTTGTTTGTTACAGGAGCAAGTGGAAATGGTAGTACGGTTACATTGACTTTTACCACGCAAACACAAATTCCGTTTGCAGTTGGAGCAACTATTAGTGTAACAGGAATCAACTCAACTGGTCCTGGTACTTACAACGGTTCGTTTACAGTTACAGCTAGTGCAGTAAATAGTGTCAGTTACACCAGTACAGCTACCGCTACTTATAACAATGGCGGAGAAATTGATGCTGTTGGCGCAGTATATCCAACTGTGAATTTGGTGGGTGCAACAATTTCAGGAACCAACTTGGCTGGTTCAACTATTTCTAGTTATGTTACTGATCCTAACACTGATGCACTGGTCAGTGTTACATTCAGCCCAGGCACTATAACCAGTACAGTGGCAGTTAATACCACATACACTATCGTAAAAACAAGTGCCAGCGGTACGGGATATTTCTTAAACTTCACCACTCCAGTGCCCTACGGCAAAGTTGTCATAGCCTTGTTGGGCTTTGACGCATAAGGTAAATCACAATCATGGGGCGCGAACTAGGTAGAATCAGTGGCCCGTTACTAGCAGATAACTTAAAGCGTAACGGTGTAAATCTTGCCTTTGATACACAAGTATTATATATTGACGTAAACAATGGTCGCGTTGGCTTTAATTCAAACGCACCAGTTACAGAAGTTTATGCACCTACTGCTGTAAACACAACAAACTTATTAGTTACAACTACTGCTGATATCGGCAATTGGGTTATTAGTGGCAACACTATTCAACAAGTAACTAGTGGTATTACTATCAGTCCAAATCAATCAAGTAATCCTACGATTGTAATATCTGGATTAGCAACTGATAACTTAAACATACTTGCTAATACAATTTCAGATACTGTTACTAATGATAGTATTAACATTACTCCAAACGGATCAGGCATAATAAGTTTTGCAAATGGAAATGGAAGTGTAACAACAACTGTTTCAGGCGACTTGCATGCAACCGGTAATATTACTTGGGACGGTAATATTACATTAGGCAATGCTAACACTGATACAATTACTTTCGATGCAGAAATTAGTAGTAGTATTATTCCTTCAGGCTTGGTGTATAATAATTTAGGAACCTTATCATCAAATTGGAAAACATTATATACAACTAATGTTAATGCTACTAATATTATCACTAATAATATTACTGCAAACAATATAAATTTAACATTATCGCCAGGTAATACAATTTATGTTTCAGTGAATGGTAGTGATACGAACAGCGGAATTCATCAACACGCACCATTTAGAACAGTTAAACAAGCATTATCAGTAGCAACTACTGGTACTGAAGTTGTAATATTTCCAGGTACATATACAGAAATATTTCCATTAACTATACCACAAGGTGTATCTGTTCGCGGCGCAGGAATAAGATCAGTTACAATTCAACCAACAGTCGGTACTAATTCCAAAGATGCATTTTTATTAAATGGTGAAACTACTGTATCATTTTTAACAATCTCAAATTTCTACTACAATGCAACAAACAATACAGGGTATGCATTTAAGTTTGCTAATAACTATCTAGCAACTGCAAAAAGTCCTTATATCTATCAAGTTACTGTTTTAACTTCTGGCAGTGTGACAAGTAGCGCGGATCCCCGAGGATTTAATACAGGTGATGCAGGTGGCGGAGCATATATCGATGGTAGTGTAGTCAATTCATCGAGTATTCAAGCATCAATATTATTTTACGGTGCAACATTCTTTACACCAAATCAAAATGCAATAACTGTAACAAATGGTGCAAGATCTGAAAGTGTTAATAGTTTTACATATTTTGCAAAACGAGGAATTTACTTAACACAAGGTACAGCCGGTTATGCAAATCTAGGAGTTAAATTTGGCGCCGAGTTAAGAACTATAAACAGCGCCAATGTGTTTGGAACATATGGAGTTGTAGCCGACGGTGCCAATACATTAGGGCATATTGTAGGACATAATTTTGGATATGTTGGCACTGGTGCAGATACTAGCGACGACGAATCTTTAGTAATTCAAGCTAATGAAGTTGTTGCTATAAACGGTGGAACAATATACTATGACAGTGTTGATCAAATTGGTGATTATCGAATAGGTGATATTTTTTACGTTAATCAACAAAATGGTACAGTTACATTCAATGCACAGACACTTAATTTTGCTGCAAACGGAAGTATTTCACTTGAAGGGTTAAACGGACAAACTTTAATAGAAGCAGCTGATATTATAATTGCTAATATTCGTATACATGATAACAATATAGATTCGTTAGCAGGTAATACTAATTTCTTAGCATATAGTGGTACTACTACATTGAATACTAATGTAGCAATAACTGGAAATTTAGCAATAACTGAAAATGTTATTATCGATGGAAATCTTACATTAGGCGGACAAGCATACGATACAGTAACAATTGTCGATTATCTTACACAGACAATAAAACCTGATGCAAATAATGCGTTTAATTTAGGATCTAGTTCATATATTTGGAGAAATTTATATGCACAGCTAATCGATATTACAGGTACTACACAGATTACTGGCAGTACAATTTCCACCCTTACTACCAATACCGATCTGCGTTTAACGGCAAATGGCTCAGGCAAAATTTATGTACCTAATGCAAATGTACAAATTAATAACAATTTAACAATTGGGCAAGCGCTAACTACAAATGGTACAACTAGTCTAAAAAATACAACTTCTAATGCAATTACACAAAGTGGTAGTTATAATATTACCGGTAATGCTACATTAGGAGCAATAACTAATGCAAGCAACATAACTGCTGCCAATCCGTTAATATTACCAACAATTGAAATTAACGGCACTGTAATTACTGGACTTGTGTCCGGCAGTAACTTAAAATTAACGCCATATACTGGAAAAAATGTCGAAGTTACTGGAGCTACTAAATTTGATCACAATGTTTCTATTAGCGGAACATTAGGTGTTACATCTGGACTAACAACATTTTCAAGTGATGTTACTAGCGGAGCAATTACACAAAGTGGTAGTTATAATATTACCGGCAATGCTACACTAGGAGCAATAACTAACGTAGGCAACATAACTGCTGCCAATCCGTTAATATTACCAACAGTTGAAATTAATAACAGTACAATATTAGGGCTAGTGTCCGGAAGTAACTTAAAGTTAACTCCGTATACCGGAAAAAATGTCGAAGTTACTGGAGCTACTAAATTTGATCACAATGTTTCTATTAGTGGAACATTAGCAGTTACTTCTGGATTAACAACATTTTCAAATGATGTCACATCCGGAGCGATTACACAAAGTGGTAGTTATAATATTACCGGTAATGCTACATTAGGAGCAATAACTAATGTAGGCAACATAACTGCTGCCAATCCGTTAATATTACCAACAATTGAAATTAATAGTAGTGTAATTTCTGGAATTACTAATACAAACTTAAAATTGACATCTCCGGCTGGCAATAATGTAGAAATAACTAGTGCAAAATTTAATGATAATGTTTCTATTAGTGGAACATTAGCAGTTACTTCTGGATTAACAACATTTTCAAATGATGTCACATCCGTCGCCATAACACAGACTGGGGATTTTAATCAAACTGGCAACAGTATTATTAATGGTAAGTTAACTACTACAGGTGGTAATTTGTATGTATATGGTACATACACTAATATTGGCGAATTTAATTTTGACAATAGTACGATTACTAATTCAATAACTGGACACAATATTACCTTCAATGGTAACGGAACCGGTAATGTTCTTATTGAAGATTTAAGTTTTAATAATAGCTCTATAACAAATACATTTGCCCGAACATTAAGTGGACTTAACACCACTTCTAGTGAATTAAATTCTAATCTTATTGCATCAAATACAAGTATATTTTCTCAAGTATTGAATCATAGCCAAACAGGTTGGGATTATTACGCAGCAAACTACAGTATCGGTACTTGGTATATTACAGGTCCAGGAATGTCTGCTAATACCTATGTTACTTCGACTTCTATTGCAGGAAATAATGTAAGTATAACAGCTAGTGGGGGCGCTGTATTTCAACCTGGGCAGTCATATTCAGTTAGTCAAACTACTCACCCTACTCCAACAACTTTACAAAAAAGCATTATTTTATCGCCGTCGGGAACTGGCAATGTTACAATAAATGCAACGACTAGCTTAAAAATACCAGTCAGCGACGATAGTTTAGATGTATTAACAACTAACGGACAAATTAGATTTAACGATTTAACTTACAACATAGAAGGTTATAACAATACTGGATACGTAAATTTTATTAATCTGTATAGCCAAAATCAATTAACTTATATAACTCCAGAATTAACACGTGGTTCAGCGGATAACACATTAAGATTTGGTATTAACGGAACAGTCACCACAACAATTACTTCTACGGCATTAACTAATAATACAATGTATGCCGGAAATATAAGTATATCTGGTAATACAATTGAAAATCTTAATACATCTACAAATACAAATATTAATACGTCTGGAACTGTTTATTTTAACGGAACTGGTATGCAAGTTAATAATATATATGTTCCTTCATCGGGCGCATTATCAATTAATAGCACCGGCCAAGGACATGTAAAATTTGGAGGTACATACGGTATAACTATTCCTAGCGGAAGTTCAGTTAACCGACCGTATAATCCACCAGCAGGAACTACTCGATTCAACACGACACTAGCTACTCTTGAAGTATTTACAGGATCAGCATGGGTAGAAGCATACGGCACAAGTAGTTCAATTTCATCAGACGAAGTTGCATCAATAGTCGAAATATATAGTATCATATTAGGGTTCTAACCAAAACAGCTAAATACTAATACTGTAAAGACTGACCAAGTTTTTACGATATTAAACTGTGGTAAACCGACAAAGAGCCGAAAGGATGCGGGGCAATCCCAAACTAGGTTAACCGTGAAACACGGGGTATACGGGAGCGTAAATGGCTGTTGGTCGAATTTCGGGTCCGCTCTTAAAGGATAACCTCCTTCGCAATGGGGTTGATTTAGCCTTTGAGACGAACTTACTTTACTTAGATGTTGTAAACAGCCGCGTGGGCATTAAAAATGCATCACCACAATATGATTTAGATATAAACGGCACTACTCGTACTACCAATTTATACGCAAGTACATCTTCAACTATCGGAACTTTTACAATTTCTGGTAGTACAATTTCCAGTACAAATTCAACAATTAATTTAACACCCAATGGTTCAAGCGCTGTAGTGTATCAAGGCACTGCTGACATTGGCAATCTTAGTTTAACTGGAAATACAATTAGTGCAACTAACACTAATGGTGCTATTAATATTACCGCTAACGGTTCTGGTGTAATTAACTTAAACAGCAATGTTCTAGTAACTGGAGATTTACATGCTACTGGCAATATTACCGCAGATGGTAATATAACATTAGGTAATGCTAGTACCGACACAGTTACTTTTGATGCAGAAGTTGCTAGCAGTATCATTCCAAATCAAAACAACCACTATGATTTAGGATCAAACAGTTTAGCATGGGCAAATGCTTATGTAAACACAGTAAACACCAGTAGTCTTACAACATCTACTATTACTGCTAATGGTATTAATTTGGTATTGCCTCAAGGTAATATTATATACGTATCAACTACTGGTAGTGATAGTAATGCTGGAGTGCATGAAAATAATCCATTTTTAACTATTGCACATGCATTGAGTGTTGCTACTAGCGGAACTACTGTTTATGTGTATCCAGGAACTTATTCAGAAATATTCCCATTAACAGTTCCCGAAGGTGTTACATTACGTGGAACTGGAATTCGAGCAGTTATTATTCAACCAACTGCCGGTACTAAATCTAATGATGCGTTTTTATTAAACGGAGAAACTACTCTTGAAGATTTCACATTAACAGGATTTTTATACAATAGCGGTGCAAATACTGGTTATGGATTCAGATTTGCTAATAACTTTTTAACAACAACACGCAGCCCCTACATTAGAAATCTAACAATTATCACTAGAGGTAGTGTAACCAGTTCAGGAGATCCTTACGGATTTAATCAAGGTGATGCTGGTAAAGGTGTGTTTGCTGATGGTAGTGTAGTTAATTCAGCTAGTCTACGTGCTAGTATGTTATTCCATGGCGTTACATTTTTTATACCTAATCAAGATGCTATAACAGCAACTAACGGTGTTCGTATGGAATGGGTTAATAGTTTTACATACTTTGCTAACAGAGCTGTTTATCTTTATTCAAGTACACCTGGGTTTGCAGGAGCAGGCCGAACAAAATTAAGAATTAATTCTCAAATTGGAACATGGGCAGTAGGTAATACATTAACATACTACGATACAGACGGTGTGACTGTTTTAGCATCTGGTACTATTAGCAGTATCAGCGGACAATACGTATACATAAATGGAAGACATCTAGGCTTCCAAACAATTACAGATCGCCCTGGCAAAACTGTATACGCACAGGGCGGTGCCAACCTATCAGCTAGTGTTAAGAAATTTGGAACAGCAAGTTTAGCATTGAATGGCACAACTGATTACGCTACAATTCCAACTAATGTAGATTTTGCGTTTGGTTCAAGTGCTTGGACTATTGAAATGTGGGTCTACAGAACTGGCAACGCCGGCGCTATTCAATATCTTGCTGATTTAAGAAACACTAGTACCGATGTAGGTTTAGTAGTTTATTTGTCTGCTACGTATGTTCCAATTATAGCGTGGGGTGCGGGCAATACAATGGTTACTGGTTCTGCCGCTGTCCCTCTGAACACTTGGACACATATTGCTATAGCCAAATCTGGCACAAGCACCAAAATGTTTGTTAATGGAACACAAAGCGGTAGTACGTATACTGACAATAATACATATATTCAAGGTCCGTTAGTTATCGGTGCACGTTATAACGCAACTCTTCCGTTGGGCGGATACATCGACGATTTAAGAATTGAAAAAGGTGTTGCAAAATATACTACAAACTTTACTCCGTCTTCGGTTGCATTAACTTCAGATACCAATACAGTATTAATGTTGCATTTTGATGGCACCAACGGATCAACTGTATTTGTAGACGACGGATATACTCAGCAAAATTTAAGAACAAGTGCAGGTGGTACTGCAAGCATTATTAATTTTGCCGACTATAGCGATTTCGGTGTCGAAATGCGTATCATTGGGTCTGCATTTAGTTTTGGCAATTATGGTATATGGGGCGACGGCCAAGGCGTTAAAGCATATCTAGTTAGCCATAATTTTTCTTATATTGGATCTGGACTATTATCTACAGATGATCCGTCGACTCAAATTGTTGCTAACGAAATCACTCAAGTCAATGGTGCTGAAATTTATTATACGGCTGTTGACAATGCTGGACAATTTAACGTAGGTCAATATTTTTCAGTAAATCAAAAAACTGGAATAGTTACTTTCAACGGCCAAGCTCTTTCGATTACTACTGCTACAGCAGTAACATTTACAGATGGTGTACATACAACTAGTATATTACCAGGAGAAATAGATACTGGCAATATTAAAATTAGCGGTAATACAATACAAAGCGTAACAGGAGATATAAATGTTACTGCCGCAAGTGGCCATATTAATTTACAAAATAATACATATATAACCGGTAATTTAAGTGTAACTGGAGACACTACTATCGGCGGAAATATTACTATTGGTAATCAAACTTCCGATACTGTTAACTTTGTTGCTGGTATTAACAGTGATTTAATTCCTGCAACGACTTCAGCGTATGATTTAGGTACAAGTTCACTAAATTGGAATAATGCATATTTTAATTCTGCTTATATCGGAAATGTTACAGTTAATAGTAACACTATAAGTACCGCATCTAGCAATTCAGATTTACAATTAGTACCAAATGGAACAGGTCGTGTATATATTCCTAGCAACAATGTTCAAGTCGATCAAAATGTAACAATTAGTAATAATTTAACAGTTACATCTGGTACAACATCATTACAAGCAGTTGGTATTACTGGTACATTAACACAAACTGGAGATTTCACACAAACAAGTGGTAATTTCAGTACAACCGGTACAATTAATTCTGGTGCGATTACATCGACTGGTACACTAACATTACCTGATGTAACTATTAGTGGTAGTACAATTACTGGAACTACCACTGCTACTAATTTAACATTAACTCCGTATAGCGGAAAAGCTGTTGAAATTACTAGTGATGCTACGTTAGATGGAAATACTACTGTTGGTGGTACATTAAGTGTCACTGGAACTAGTACATTACACGCAGTTGGCATCACTGGTACATTAACACAAACTGGTGATTTCACACAAACAAGTGGTAATTTCAGTACAACTGGTACAATTAATTCTGGTGCTATCACTAGTACAGGTACATTAACATTACCTGATGTAACTATTAGCGGTAGTACAATTACTGGGACTACCACTGCTACTAATTTAACATTAACTCCGTATAGTGGTCAACAAGTTGAGATTACTAGCGATGCTACATTAGATGGAAATACTACTGTTGGTGGTACATTAAGTGTCACTGGAACTAGTACATTGCATGCAGTTGGTATTACTGGGGCACTGACACAAACTGGAGATTTCACACAAACAAGTGGTAATTTCAGTACAACTGGTACAATTAATTCTGGTGCTATCACTAGCACAGGTACATTAACATTACCTGATGTAACTATTAGTGGTAGTACAATTACTGGAACACAATCTGGAACTAACTTACAAATAGCTGCATACAGCGGTCAGCAAGTCGAGATTACTAGTAATGCTACATTAGATGGAAATGCCACTGTTGGTGGCACATTAAGTGTTACCGGAACTAGCACGTTACATGCAGTTGGTATTACCGGTGCACTGACACAGACTGGTGATTTTACACAAACTGGAAATTTCAGCACTAGCGGAAATGTTACTGTAAACGGTGATTTAAGTGTATCCGGCGAATGGACTATTGGTAATATTATAATAGCACCTCCAGGTAGTCCCAGCACTATTACTACAAGTACTACAAATAGCAATTTAATTTTAACTGGTAATGGTACAGGAAGTGTTGTGATAGAAGGATTAAGTGTCACAAGTAATACCATTGCGTCGACAATTACTAATTCCGATATTACATTAACTCCACAAGGTACCGGAAGTGTTATAATTAATAGTAATCAAAGTTTACAAGTGCCAGCGGGAACTACTTTGCAAGAACCAAGTTCACCGGCAAATGGTATGATTCGCTATAATACCGATCATAATCGTTATGAAGGATATTCTAACGGATACTGGACAAACTTAGGTGGAGTACAAAGTGTAAACGGACAGACATATATTACTCCAGAAAGTTCTCCCGGAGCTGGAAACAACGTTCTTAGTTTTTATGCTGGAAATACATTAACAGCAACTATTGATAGTACAAAATTGTATGCAACAAATTTTGAAACTAGCCAACTAAGTATTACCGGTAACAACATCAGTGCATTGTCTTCAAATACTGATATCAATTTTACAACATCTGGAAGTGGAGGTGTGCAAGTTGGTAATTTGTTATTCAACGGTAACAGTATTACAAATACAGCAACCAACGCTGTAACATTGTTTACAAATACTAGTGCAAGTAATTCTTCTTTTCAAGGTACAATTGCATCACAACCTTCAAATACATTTACAGGATCAATTTCTGGAAATATATTAACTGTTAGCAGCCCTCCTGGAAGTTTATTCGGAGGAAGTATTTCATTTGATGGTTCAACAAACTATTTGAATATGTCTCCTGGATTCGGTGTCGGCGGTATTGCTTACACTATTGAATTTTTCTTCTACACATCTTCAACTGGTACTCAAACTATTCTAGGAGCCGGAGCTGGCGGGTATTCTTTATCAATATCTTCGTCTTCAGTAGATGTGCAATATGTCGGTGGTACAACAAACAGTTACGCAGTGTCGTTTGCTACAAATACTTGGAATCACTTAGTGATTGTACGTAATAGTTCGTTAATTGAAACTGTATTCATCAATGGAGTTCGTTCAACGTCGGGTGCAATTACTAATAATCTAAATTATGGTAGCAACACAACTACTATCGGCGCATCTTTATCTGGAACAAATTTATTTTCAGGAGAATTAACTAACTTACGAATAGTTATAGGAACGTCAGTGTATGATCCTACAACTACAACAATAACTGTTCCTACAGGCCCATTGACTGCTGTTACTGGAACAGCAATATTGTTATTAGCAAGTAATAGTGCTAACGATTTAATTGATACTAGTAACAATGAAACAGTATCTCAAGCCGGTAGCGGAAATGTTTCATACAGTAATTTGTCACCATTTGGTACCAGCGGTACTGGTTTAGCAGTAGGCGATTCATTAAGTGGATCAGGAATTACTCCAGGTACTTATATTGTATCAAATATTTCAGGCACTGGAACAAGTTCGTCAAGTTCGTGGACTATAAATATTAACTATGTTTCAGCAATAACTAACGAAACTGTTACTAGTACTCCTGTATTATTAACAGTGACATCGGTTATTTCTGGATCAGTAACAATTGGAAATACAATTAGTGGATCTGGTATAACAACCGGTACAATTATAACAGCACAAGTTTCAGGAACTACAAATGGTTTAGGAACATACTATGTTACTCCACCGCAGAATGTACCATATTCTACTGTTGTTACAGAGGCAGCAGGATCAGGATATGTTCAAATTGGAGGATCATACGGTGTTGTAATACCAGTAGGAAATACAACAAATTATCCAGCGTTTCAGTATACAGAAACAGGAATGATGCGTTTTAATAATGATCCAAACTACATGTATGTGGAAATTTATAATGGCACTAGTTGGGCCAGTGTGGCAGGAGCCGCAAGTGGTGTAACAACATCACAAGCAACAGATATTGCACTTGGTATAGTGCTATCATTAGGATAATAAATGGCAACCGTATTCAAAAATTATTTAGGAACAGGAATTGGAACATCGTCATCGCCGTTGTTCCAAACTAATTCTTCTGCAACAACTACAGTAATTGGATTAAGTATTACAAATACTACAACTGGTATTATTCAAGCTAGTATCCAATTACAAGATACTATTGCAGGAACAACTGCATACTACATTCAAAATATTACTATTCCATCAAATACTAGTTTACGTATTGTATCAGGGGGAGAAAAGTTAATTTTAACTCCTAGTACTAATGTAATAATTTATTCAAATGTATCTACTAGTATGGATTTAGTAATGAGTTGGGTTGAAATTAGTTAAGGAAATATATTATGTCATATTATGCTGGTAATGAATTTAATTTGAATGACTTGTTAGGTGAAGGTAATCCGAGATATTTTTACGCATTATCAAGATCTGATCCTGACGGCACTTTATACTTTTATAAAACAGATCAATTAACTAGCACAGGAACATTAACTATAAATAATCCAGGTGCAGGTGCAAATAACTTTGAAAGTTTTGAATATGGTGTTGATTTCTTCGACGGAAGACTTGCGACAGACCACAGTCGTCCATACCCAAATTTAGTATTTGACCAATATCGTTGGGATAATAAAAACTGTTTTTATTACATAGATTCGCAAGGTGAATTAACTGTACGTATTAATCAAACATACATTTATAGTGCGTCACAAATTATCTCAACAACTTAATAGGAATAAAAAATGTCAGCAGAATTTAAGATTAGTAAATTACGATATAGTTGGGCCGGTAACTGGGCTCCTAATACTGTTTTTATTCAAGATAGTGTGGTAGAGTATCAAGGACAAGCATTTGCTTGTTTAGTAGGAAATACATCGAGTTCAAATTTTTATACCGATTTATATGCTACACCGAACCCTTATTGGATTCAAATTACTTCAGGAAAATCTTGGGCAGGAACATGGACAACTGGGACTGTGTACAGCCTAAATAATTTAGTTACATATAATGGCAGTATTTATATTTGTACTAGTCCTAATACTAGCTCAGTGTTCTTGACTGATTTTAATAACGGTGATTGGGCAATATATTTAAGTAACGAAACATGGGCAGGCCCATGGCTACCAAATACAATATATTCTCCAGGTCAATTGGCAACTTATGGTGGCATAACTTATAAATGTCAAGTTGCACATACATCTGCTACAACATCTGCATTAGGGTTAGAGGCAAATCAATCAGCATGGCAAGTTTACTTTAATGGTGTTCAATATTTAGGAGCATGGCAACAAAATTATAGATATAAACTTAATGATCTTGTAAAATTAGATGCTAACATTTATATTGCTACTAATTCCGCTGGATTTACCAGCGGACTTACATTTAATACATCAAATTGGGCGTTGTATTTGCCAGGTGAAAGCACTGATTTGATTTGGTCTGTTTCAATAAATTATCAAATAGGTGATGCAGTTGTTTACGGCGGCACCGCATACGTGAGCAGATCTGCAAATAATACTGGAAATATTCCTAGTGTAGATTCTACAGATTGGTCTCAATTTAATATTGGATTTAGAATTAAAGGAAATTGGTTTCCAGGTACAACTTATTTAACAGGTGATGTTGTTAATCGTAATGGACGTCTTTATGAAGCTACCGCTAATAATACTACAGACCCATCAACCGGTGATGTATCTGCAATCTATTCAGCAGCAGGTAGTTCAGGAACTACATTAGTGTTAGTAAGTGCATTACAACTAGTACCTGGTATGATTGTAAATGGAGTCGGGTTTTCGATAGGACAAACGGTTTCTAGTATTTCAAATAGTACAACAGCAATTTTAGATATGGGACCAGACGGTACCCCAGTCGACGGGCAAACTCTTAATTTCATAGGAGTATCCACATCATGGTCATTATTAATTCTAGGAAAACAATGGAAAAGTTTTTGGAATTCGAGTACTTCATATGTAGTAGGCGATTTAGCAATCCGTACAAATACAACGTATAGATGTATTCAAAATAATTCAAATATTGATCCTGCCGTCGATACTACACACACCTATTGGGCAGTTTATATTACGCACGACTTAAACAACGCTATGAATACTAAAGGCGATTTAGAAACATTCGTAGCGGCAAATGGTCCCCAATACACACGCATTCCAATCGGAACAACATCTTACGATTTAGCAGTTAATGTAAATGTACCAAATTGGAAAAAATTAAATGTTATTCCTGTTACCTATTATGTAGATACATTTTTAGGTGTGGATGATGCTTCTCATGGTACTAGCTGGGATACTCCTTGGAAAACTATAAAATATTCTTGTAATTATGTCGCAAAAGGTCTTTATTTTTCAAATGCAGCTGCGTTACTTCAAGCAAATAAAGCGTGGATGATTACAGAAATGTATCAATGGATGTTGTATCAATGCAATAATAACATTGCTCCGTTCAGTACAGCTAGTTTATTTGATCCATTCTACACACAGCGTGATGCTGGATATGTAATTGACGCTATTGTTTATGATATGCAACGCGGAGGAAATAGTCAAATTGTTGCTGCAACTTTACGCTGGTTTTATTACGGAAGTAGCACTCAATTAGTCAATAATATTGTTGAATCTTCTATTGCTTATTTTGCTCCATCATTAACCTATTTGGAATCACTGATGATTGCAGCAGTTAATCAAGTAGCACCTCCAGCTAGCTATCAAACATTGAATGGTATAACTGGTACTAATGTTATAAATCAAAATTTTAATCAATCGTTAACTGCGGAAAACGGGGTTAATTTAGAAATTACAACATTAATGAACATACCACTTACGGCATTAACAAATCTAAATACTTACCTTGTACCTGCAAGTAATACTGGTTTAACTGCAATTTTATATATTAAAACTGGAACATACAGTGAAATTTTACCTATTGTTGTCCCAGAAAATTTGTCAATAGTCGGCGACGAATTGCGTGGAGTAGCAGTACAACCTGCTACAAGCTATCAATTTTATGCAACACAAACCGCTGCAGGGTCTAATACAATTACAGTTACAACGACAGTTGGTTTAACAGATCAAATGCCGATACAATTTATTTCTCCTTATGTTAATAATGCAAATACATCTTTTGAAGTTAATATAACACCAGGACAAACTTATTACATATTAGGTTCATCTATAACATCAACTGGATTTCAAATATTAAATGCACCTACACAGGTAATAATAGGTACATCGGTATCAGGAAGTACCACGCTCTCGAATGTAAGCAATATTTCTAATTTGAAAGTCGGTTTAACAATTACAGGCCCTGGTATTCCCGCTAACACCATAATTACAGCATTTTCTCAAGCTATTAGCAGTATATCAACCGTTACAATATCATCTCCTGCGACAGCATCTGGCATATTACAATCATTTAGCGTTTCTGGTACTGTTGTAATATTAGCCGGAGGCACTGGTAATATGTTATGTTATGCAGGAGACTGCTTAAAAGACATGTGGTACATGACAAACGGTACAACAATGCGTAACTTATCTAATTTTGGATTGTTAGGCATGTTGTCAGCAAAAGATCAATTTGGTATATCTAGACCAACGGGCGGAAAATATACAAGTCTAAATCCAGGAACAGGACCTGACGATTCTACTGTATGGATAATTCGTCGTAGCCCTTACATGCAAAATGTCACTAATTTTGGAACAGGATGTGTTGGTACGAAAGTAGATGGAACATTGCACAATGGCGGCAATAAATCAATGTTGCATAACGATTATACACAAGTTTTAAGTGACGGTATTGGTGTATATATTACTGGCCCTGGTGCGCTTTCTGAGTGTGTATCGGTGTTCTCATACTATAATTATATCGGTCACTTTGCAGAAAACGGTGGGCGAATTCGTTCTACAAACGGTAATAGTTCTTACGGTACATTTGGTGTACTGAGTTGGGGTTACGACACTACTGAAATACCTGGAACTGGTACAATTTTTAATCAAAGTCAACAAGTTCAAGCTAGTGTGTCGGATGCGTTTGGTACTGCTAATCAGTTAATTAAATTAAATTATATTAATGCAGGATCAAATTACTACTTACCAGCAACTAACATGATTGCGCAATCAAACTCATTCGTTACAAGTCCTTGGTCAAATGACGGTAATGTTTCTTTTATTAAAAACGAAATTGCACCGACAGGATTTACCGAAGCATGGTTGATAACAGGTGCAACTAACACGGCAGGTACAGGATATATTCAACAAACTGTCGGAATAAATCCAACAGGCTACTATTATTCAGCATTATCTCCCTCAACTATAACGGGAGCAGGAAATGGCGCAACAATTAATATAACTGTTACACCTTCTGGATATGTTCCAGCTGTTGCATCAGGCGGTCAACTTTATCAAGTTGGAAATAATTTATTAATTTCAGGTACAACTCTAGGCGGACAAGCAGGAACTAATGATTGTAGTCTTGTAGTAGCAACAGTTACAATGCCTGTTTGGACATCCAATGGGTCTGCAACATCTGGTACTTACTATTATTATTATAATCCAGTAGCAGGAACTTCAAATTATTACTTGGCAACTAGTACTGGAACATTTGGTATAACACCACCTACTCTTGCACAGAATGTAACAAGTGGTAATGTTACACTACAATATATAGGAACTTATTCTACAACTAGTTCTACTAATATATTAGTAGGAACATTAGTGACTGTAACATCGTCTGGTATTGTTCCTACTGGTACTTCACAGAACTATACTTTTAGTTTGTATGTATATCCAGGCACTTCTCAAACTATTGATATTCAAGCAATATTTTCTGGTTCTAGCACAGTTATAAGTGGTGTCAGTTATAATACTGGCACAAATACAGTCACACCGTATGCAGGAACAAATATATCAAATTCAACTAATGCAGGAACTTTGCCTTTGTATTACGGAGCAGAAAAAACTTTGGCGGCAGGATGGTACAGAGTTTGGTTTGCTGTAAATGATAAAACTGGACTTAATACTTCGTTAACTTATAAGTTTTTTGCACAAGGAGCAAACGCTCCTATATCTAATACATATTCTGTTATATACGGATCTCAAATAGAAATATCAGGATCTACACCTGCTCCGGATTTTTATCTTGAAACAACTAACGGTATGTATACCGCATATGCAAATTATGAAGTAACTGGTGCAGGCTATAATGCGAATTTGTCAGGAGATGAAATTCGAAGTGGATCAATCTTTAATACTAGAATTATTACAGACAGTAATGGATACACTGGCGGATCTGGTTATGTAACCAATAGCGGAAATGCACAATCTGGAAATGCAACATCGATCCAGTTATCAGCATCTGATCCAGGTGTTTACAATTATGTAAATATGCGGGTATTAATCCAAGCAGGAACCGGAGCAGGCCAATATGGATGGATTGCATATTATAATAAAAGTACAACTAAAGATGCAAATAATGTACCTGGCAGAACAGCGCTGGTATTAAAAGAAAGTGTAGATACAATAAATGTTGTTCAAACAACATATAGTTCCACACCATCTGCAAATTTATTATTTTTAGCTAATGGTACTGACATTAGTAGATTATATGTTAACCAACAAGTTCGATTCGTTCCTACTTATTTCAATACTACAATTACGCAAACATCTGTTGCAACTGTAGTAGCTGTTGCAACTGTTGGTGGTATTACAAATACTATTCAAGTGAATAGTGCTGCACAATTGTTTATTAATATGCCAGTGGTGTTTACATTGTTAACAGGCGCAGGTTTTAATCTTACTCCAGGATTTGTATATTATATCATTAATATAACCGGAAATAATATACAAATAGCAACAGGCATCAGTGGTAATGCTGTACAGTTAACAAATGTATTGAGCACAGCAGGTATTACAATGACTGTAACTTTCCCAAGTTATTCTGGATATTTGATTGCATCGACTACAAATATGATTCCAAATATTCCAATTGAATTTACTGGAGTATCTGTTGGTGGAATAACATTAGGTCAATATTATTATGTTAACGATATTATAAATAGCAATAATTTTACTGTATCTACTAATTTGGTAACAATTACTGTGACAGGTAGTATAGGTGGTGCAACAAACACAATACAAACAACTTCCACAACATCATTAGTACCAATGACTCCTATAATTTTTACAGGAACAACTTTTGATGCATCTATTACAACAAATACAGTATATTATATTAGTAATATACCCGATACCACTGATTTTCAAATTGTTTCAAGTGCAGGCATTATTAGGACGACAGCAACATCTACACAAATTACTACAAATTTGATACAAATATCAACATCAGTAAACAATTTTGTGCTTGGACAACCTATTATATTCAGCGGACTTACATCAGGGGGATTTTTTGGAGGTCTTCAACGAGAAACAGTTTATTATATTTTAACAACTAATACTGCAACAAACCAAATTACAGTATCGTCTGATGGAGTTAATCCTGTATCATTAGTTAATGCGTCTGGATTAATTTATGTAAGAACTTGTGTATCACCTTATGTACTAGGTGGAGGTAGCGGAACTATGACAGCTACTACTTCAGGACCTAAAGTTGTTGTAACAAATAATATAGGACAAACTGGTTCTATGACAGGAACATATTCATTACCGTTATTAGGTGGTGTTAATTCATATACAACATATTATATTACAGCTATTACTCCTGGAACAACTCCGTCATTGTTAGTAAGCACATCGCTTGCAGGTACTCCAATTACATTAATATCTGGAACTGGAACAATGCAGATGGGTGCTTGCGGATGGGATAACTTTAATCCAGGAACCCCGACTGCAATAGCATTAGATTCTCAATCTGTATACTATGTTGAACCAAGATTGCAATATAGTTTACCATCATGGTCTCAAGTTACAGGAACTATGGCTACACCATTAACTGGAGGGCCAACATGGCAAGGAATTGCATATGGAAATAATTATTTCTTAGCAATTCCAAGTGCAGGGTCAACAGGTGCTCAATCATCTGATGGTAACACCTGGTCTAGTTATACACTGCCTTCGACAGTGACTGCATGGACCAGTATAGCATTTGGAAACTTTTATTGGATCGCAATAGGATCAACAGCTGGAGGAACTAGTGTCGCGGCATATTCAAACGCAGCAGGTGCTAGTTGGCATACTACAAATTTACCGGCAAATTATCCAGGTTCTTGGAATAAGATTGCATACGGCAACGGCCGATTTGTCACTATAGCTACCCAAGTAACACAAGCGAGTACAATAGCACAACTAGCACCTGCAACTGTAAATTGGACAGCTATTGCATATGGCAACGGTATTTACGTTGCAATTTCAGGTTCAGGAACTACTGGATGGAGTACCAACGGTACTACATGGAATACTGGACCATCGTTAAGTGCATCTTATACTTGGTTAGATATTACATACGGTGCAAATACATTTGTTGCAGTTAGTCAAGCTGCTAGTGGTGCAAGTATTAGTGTATATACTACTAACGGCACGACTTGGATCAACGGTGGCGGCATGGGAGTTACTAAAGGACTATTTAATGCTGTAACTAACAACGGCCAAGGTACATGGGTATCTGTAGCATCAAACACAGCACTAGTATCTGTTAGTACAAATAATGGTTTATCTTGGACAACATATGCATTACCTACTACTACTGCATGGACTGATATTGATTTTGGAAATGGAATATATGTAGCATTATCTAGCGGCCAAGTACCGTTAACATTGAGCGCTACATCATTCACTGTATCAGGAGGAACAGCTACGTTAGGGTTTGCTACACAAACTATAGCACCTTTTGCACCTGGTTCTACTATTACATTATCGGGATTTTCTCCCACATCGACTAGCGGTACTGTGAATACAGTTAATACAACATTCACCGTAATAACTTGCGCAGTTGCAGGTCTTACATTTGCGTTAACTGGTACTTACACAGTTTCGGTTCTAGGATCAGTCACTGGAACCAGCCAACTAGGAAGTAATGTTGCTGCATATAGTCTAGGATACGGAGCACAAACATGGGTAGCAACTACTTTGCCTCTTACTACAATCTGGACTAACGTTGCATTTGGTAACGGAGTGTTTGTTGCACTGGCCCAAAATGGAAATACTGCATATAGTTTAGATGGAGTTCATTGGATTTCAGCATCATCAACTGTGTTAACTGGCGCAAGTGTACTAAATTGGCAAAATATTCGTTATGGTTACGGACATTTCTTAGCACAAAATCCAGGAGCAAGTCCATCACAATCAGCAGCAACTAGTATTGACGGAATTAACTGGCAACCATTATCGATGCCTAGCACACAACAATGGGCTGATGCTGCGTATAACACTGCATTAAGCAATTGGGTTGCAATTTCTGGTAATAGCGTAACTAGCAATGCATGGGCAGTAGTTACAATTACTGGTCCTGCTGCATATTCAACAAATTTTGGATATAGTTGGAATTTAAGTACAACTGGATTATTAACAAATAAAGCATGGGTCGGTCTTGTGTACGGAGATCAGCAATTCTTAGCGATTGCAAGCGACGGCACTATTGCAAGAAGTCCTGATGGAAATACATGGGTTGCTGGGCAGTTGCCTCAAGCATCTACAATATTCACAACAGTTACAATTAATAACTCTGCCGGCGGTATTACAATTAGTGCAAGTCCTATACAGTTATTGCCTGGAATGGCTGTAGTTGTATCTGGAGAAAATACCGGTGCAGGTACTATAACAAATGGTACTTATTACATTTATAGTACAGTAGACGGCGCAACACAAATGACATTGTCATCTACATATCCAACTTTCACACAAATAACTACTGTTGCTGGTACTACAAGTGGAGTAAATTTTGCAATTGCTGGTGTTCCAAACTATACCGGTATTACTTGGGGTAACAGCCGATTTGTAGCTATCCAAAGTGGTACTGGATTGTATCCGGCATATAGTTTTGATGGTGCAACTTGGTATCAAGGATTAACATACCTATCAGCTAATAGTATAACATATGGTCAGGGAGTATTTGTTGCAGTACAAAGTTCAGGAACTTCTGAGTATTCAAGTGATAGCGGTGTTTACTGGTATAACCGAACATTATCGTATGGTAGTATAGGTGTATTAGGATTTGGATTTAATGCCAATAATGTTGGTGTGTTTCCAACATTATCAGGAACTGGAACTGGAACTGGAAGTGTTACAACAATATCAGAAGGTATTCGTCCTCAAGGTCGAGCAACTGTAACATCTAATGTTATAAGTAGAATTACACAATGGGAAACTGGTTCAAATTATCCATCGGCGGTAACAGGAACCTTAACTCTAAATTCTACTACAATTACGCATATTACAAATATTAGCACATTGTATGCAGGATTAACAGTTGCAGGTACAGGTATACCAATTAATTCTACAATATTATCAGTCAATACAGGAGCATCTTCGATCGTCATATCACAAGCTGCAACAGCATCAGGCACACTAGTTACAATAACTCCGTCTCCGACTGTAACATTTTACGATTTTAATGCACAAATATCATGTTCAGTGCAATCTAGAATTGCTAGTGGTGTGTTAAGTAATCCTACTTTTGTAAATAGAGGTACTGGATACAATACAACATCTACAGCAGTTACGATTAGCGGAAATGGTTTTGCCGATACATATCAAACAGGTTATACTCTTATTTGTAATAATTTACAATCTGTACCAGTTGTTGGTAGTAATATTAGCATCGACGGTATTAGTCAAATTTACAAAGTTACTAGCGCATATGCAGTATATGGAACAGTGGCACCATTTATTGAAGCAAATATTCAAGTATCGCCTAGTGTGACAAATGCAAATAGTCCGGCAAACGGCACTAAATTTACAGTCAGAGCGTTGTATAGCCAAGTTCGATTAACAAATCATGATTTCTTATCAATCGGTGTTGGTAATTATTATTCAACAAATTATCCTAATGTTGATGAATCAACTGCTTTACCTCAAAACGAAGCAATTGAAGTTAACCAAGGTCACGTATTCTATGTAAGTACAGATGAAAATGGTAACTTTTTAGTTGGTAGTTTATTTGGGGTAGAGCAAGCAACTGGAACTGTTACACTTAGTGCTACACAGTTCGGATTGATTGGATTGAATACATTGAGTTTAGGCGGATTAGCTGTTGGAAGTAGTAGTGTAGTAGTCACACAAATTAGTACAGATCCTTCATTTACAGCTAATTCAGATGCGATTTTACCAACACAGAAAGCCATTAAATCTTACATAACTAGTAGATTAAGCCAAGGTGGTGCAAACACATTTACTGGTAATTTAATTGCAGGTACGGTCGAAGTTGGAAATCCAAATCTTATTGCATCAAGTATACCGAATGGAATTTCAGGGTCAGTGGTAAAAATGTCAAATAAAGTATATATTAATAAGAAAGGTGTAGACGGAAATATGGCAGCATTAGATTTCTTCGGCAGAAATGCGTGGAATAAGACATCGACTCAGGTGTGGTAATAAAACCAAGAAAAGAAAATAAGATAAATATTATCAGAGGATGATACAAAATGGCAGAATTCAAATTAGGTAGAATTAAGTTTGTTTATCAAGGTGCATGGCAATCTGGATATTCGTATGTAGTCGATGACGTAGTAACTAACGGCGGAAGAGCTTATATTTGTGTATTAAACAATACAAGTTCATCAACATTTGCTACTGACTTAGCTGGAGGTGCTGGTGTAACTAAATGGAACTTATTAGCTGACGGTCAGGCATGGAAAGGCAATTGGTCTACAAGCACATATTATAATATTAATGATTTAGTACTTTACGGAAATGTTGTTTATCTATGTAACACTGCACACATGAGTTGTTCAGCGTCTACTACAATAACTGCTACTGGATTTACAGTATCGGCTGGAGTAGCAACATTAACATATGCTACAACACTTAACGGAAATCCTCCTTTCCTTGTAGGAGAAACCATAACATTATCAGGATTTACTCCTACATCGACATCTGGTACTGTGAATTTAGTTAATACAACTTTTACTGTTGTTACTTGCACTAGTTCACAACTTACATTTGCATTAACTGGTACTTATACTGTTTCAACATTGGGAACAGTTACTGGAACATCCGGATTAGAAGCAGAACAAACATATTGGACAACTTATGCTTCAAATCTTAATTGGTTAGGAGCATGGACAACTAGTACACGATATAAAGCCAATGATTTTATTTCTTATGGTGGCATTACGTATGTGTGTAATACTGCACACGTATCAGCAAGCACCGCTACACTAGGATTAGAAGCAAATCAAAGTTTTTGGTCATCGTTTAATCCTGGATTAAATTATCTAGGTGCGTGGGTAACTGCAACACGTTATAAGTTAAATGATATTGTAAAGTATGGTCCCGATTTATGGATTTGTACTACACCTCATACATCTTCTGGTTTAACAATTAATACAACTGACTTTACAATTTTTGTAAATGGATTAGAGTTTGAAAATTCTTGGTCAAATACAACTAACTACGCTGTTGGAGATTTAGTTACCTATGGCGGATATACATATACTGCCATACAAAACAATAGTGGACAAGTTCCAAGTACTTCAACTGGATATTGGCAAATTTTTACAACTGGTTTAGTATATGCAGGAGCATGGGTATCGTCGACTGCCTACAGAATTGGTCAAATAGTAACATTAGGTGGATTTACTTATACAGCACTAGCCGATAATACAAATTCAGAACCGTCCAGCTCAAATGTCAACTGGGGGCAATTAAATGCAGGAATTCGTTGGAATGCTGCTCCTTCAACTACATATAATGCTGTTTCTAGTGTAAACTTAGTAAGTGGTGCAGGAAATGGTACAGCATTATTTGATGTCACATTAACTGGCACATCGTATTCAGTCGTAGTTCATGCAGGTGCCGGAGGTGCTGGTTATTCTAATAACGATACATTAAAAATATTAGGTACAAATTTAGGAGGAATTAGTCCTGCAAATGACCTTACCGTTAAAGTAGCGTCAAATTCTGGTGGAGTAATCTCAACAGTTACAATTGTATCTGGTTATGCTGTTACATGGCAATCTGGAATGAGTTACTTAGTTGGAGATGCTGTATATTATGGTAATAGCAGTTATATTTGTGTATCATTGCACATAGGATTAGCAGGAACAAACGATCCTATTAGTGATTCGACTGGTAGTTTCTGGAATTTATTAGCTAGCGGTGCAGATAGTGGTGTATTAACTACTACTGGAGATATTGTATACTACGGTAATAGTGGTGCCACAAGGTTACCTATTGGTACAGACGGCCAAATTCTTCGTGTAAACGGATCTATTCCATCTTGGTCTTATTATGGATTATTGCAAAATGTTGTATATGTATCCCCATCTGGATCCGATGTAACAGGTAATAGCCAAGGTTTAAGTTTAGATAAACCATGGGCTACCGTATTATTTGCTTGTAAACAAATTGAAGACGGATATTTGAACACTAATGCCGGACTTGCATTAAAAGTTAACAAGCAATTTATGTTAAAAGAAGTTAATAACTGGATTTTAACACAATATTCTTTCAATGTTATCGGAACTGGCGCATCAGGAAACACATTTATTGTTGGCGGATCTAGTACAACTAGCCAGACAACAACAGCTAACATGTACTATGGAATGCCAATTACGTTTTCTACGGCAATTGTAACACAAATTGTTCCAGGAACAACATATTATGTTAATACATTCTCTGCTAATTCCTTTACTATTAGTACTAGCTATAAATCTGGGTCAATTTTACCTATAACTGCTAACAGTATAAGTACCGGAACAGCATCGTTTGTTTACAATCAATTCAAAGCAGAAAGAGATGCAGGTACTATTGTAGATGCTATAGTATTTGATTTAACGCACGGTGGTAATTTATATTGTACTACCGCTACTGAGGCATTTTTTGCAACATTAACAAGTTATATTACAACAAATGCTGGCTATGAAATGACAGTATGGATTGCTAGTTTGCAATACTTACAAAATACACTATTACCGCTTGTGTTATCAAATACAGTTCCTGGAGTGATATATCAATCAATTCAAGGGTTGCCAGTTAACCAACAAGCAGTACAAAATATTACTGAAGTTCCTACTGCAAATATAGAAGTAGGAACAATATCAATTGCACAAAATCTTTTAGCTATAATTACAAATGCATTAACAGCAGGTACATATTCTGGTATACCCCAGTTACAACGTCCGCATACTAGCATTTATGTAAAAACTGGAACATATAACGAGTACGGCCCTATGGTGCTTCCTCAAGATACGGCACTAGTTGGAGATGAATTACGTAGTACTATTATTCAAGCAGCAACTGCACAACCGTACTTAGCTAATGATAGAACAAGAACAGTGTCTGCACTACAACGTATACAGTGGTTATTGCCTGCAATCGCAAGCAATGTTCCGGTAATATCAACATCAACAAATAGTGTCGTACAAGAATATTTAGGAACTAATCCTTTTTCTTCATTTACACAAACTGTTTCTACTAATGTAACATTAATACAAACAATTTTAGCAAACGGTTTAAGTGCACTACCAGGAGCAGGCACATCTACAATCACGTATACCGGAGGTAGTGTAACAGTTCCTAATACAGGAACATACACTTTAACTACTCCAACAGGATTTGGAACTACATTATCAAATATTGCGTATGCTTGTTCAGGAAATGTAACAGGATCAACAGTTGGTTATGACGCCGGCGTTGCACAAATTACACAAAATATTGCGTTTATTCAAACTGAAATTGCAGCCTATATGGCATCAGCTTATTCATCAGTTTGGAGTGGAATGAGTTCAGCTAATCAAGGTTATACATTGCGTGATGTTGGATACTTGTTAAATTCTATAATTTATGATATGACTTACGGTGGAAACACACAAAGTGAAATTGATGGTTTAGCATATTATTCATTAGGTTCTGCTAGTATTACTTCAGGATTCCAAGCCGCGACAGTTGGAATGTTAACTCGTATTCAGACAATTATACCTTATATTGTTACTGCTAATACAGGAGGTTGGACAAAAACTTCTGGTAATACTGCATCACAAGTTACAACAGGTACAGCAGGACAAACAAACGCAGGTGTATACGCAGCTGCTCTAGTTGGATTAGTTATTAACTGGGTAAACGGTACAAATGGTACTGGAAATAGTTTTAGTTCTAATCCAGTGGGTACTATCCGACCTTGTTATTCTTGGGTTCCTTCTTCTAATTTGTCAGCATTTAATAATATTCAAGCAAATAAAGTTGCAATTCAATCATGGGTTAAAAATTGGGTTTCGACTAATTATGGTAGTGTTGTTTCAAATTTAGCGTTAACTTATCGCGATGCAGGAACAATTGTTGATGCACTATCATACGATTTATTATTAGGATCTAATTATTATAGTATGATTTCAGGAAGAGCGTTTTATCGACTTGTTTCTTCTGCTGAAACTTTAGTAGGCGGTCCTGAATTAGCTGTTACTCAGCAATCTATTAACTATATAGGAACACAAGTTGCAGGGTATGCAGCAGGTTCTCCAATTGGAGCATCTGGATCAACTATCAACATTGCAAATTCTGCAACAGTAGGATCTATTGTTAATAACAATACGTTATTACAAGGTATTTTAGCTAACGGGCTAACATATAGCCCTGTATTTGGAAATCCAAATTCTACAATAATTTCTCAAACAACGTTAGGATCTGTTACTAACAATAGTACTACTGGTATATCATATTCGACTACAACTGTAGCGTTACCTGCAGGTACTGCCATTGTTATAACAAGAACAAGTTCAGGTACAGCAATTACAGGTAATCTGACTATTGGCGGGACAGCTATATCCGCAATTGGTTCTACAATTAATGCAATTTATTACACCGGAGCAACTAGTACAGCAACAACTGCAACGTTATATGCTTCCTATCAAAACGCTCTTAGTAGCACTAATCCATTGACTATCGGTGGAACAACTACTACAGGTGCAACATTTACTATCGGTATAACAACTCCAAATATTGGAACATTTACTACAACAACTCCAACAGGCTATAACACCTCATCATTAACAAATACTGCCTATTCAATTACAGGACTAGGAGTTTCTGGTTATACAGGTAATACCACTGGCGATACTACTGGATACGGATACGGTGCGGCAAATATTGCTGCCAATATTACATTCTTGCAAACTGAAATTGCAAATTATCTAAACGGATACACTGGTTCAGGATTTAGTTGGAATGGGTTAACTGCTGAATATCAAGGGAAATCATTGCGTGATCTTGGATATATTCTACAATCTATTCAATACGACATAATTTATGGCGGTAATACTCAAAGCCAAATACAAGGTATTGGATATTATTCGTTAGGAGTAGCATCATTAACTCCTGCTTCTACATTAGCAGCATCTGTTGCAGCATTGACACGACTACAAACAATTATTCCTAATATTGTAAATGGCAATACTACATGGAGTAAAACATCAGGTAATAATGCAACTCAAACAGTTGTTACATCTGGAACATATACAAATGCAGCAACTTATACACAAGCATTGATTGGAAATATTATAAACTGGGTAAACGGTACAAATGGTACCGGTTCTAGCCTGAGTACCGGTATTGGGTTATCAGGAACAGTTTTACCATGTACAACTTGGGTGTCCGCACCAGTATTAACTGCATTTAACGCTATTCAAGCTCAAAGATCTTATTTACAAACACAAATACAAACATTTGTAGCTACCCAATATCCTAATAATGTTACTAATCTTGCATTAACATATCGAGATGCTGGAACAGTAATTGATGCATTGAGTTATGATATGTTATTGGGTTCTAATTATTTTACGCTAGTATCAGGCAGATCATTTTATAAGTATGTAACTAGTGCACAACATTTAGTATCTCCTACTGAGTTAAGTGCAACTCAAAGTGCAACTCAATATATTGCATATTATATTTCTGCATTAGCAACACAAGCAGGAACATTACCGGCACAAACTGGAGATTTTGGTAACCCAGCAGCAGTAAACTTAGTAATTAATAATACAGCAATCATACAAAATATGTTTGCAAATGGATTGACAATTACTCCTGGTGTGCAAAATAATACAAATTATGGTACTACTCTTGGTATTGTACAAGAACCTGCATTTAATATTCCTCGAGTTACAGGATATAATACATATTATTTGGTTGGATTTGGTACTGCGGTAACACAAATTCAAAATAATTATCAGTTTATTAAAGACGAAATTATTAATTATCTGAATGATACGTTAAGTGGTACAACTTGGCAATCGTATGGAGTTACAAATCAAGCTGAAACTGTTCGCGATTTGAGCAACATACTTGATGCATTACAATATGACTTAACATATGGATGTAACGATCAATCATTAATTTGCGGTCGCGCATATTATAGCTTAAATTCTCCATTAATTGTTGCTCCTTACTTAACAGGAGTGCAATCTGCATTAAACAGATTATTAGCAATTATTGGTAGTATTGTAAGAGGATCAGCAGTTTCAGCCAGCGTTGGAAACTCTACTACACAAAATGGTATTGGTACAGATGCAGGTGCTAATGCGTCAGCATTTGTTCAAGCTCGTGTATCAGATATAATTTATTGGTTAACATACGGCATTCCTAATCCAACAACCGGTACTACGACAGGTACAATTAGCGGATCAACGTTAACAGTTGCTAGCGGTACTGGCCTTGCTATTGGACAATGTATCACTGGTACAACATTGACAACTACGGCAACCGCAGTCAACGGCAGCACTGGCGCAGTAACATTATTACAAACAACTGGCCTCGCATCTGGAATGGCTATTACATTTACAACAGCTTATGGATACAGCGGACAATCGGCATTTGGTGGGTTAACAACTACAACATACACCATTAACGCAGTCTCAGGTAATACTGTGACATTATACCAGTATGGCACAACAACTGCACCGTCATTAACAACCGCCACTGGACAGATGACTGTTACAGCTGGAGTGGCGCCTGGCACATATATTACAGCTGGGTCTGGAACAAGTTGGACCGTAAGTGTAAGCCAAACTATTGTAACAACCACTACAATTACAGGTACGTTTATAATTACTCCTGTTGTATCAGGTGCGTTTAATTTTGCAACACCATTAAATCAATTATCATTTAATGCTATTCAGGCACAGGCAACTTTAATACAAAACGATGCACAAGCCTGGGTAACACGTTTCTTCCAGAACGAAGGACCAAGTTTATCATTGACAAATCGCGACGCAGGATATGTTGTTACAGCATTAAGTTATGATGTACTATTTGGAAGTAATTTCTATAGTATTATAAATGGTCGTGCATATAACAGATTAATCCCATTAGTTGCAGCTCTACAACAAAATTATGCAGATAGTACATATGGTGCTATTGGGTTCATTGGACAAAAAATAAAAGTAATTGCAGCTGCAGGATTTGTTGCGCAAACCCAGACTACAATTGATGATATGGTTGCACAAATTTTAGGACAACCAACTAATAATACTTTATTTGTAGGATCTATTAATGGAACTCAATTAACTATTAATAGTATATCTGCAGGTATAATTATACCTGGTATGGTATTGAGTGGTACTGGTATACAAACAGGTACTTCGATAATTTCAGGCGCAACTACAACTATTACTGGTGCATATATTTCTAGTAATACTGGAGTATTTTCTTTAGCAACGCCATTAATAACTGCACCTGTTGTTGGTCAACAAATTACAATTTCTGGCACATTCTCTGCTGGTAGCATCGTTGGATATGTTTCTGGAACAATATATTATGTAATTGGTAACCCAACAACTTCAACATTTCAGTTATCCACAACTCAAAACGGGACACCAGTTACAACTACAACTGGAGGATCAAGCGGCAGTCCTATTACTGGAATTACTATAACAGCTAGCCCGACACAATGGTTGTTAAATTATAGTGCGTCTGTTAGTTCAACAACTACATCTATACAAAATGCAATTCCTACTACAAATTATATTACACTTGGTACAACTACCGGAATGGTTCCTGGATTATCAGTAACTATCTCTGGAGCTTCAATTGGTAATTTGATAGCTGGAACTTATTACATTAAACAAGTGTTAAGTACAACACAACTAACCTTAAGCACATCATACAATGGTCCTGTACTTTCAATTACAGCTGCAAATACGTTAAGTAATGTGTCTATAACTGGTATTAATGGACAATTTTCGTTCAATGCTGTTAGCGTTGCATTAGGAGTAGGTCAACCTGTTACAATATCAGGTTCAAATGTAGGAACAGGTTCGATTGTAGGTTATTCAAATCCTACAACTTACTACATTGTAGGAACTCCGACAGCTACTTCATTTGTATTATCAGCAAGTATTAACGGGTCACCGATAACAACTACAGCTGGTACACCAAGTGGATGGACAATTAAAGTTGGTTACACTGGAGCTATGATAGCAACGGTATACGGAATTTATGGCGGATTGGCATTAACAACTAATGTTACTGGATTAAGTACAAATATTCCTGTCACAGCAGTTACAACAAGTACTAACTTGATTACTCTAAGTAGTGATGCAGGAATTTACATTAATATGCCAATAGTATTCACGGGGTTACCAAGCCCAATTAATACTACAGCTATTGCAACTACAGGTTCAACAACTAATACTATCACTCTTGCAGCAACAGCAAGCAGTTTAGGTATTGTTGCAGGACAACAAGTTTATTTTACTGGAGTTATGTTAGGCACTGTAGTGTTTAATCAAATTTATTATGTAATTAATCCAACAAGTAATACTATTCAAATTAGTAATACATTGGGCGGATCAGCAGTATCACTAACATCTACTACACAAATTACAGGTGTAACTATTACATCAACATCTGGAGTGTTTGCATGTACAGCATTAGGTTCTATTCCTAAAGTTGGACAAGCTGTTACAATTAATGGTACGTTATCTACTGGAACAATTAACGGAAGTGCTATAGTAAATCAGACTTTTTATATAATTGGTAGCCCAACGACAACAGCTTTCCAATTATCTGCCACAGTGGGCGGCCTGCCAATTGTAACAACTACCACAGGCTCAACAATAACTGGAGCAACATTTAATCTTAATGCTGCTATGAATGTGTTTGTTAATGCCGCAGGCGGTTTAGTAAATGGAGATACGTATTGGGTTAATTCAGTAACGCAAGGTACATACCCTGCTTCAGGTACTACTATTACTATAACTAATAGCTATAAGAGCGGTACAGCATTTACTATTACTAATAGTTTAACAGGCCTAACAGCATACGCATCTGTTGGTTTATATACAAATCAAGGTATTGCTTACAAGATTGTAAACGGAATGAGTCAAGTCTGGGGTAATCCTACAAACTCTTATCAAAGCTATCCTGGTTATAATAATACATTATCTACTATTACTGGTGCAGAATTATTACGTATTAACAAAACTTTCTTAGCTACCGAAGCAGCTGTGTGGCCACAAACTAATTACGGTTCTGTAGTAACAACTACTAATAGTAATGGTACTATTACAACGAGCACTCCTCATAATCTATTAGTAGGAGATCCTGTACAGTTTGGATTAACCGGTACAATATTTGATAGTAACATTTTAACTAATACAGTGTATTGGGTACTAACTACACCTACTTCTACAACATTTACAGTTTCAGTTGTTCAGCCTGGATCTGGTACTCAAAGTACACTAGGATTAGTAGGCGGATCTGGTTCAATGAGTGTTAACTATTATATCATCGTATCTAAAGCAACAAGAGATGCTAGTTATCATATCGATGCGTTGCATCACGATGTATCATTAACTGGTAATTATAAATCTACTCGATATGCACAAGTTTACTTGTCGGCAGTTACCGGATCACAGTATACTAATTTAATACATGTCAGAAATGGTACCGGTATCCGTAATATGACATTGAATGGTATGCAAGGTGCATTGACAATTCCAAATGCGCTAGGTACAAAACGACCAACAGGCGGTACATACACATCATTGGATCCAGGATTTGGACCAAACGATTCAAGCGTTTGGGAATTCATTCGTTCATGCTACGTACAAAACGTTACAACTTTTGGTAATGGCTGCGTAGGTATGAAGATTGATGCTGCTTTGCATAACGGCGGTAATCGTTCTATGCTTGCAAATGACTATACACAAGTGTTATCAGACGGTATCGGTATATGGTGTACAGGACACGGAGCGTTAACTGAGTGTGTATCTGTATTCTCTTACTATGGTTATTCCGGGTATATGGCAGAATACGGTGGTCGTATTCGTGCTACTAACGGTAATAGTTCGTATGGTACATATGGGGTTATCGCTGAAGGTGTAGATTCATATGAAACACCTATCTATGCTAACTTGAATAATCGTGCTAATCCAGCTTACATTACTAATGTAGTTACAGATGGTACAAACGCAATTTTACGTATTGAATACGAAAATGCAGGATCTGCATATAGTAACTATAATCCTAGTATTAGCGGCGCTGGATATAACGCATTCGCTATAGGAGACGAAATTCGTGATTTTGCTGTCTTTGAAACACGTTTAGTTGACATGAATAATGGCCAAGGTGTTGGCGGTAGTAATTATTTGACTATTAGCAACACAGCACAAAGTGGTACAGTTGGGCAAATTACTATTGCTAACTCTGATACTAATTTGAGTAGTGCCTATATTGGAATGAGAATTTTCTTAACAGGCGGAACAGGCGTTGGCCAGTACGCAAATATTCTAAACTATACTGCTTCATCTAAAATTGTTAATGTGTATCGCTCTAACTTTGTACCGTTAACAATTACTACAAATACAACAAGTGTATTCACTGTTTCAAGTACTAATACAATGTATGCAAATCAACCAATTTATCTTAGTGCAAATATTGGCAATTTAACATATTCGACAGTGTACTATGTAGTTGGTTCTAGTTTGTCAGCAAACGGCACAACATTCTCAGTGTCAACTTCAAGTGGCGGAGCAGCCTCAACGTTGAGTGCGACAAGTGCTACACCTGCTGTTATGTCTACATCGACTATTATTGGTACAACATTAACTGTTGGAACTTTAGCTTCTGGAACAATTTATGTTGGTATGTTGCTAACTGGAAATGGTGTTGCAGCTAATACATATATTAGTGCAAATATTTCCGGTTCTAGTAATGGTTCTACATGGACTGTTACTGTAAGTCAAAATATTTCAAATACAACAATTACAGGAACTATATCAGTTCAAGTATATGAAGCAGGGTGGGATGCAGCTGTGCCAGGTGCTACAATAGCTAATGTATTAGACGCAACAACTACTTATATTATTGAACCATTAATAACATATACTTCTCCAGGATTTACAAGCACTGCTACAACAATACCATCGGCCCAGTACGGATCTGTTGCATACGGCGCAGGTAATTTTGTAACAGCTGCAAATCCAGGTACAGTAACTTCTTATAGCACTAATGGAACAACATGGACAGCTGGCGGAGTACTACCAAGCTCAACAAATTGGAATGTAGTGTATGGTGGCGGCCAAGGTGCTACAGCTACAGCGGTAATCGGCGGCCTTAACGGATCTGGTTGCGTCTTACAACCAATTATTGGCACTGGTGCTAATTATGGACAAATTGTTGGAATTACAGTAGTACAGGGCGGTAATAATTATTCATCACCCCCTACTATTGTAATTACTGATAGCACCGGACAAGGTGCTCAAGCAGTTGCTGAAATATTAAACGGAAGCGTTACTAATGTTTACATGAACATTACAGGAAGTTTGTATACTAGTCCAACTGTTACCGCTATTACAAGCGAATTAAGTAGTATTACTCCAGTAACATGGGGACAAAATTATTTTACAAATCCTACAGTAGTTATTAGTCCACCTGTTGCATCAACAGCATGGACGTCATCTGGAACAGCAACAGCAAATGCGTACTATTATTACGTTGATGTCACAGTTGTTCCTAATGTTACTAACTATTATCAAGCGCAATCTGCTGGTACATTTAGTACAACTGCACCTACTTTCACTAATCAATATTATGGAAAATCAGGTTCATCTGCAACCGGTATAGGTGCTAGCGGAACATACGGAGTTACATTAGTATATGCAGGTAGTTTACCAGCAGCAACTGCTAATTTAACCAATAATGGTATAAGCAGTTTCACTGTAACACAAGCAGGTTTTGGATATACTTCAGTTCCAACTGTAACTATTATTGACCAATACGCGGCATTTTTAGCAATTTCTACTTCAACAAATGCTACAGCATACAACCCAGTATCGAGTATAAGTGCTACATATTCAGTATCTTCTACATTAGGTAATGCATGGTCATCTGGTACATCAACTGGTCAAACTACATTAAATTCTGTTGCATACGGAAACAATTATTATATTGCAGTAGGTGGAAGCGGATCTGCTGTAGCAATATCGTTGTATAATGCAACTTCATTAGCTAGTGCATCTTGGGTCAATCAATCAAGTTATATTCCTTCTAATTCATCAGGATATACCGCAGTTGCATATGGCGGTGGTGTGTTCTGTGCAATTGGCGGTACATTAACATCGTGGATGAGATCAGATCCTACTACATGGTATGTTGGCGGAACTTTACCAAGTAAAACTTGGGTAAGTTTAACTTATGGTAATGGAAGATTTATAGCATTGGCATCTGACGGAACAGTGTACTATACAGTCAACTGGCAACCTAGTGCATGGACAAGTAGTCCTAATATTACAAATAATACATGGGTAGCAGCTAATAACAACCCGTTAAATGCTATCGGTATTACAACTTGGAAAAATATTAGTTACGGTGAAGGATTGTTCACTGCAATTTCAAGTGCACCTTCTATGACTGTAACAGCTACAAGTTCAAGTGGAGCAACATTAAGTAGTACAACTGGATTGGCAGTAGGAGCTGCGTTTACTCCGACTGCTGTTACTCAAACTACAACTGCAAGTGCCACATCACATGCAACTGCAAGTACAACTGGTATTATTGGCAATGGTGCTGCAAGTCCAGGTGCAGGTGTAGTGTTTACGCCAACTGGTACAATAACTGGATCATTCCAAATAGGTATGATTTTAACAAGTAGCGGAACAATTACTGCTGGTACTACTATCTTAGGAGTAAACAGTGTTACATTTACAGGTACTATTAGTACAACAACACTAACAGTAACCGGAACTCCTACTGGTGTAATCAGCATTGGTATGGCAATTACTGGTACAAGTGTAACAGCAGGTACTTATATTGTTGCTTTTGGATCGGGGTCAGGGGGTGCCGGATCTTACACATTAAATCAAAGTGCAACAGGAACACCTACTACTGGAACAAGTTATTCTGTATCAGTTAGTCAAGTGACTACTAGTGCAACACTTACTGGTACTTTAGATCAAGTACAAATTGGTAGTAGCTCTGGAATGGCTGTTAACGAATCAATTGTGTTTGCAGGAACGACAGGTGGAGGTATTACTGCTAATACAGTTTACTATATTAGCAGAATTGTTAATTCTACTACAATTAGTATCGCTACAACACCTAATTCAACTAGTAATTTAACATTGACTAATTTAGGAACTCCTCCTGCATCAGTAACTGCTGGTAGTTACTTAGGTGGATTAGTTTCTGGAACAACATATTACATTGCTAGTGTTAATTCTGGAACAGGCGTTATAACAATTGCAGACACACAACAACATGCTATTGCTAATACTAATCTTATTTCGTTAACAACAGCTACTGGTTCATGGACAGCAATTGCGGGTTCTGCTGGAAGTGCTTATAATTATTGTGCAACTAGCTGGAGTGGGGTGGATTGGGCAATGCAAGTAATGCCAGCTACATCTGCTTGGCAAGCTGTTGCGTTTGGTAATCCAACAAATACAACATTAGGATCTAATCCTACATGGGTTGTTGTATCTAAAACTAACAGTACTACAGCAGCTTTAATTCAAACTGGAGCAACACCATTAGGTCGTGTAAAAGTTACAAGCAATGCTATTGCAGAAGTACGTATGATTGAACCTGGAAGTGGTTTTGCTCGCGGTAATGTGTCTGCTACAACATTATCAACAAATGTTATTACTGTTGACAATACTGTTAATTTATATGCAAATCAACAAATTGTATTTAATGGTACAAGCGCAGGAGGTTTATCTACTAATGTATACTATTATGTAGTAAATGGCAGTATTACTAGTACTTCTTTCCAAGTATCAACATCGTATGGTGGAGTGGCAATTCCATTAACTACAGCAAATATTACAGGAATAACATATTTTGCAAGTCCAATTGCTACAATTACTGATCCAAACCACGTTAATAGTGCAGCACTAGTACCTAGAATTGGTAATGGTGTACTTGGTAATCCTACATTTACTAATCGTGGTGTTGGAAATACTACAGCAACTGCAAGTGTAACGGGTGATGGCTATGGAGATTTTTATCAGACAGGTTCATATATTAATGTTTCTGGATTATATCAAATACCTACAGCTGGATGTAATGTAACTTTCTCATCAATCACTGGATCTAATCAATGGTATAAACTTGTTCAAGTTACAAACGTATTAGGATCAGCGGGTAATTATACCGCAACATTCCAAATTAATCCTTCGATGAGTACATTACTAGCTCCGATACATAATACGTTAATTACAACAAGATTATTGTATAGTAATTCACGTTTAACAGGACATGACTTCTTGTATATTGGTACTGGCGGATTTACAAGTACAAATTATCCAAATGTTGACCCGACTAAGGCTGTAACAGCCAACCAAACATTGGCTACAGGTGGCGGTCGTGTGTTCTTTACAAGTACTGACCAAGATGGTAACTTCAACGTTGGTAACTTGTTCGGAGTTCAACAGTCAACTGGTACTGCTAGTTTGAACGCTAGTGCGTTTAATTTGTCAGGATTGCAGAGTTTGACACTTGGATCAGTTAGTTTAGGAGTTAATTCTGCTACAATTACTCAATTTAGTACGGATCAATATTTCACAGCTAACAGCGATTCTATTGTACCAACACAAAAAGCAGTTAAAGCATACATTACATCGCAAATTGGTGGTGGACAAAGTTCGTTGAACGTAAATACAATCACTGCTGGCCAGGTATATATTGCAGGAAATTCAATAAGTACTACTACAGGAAATCAAATTTATGTAAGTAGTAAAATGTTGTTCACAGGCGGTATTGATGGCGCACCGGTTGCACTACAATTCTTTGGACAAAGATAAACAATAAAAACGGAGAAATAAAATGGCAGGATCAGGAATAAAAGCAACGAATCAATTAACTGCAGCAAGCCTTACATCGTATACATTATTGTATACTGTACCAGTAGGGTATTATGGAGTTTATAATATATCATTTACAAATACAGCATCTACACCTGTAGCTATTCGTTTGTATATAGGTACAAGTACAACAGGCTCGCCTGTTGCAAGTGAGGCATTTGAATATCAAACTACAATAATTGGGTATGGAGTATTTGAACGTACCGGGTTAGTTGCGCAAGCTACATCTAACTTTGTTGTTAGCAGCAACGGAAGTGCGGTAAACGTAAATATATACGGAATTGAGACATCTACAAGTTGATAAATAAGACAACAGCAGGAATATTATGGCACGTTATAATACAGTATTATCTAGCACAACCGTTTCGACTTCGGTAGGCACCGGATCACCGTCTTCGGGGCTATTTACAGAAATCCCAGCAGGAGCATCTGCTGGTATTACTATTACACTAGCAACACCAGCAAGTTATGCAGGTACAGCACAAACTTTTTATAATGCAAGTAGTAATACTGTAACACTAAGCACTCCGACTGGAATTTTTACATCAACAGCTTCTGTTAATTTTACATTATCTTCTGGAGATTTAGTAGTATTACAAAATGATGGTACAAATTATATCCCAGCAGTTAGTAGTGGCGGACATGTAACACTTACGGGTGCAACAATTACTAGTGGGCAAGTTACTAATGCTCCTGCAAATTCTACTGATATAACTAATAAATCGTATGTTGATAATGCCACCAAAGTAAGTGCATTTGGTATGTACTACGGATCATAAAAAGGATTAATACGACATGGCATCAGGAATACAATATCACGCATCTTTATCAGCAACAACTTGGACACAAATTGCCGCAGGCCCAGCTTCTAGTGCAACTGCACAAGTGTTAACTGTTTCTGTAGTTAATAGAGGAGCAGCCACAGCAACTATATCATTGGCAATGAGTTTGACTTCAGCTGGAACAACTCCTGCATCGTCCGATTATTTACTATATCAAAATCCACTACCACCTGGCGGAGTGTTTGAACAAAAAGTGATTGTATTGGCATACGGATATCAACTTTTAGGCTGGGCTTCTACTGGAAATTTTTCTTTCACAGTACACGGATTAGAAGGTGGTAATGGTTCTACAGCAATTGGCAGAGTCGGTGCAGTTGCTCTTACTTCACAAACATTAGGTAGCGGAACAAGTATTTGGAGTGGTCCCGCATCTGGAAGAATGGCAACTACAACTGTGCAATTAACAAATTCTACATCATCTGCTGTTACGATTTATTTGTTTATTTCAACAACACCTACTGCGCCGTCGACTAGCGACTATATAGAATATGCGTTTTCATTACCAGCATACGGTACACTTTCCAGAACTGGACTTGTATTAAGTAATAATTATTCATTAGGCGCCACAGCAACTGGTACAGGTGTAAATGCAGTCGCATGGTGTATCGATAGTACAGCATAATGCTAAATATACATAGATAATAAAAAGTCAAGGAGTTATTAATGGGAAGATTTGTTAATTCAACAGCAGGAAATCCGAGTTTTTCGAATGCGCAAGTATTCACAAACTCAACTACCTGGACAGTTCCCTCAGGCGTTAATGTTGCAAAAGTATATGTAATTGGCGCAGGATCATGTTTTAGAAACACTTGTGTATGTATGCAAGGTATTGGTTGTTGTTCAGGAGTTGTTACTCCAGTTTGTAATTATTGTTTTAATTTTGCAGGACAACTAACTGGCGCCGGTGGCGGCTATGCTGAAAAAACAATGGTTGATTTGCAACCAGGCGCAACAATGACAATTACCGTCGGTGCAATTGGAGGTAGTAGCGCAAGTTCAGTTTCAATAGGTTCATATAATGTTGTTGCCAATAACGCAACTGAAGTATCATATAGCTGGGCATGTGTTAATAATTCTACCGCACGTAGCAATGCAAGTGATAATCCGGTAAGTATGGGGTTTGCATTACCTGTATGTGGTTATGTAAATTGTATTAGCGGATATTGGAATTTTGGAGGAACAGCAACTGGTGGTGATGTTAATAGAACCGGTGGGCGTGGAGTTCTTATTCCTTATTTTAATTGTGAATCTTGCGTTGATGGATGTGTTACAATCCAACCAACTACAACAATTACAGGCAGCGGCGGCGGCTACTTATGCTCTTGTACAAATCAATCATGGACTGGTAACAGTTACGATTATGGTTTTGGCGGTAATAGATATACGTGTATGTGTATCAACACTGTATTACATCCATGGAGTTATGCTAATTCTTGTTGCGGATATTGCTGGAGTCCAAATTATGGATCTTCTTTGAATTGTTATTGTCATTTAACTTATCATACTACATTTGGATCCCAATGCTCTAACGGTACATGGCAAAATTGTTTGAATTATTATGTTCCTTATTGCTTATGCGGTACATACTTATGTTTAAGTAGCGGAAGTAGTGCTACGTTAACTGTTTATAATTGCTATGTAGGCGATGTATATGCGTTTGCAGGAAATGCAATGCGTTGCTGTATAGGTGGCAATGGTGGAGATTGGGGACAAAATCAAGGCTGGCAAACAACTTCGTTACCAGTAGGAGTAGGTGCAGAAGCCGGTAATAGCGGTGCAAATGGTAATAATGGACAAAGTGAAGTACAAATTTACAAACAAAATACTCCAGCATTATGTACACCTACTTACTCTACTAGTAGTGGTGGTAGCGGCGGCAGTACAAACTTAGTATGTTATCAATATTGGCCATGTGATGCATTTTATTTTGTGTTCGGATATAATTGTGGATGCACATGTTATGCATATAACAGTGGAACAGGAGGAGCACCTGGAACAGGTACTGGGCAACCAGTCCAAATTAATTGTTATAACATCGGTTATTACAAAGACGAAACACTCTACAAACCAGTTGTTCCGGGTGTAATACCATTATCAACATTAAAAGCTCCAGGGTGTATAAACATTAATGATTTCAAATTTGGATATGGTGCAACAACTTTGGCAGCAGGTTACGGCGGTGGTGGTAACAGATTAAACACAGCCGGCGGTAACGGCGCAGTAATTGTAGTGTATTGAGGGAAAAAATAATGTTTTTTAGAACACATACAGACAAATATAATTTAGAAATAATTATAGCTGTCACTGACAATGCAGAGGAAGTAAGTTTAACACCGAGTAATAACTGGCAATCTACTGATCAACCAGTAGTAGCCGGCAATTATTGGTTTAATGGCCAAGTAATTAAACCTGGAGATCATCCAGCATATGATCCTATTGCTGCTATTATTGAAGCATATCATGCAAAAGAAACAGCTGACTTTGTTGCTGCGGTACAAGCAGAGATGGCAGCTCGTGAAGCAGAAAGAGAAAGAATCGGAGCACTACAAGAGGATCCTAATCCATTTAGGTCAAAACCTGCAACTATTGAAGAAAAACAAAGAATTGGTAACTTCTCTCCAAAGCCGATACATCATTCATATTTAGGTGATGTTGAATTAGCAGGTAATGATGGATTAACTGGTGTCACACAAGTGGCTAATATTTCTTCAAACCCTGAGAATCTTTTGAAATTCCAAAAACGACTCACGCATATGACAACATTAAAATCGGCGTTAGTTAATGCTACGCTAGATAACGGTGTAATTACATTTAATCCTCCATTTACTTATTCCACATCGGAAGGTGGGGAATCTGTATGCTCTCAGTCTCCATTGCCACATGGTACGATTGCCGAATACGAAACGCATATTCAAACAGTCATTGACGATTTGAATGCTGTTATTGCTAAAATTCAACACGATTTAAGTCAATAAATTTCTTGACAGTTGGTAAATCTACATATATAATGTAGTATAGATTTACCAACTTAAGGAAATTATGAAAAAAGTATTTGCAATCGGCGGAGGAGCCGGTCGGGTTTTATGCGCCTTACCTGCCTTACAAAAATATCTTAAAATAAATGGCAACGATTTTTATATACTGTGTGAAGGCGGTATAGATTGGTTTGCTGGAAATAAAGATTTGCAAAATATCTCGTACGGATTAGACGGTCGAGATGTATTTGAAAATATAATTAAACCAAATATAGTCATTACTCCGGAACCCTACAGAGAACATGGGTATTATAATCAAAAAAGAAGTTTAACAGAATCTTTTGATTTTTTAATTAACGGAACTACCGATCATAGTGATCTAGAAAGACCAAAAATCTTTCTAACTAAACAGGAAGAGATTCATGCTTTAGATGCAGTTGCAAACGCGGCTAAAGCAATGAAAAAACAAAAAACAATTGTCATTCAACCGTTTGGACGATCTATTCAATCTGTGCCAACAAATGAGTTGATCGACCCTTTAAGCCGGTCTTTAACAAAATCAGTATATCTTAAAATTATTCAATCATTAGCCAAAGATTATAATTTAATTTTCTTTGGAGAGAATAATGATGTAGATGATATCACTTTCAAAATACAAGCACCACTGCGAGCATGGGCAGGTATCATCGAAGCGTCCGATTATTTTGTTGGATGTGATAGTGTAGGTCAACATATGGCATATGCGTTTAACAAACCTGGAACTGTAATATTAGGTAGTACATTTGCTGAAAATATCAGTTATAGTAAACATTTTCAAATTTTGCAAAAAACACCAGTTGACATTAAATATTTTCCAATACGATTTGCTGAAAACGGTATGGACGGAGATTTAGCTAATCGTTATAATGACTCTTGCATGGATTTTACCGATAAAGAAGTCAAAGATATTATTGAAAAAATTAGAGTAGACATTAAGAAAAAAACATGATACCAATTACAATTGTTGATAATTTCTATGAAGATCCGATGTCAGTTAGAGAGTATGCGTTGACACAAACATTTTCTAGAAAAAATATGCCATGGCCTGGAACTAGAACAGATCCGTTAAGTACTATTAATCCAGAAATGCATTCAACATTTGAACAAAAAATATTGAATCTATTTTTTAACCTCAAAACTGACACGATTGAATCAGATTTTCTTATTGAATTTCAACTAATACCAGAAAAATATGAAGAAGGTTGGGTACATGTAGATACTGGTGTTTCTTTTGCCGGAGTTGTGTATCTAACACCTGGAGCTCCAACAAATGCAGGAACTTCTATATATGAAGATAACGATCCCGATCCAAAAATTAAACATTTGAAACCGCATCCTCAAGGATTTGAACTCCAGCAAAAAATGAATTTCTATAATGATAAAGATGTTGATATAGATGTTTACAGAAAAACAAGGGATGAACATAATAATCGATTTAATAAAACAATAGATGTTGGTAATGTTTTTAATCGATTGGTAGTATATCCAGGAGAATATTGTCATAGAGAAAGTAAAATGTTCGGTACAGATCCAACAAATTCAAGATTGACACAAGTATTTTTTGCAAAAATAAAACCAATTAATGGGTTATGGCCCATTGAACGCAGTACACATTACGTTAAAACTAAAATATAAAGGAACAGTATGAAAGATATTTGGATTGCAGGAATTACCAGAGGACATAACGGCGGAGTGTGTCTATTAAAAAATGGCAAAGTAATTTTTAATATAGAAGAAGAACGTCTTAGCAGACAAAAATATGACGGCGGCCCATTGGCAACAATGCTAAAAATTAAAGAATACACAGATAAGCTAGATTTTATTGCAATTGCACATACTCAATCTCTTCAAGAAACCGCAGGCAAGATAGACTTCACTTACGAAGATATATACACAGGTCTTGCAAGAAAATTAGGGTTGATTGCAAGACGACAACCCGAACCTGGTCCCCACCCTCAAGTCATCGATTTAAGTAACATTCATCATAAGTTACATGCCGCTTGTGCATTTTATAGATCAGGTTTTGATAGTGCGGCAGCATTAGTAGTTGATGGTGCAGGAACTTTTGTTCAATTAAATACAGCAAGTGGTGCTCCAACTACAGCGTTTGAAACTGAAAGTATTTTTGATTGCTCTTACCCGTTTAATTTCAAAACCATTTATAAACATCTTGCAGTAAGTGGTCCATCTCCTGTTACTGTATTAGATAAATTTCCAAGTGAAAGATATAATGAACCAGAGTCTGACTCACACTACCTTGTAGTATCCGAAACTGCAGGAATTGTTAAAGTTTATGAAGCAGTTACACAATATTGTGGGTGGCCATCTATCGAAGCAGGAAAAACTATGGGATTATTTCCATACGGTAAAGAAACTGATAAATTTCCAGAACTATTCAACAAAAATGGAGCATTTCCGGTTGCTAATAGAAATATAGTCATACCTACATATCCAAACGGTGCATTGATTAATAGCACTTTGTTTCCATACTTAGACGAGCATGATGCCACTGATATAACATTGCTTGATAATAGACGAGATTTAGCATATGCTGTCCAAACTCAGACACAAGATCAAGTATTGGCTTTAATTCGCAAAGCTGTAGAAATGACCGGACATAATAAAGTAGTTATTAGTGGAGGTTATGGATTGAATTGCGTAGCTAATTATTATTATTTAGAGCATTTGAGAGACGAAGGTATCGAAATTTATGTAGAACCTATTAGTAATGACGCCGGTACAGCAATGGGTGCTGCAATGTTAATATACATGGACGTATCTAAAGAGCAAAAAATTGATTATTCGAAAGACGGATTATATTTAGGATTCGAATATAATTATTCTACAGATGATATAAATGACATTGCATCTGAATATAATTTAGCAGTAAGTAATGTAGAATATGAAGATATTGTTTCTTTATTATTAGATAAAAATATCGTTACAATGTTTCAAGGACGAAGTGAAAACGGCCCACGAGCATTAGGTAATCGTAGTATTTTGTTTAATCCGATGTACGAAGATGGTAAAGATTTTGTTAATAGTGTAAAACATCGTGAATATTTTAGACCATTTGCAGGTACTATAATGCAAGAATATGTCCATGAATGGTTTGATTTACGTGGTATGAAGGACAGTCCTTACATGATGTACGCTGTAAATTGTCAACCTGGTGTTGCAGAAAAAATTCCTAGCATTATACATGTAGACGGAACTTGTCGTATACAAACTGTAACTAACGAACAAAACAAACATTTTTATAGTTTGATTAATGCATTTTATGAAAAAACAGGTGTTCCTGTATTATTCAATACTAGCTTTAATTTAGGCGGAGATCCGTTAGTCGAAACATTGGAAGATGCTGCGGATACTATTGCAAAAAGCGAGATGAATTATTTGTATTTGCCTGAATATGGCAAACTATTATCAAAAATTAATAATGATATCAAACAGATAGAAAATTAAAATTAATCACAGCCCTTGGAGATTTTAAGGGCTGTGAACTTGCATGATATCTATTTCCATTGAATAATACAAATCTTCCTTTTTTAGGAGTGATTGTTTTTAGAATAGGAATTTCAGTTGCAGGTGTTTTGCATGGCCATGGCTCGTCAATACCATAGTTAAATTGTTTATCAAAAATAACAGTATCCCCGTCGGAATCATTTATATAGTATAATCCGACCATGTGAGGTTCGAATTTATCAACATGCGGGTTATCTATCTTATGAATATCCCCATGTACCGGTATTGAAAGAAACATTCTTATTTGTGTAAGATTCTTAATGCTACAAATACCATTGCAAGCTGAATATAACAATGGCGAATAAAAATTATATGAAGATCCTATATGTAAATTAGTATCGTACACCATATGACTAAAACCAGGTCGTTTTACTATTTTAGATGTAGGATCTTTTTGTAATAAATCATCGAAATATATATCAGGAAATGTTAGATCCGATTGGAAAAACCAAGGAGTGGCATTATGATCAGCTAATGTGTGTTGTTCTATTTGATTTTGATAATGTCGATCAACTACATCATCGATTATAATAATATCATTCATAAATTAAATACAAAAGTTTTTCTCGGATTATCGTTTGTCTTAAGGTTTAATTCGTGCTCAATCGACGCATCCCATAGTAATATCATACCAGTTTCAGGCTTAATTTTGAAGACATTGCAAGTCCTATTCAAATAATTATCTATGTGTTGGTGGTCCGAAGGATAGTGTAAAAATTTAATATGATTGCCTGGATGATGTAAAATTAGCTCAGGAACATCTTCGCCTACTTCTAAATATACAATTCCAGAAAAATAACAATCAAGGTGGTGATGTTTTCTTAGATATCCGCCTTTTTCCATAGAACTAAAAAATCCAAAAGGTCGAATAGGGCCTGGCAACCCTATACCCCGATGCGCTAAAAATGGCTTTAAGCAGTGATCACTTATATATTGTAAGGCTTCTGTGACTAATGGTTCGTTGTTATTAACTTGAAATTCCAAATACCCTGCAGACAATGTTGACGGGAAATTGTCACAGTCGAGGCAATTTTTTATAGTCTCTTCACTTGTATATTTGTTACAAAGAGGTAATAATGATTCTGCTAAAACTTTATTATACCCCTTAAAAATTGTTGTAGGAAACAAATCAAAAAATTCCATAATATTTTCCTTATACTAAATTTTTTTTAATTTCTTTAAGAACCATATCTCTAAACTTAGTTTCATGGAATATACCGTATAAATTTTTAAGATTTTTTTCTTTTCTGTACATTTTTAATTTAACACAACTCATTGAATATTTGTACAAGGTTTCGGTAAGATAGAATTTTTTTAGTTCAATAGGACTTTTTGTTTTGAATTTCACGTATAGCAATGGATCATCCTGCCTCACTGAAAATCGATTTGTACCTTTATGCAGTTGAAACGCATACTCCAATGGTCTAAACCATGATGAAATATCGTAACTTCCTGGAACATAATAACCTTGTTGAGATAGTTTTGTATTATGCAAATAAGGAGGTAGTGACTCGAGTTCGAGCTCTTCCTCCGCAAAAAATATCCAACCTACACTAAATTTTACAGTGAATGAATCCTTAACTGAAGGCATTTTTAACTGTAACATATTTTTATTAAATGGTATAGTATCTGGCAAATGATTTACTACATGCGTATTTGTAAATTCTACATCGCAATTAGACGGACTTTTTATTGTAAATATATTTCGAAGTGTATTAACATATGCCGGACACATGAAAAAATTATCTGTTTTATTTTCATTGTTAACATCTGGTCGTAAATCTTCATTCAACAAAACAGGATCGGCATAACTAAGATATTGTTCAGGATATACTTCCGGAAATGCCCAAGGAGCCCAATATACTATTTTAGTCATTTTTGTAACCTTCTTGCTTAAAATATCTTCCAACTACCATTTTTGGCATATGCTGATTAATTTCATTAAATTCATCTCTACCGATTTTCTTTACTTCAAAATTGATCGAGCGTTCAGTCATCGGAAATATAGATACTAACGGCATACCATGTTTCAAACTAATAACATATGGTTCTGATCTGATCGGACAATTAAAATGAATATTAGTAGAGTGCTGATACTTAAAATTAATAACTCCAGGAGGAAATAATATTCCTAATTCTCTAAAATATGAAGTACTATAATGAGATTCCGTAAACAAGTAATTTATTTTACTCTCACTTACAAATTGCCAAGGAGATGATAGTTTTAATGCAACTCTATCTTTATATGCATCTCCGTATTGTGCAGGGTAATGCTGTCCTATATGTAAATCATAATCTGGCCTTCCATTACTAGTCCACGTTCCGTCGGGATTAATTCGAATATCTATATCTCCCCACATTGGAATTTGTATAGGTTTTGATAAAAAATCTTTAATTCCTGGACAAGTTGCCACTGTTCCTGCTTTATTATATAAACCGGATCTATCATCCCATGTTTTTATATATGCACCTACTCTAGTAATCCAATCAGGTTTTACATTTGATTTATATACAGGTTTACAAGAAGCATAATAACTTGGGTCTGATGTGTATGCCGTTAAATTGATTTGTTTATTAAAAAACATCATGGTTATCCATCCTTGACAATACTTATCAATATATTATGTGAACACCGAGTATTTGTGATATCAAATAAGATCTACTAGATCGAATACTGTTTGAAGTTTATTACGTATTGTCTTACTACCAAAACTATTACGTAATCCTTGGTGCAAAGGTTTAGGAGCACGATCGATAGTTGCCCACGCCCAACCTTGATGTTCGTTACTTAATTCTGGAACAAATTCTTTATCGATTACACATAAGTATGTGTGAAAATTAAATACTTTGTCATTGCTGACAAATGTTTCTAATGGAATTGTTTTAATTATATCAGGAACGCTACCGATCTCTTCGGTAATTTCACGCTGTAATCCCTGCCAAGGAGTTTCTCCAGAAATAGTAGTTCCGCCTACTAGCCCCCAAGTTCCTTCATGTTTGCCGTGCGCCTTTTGTAATAATAAAAAACGTCGTGTAGATTTTGCATAAAATAATGCTCCACTACAAACAATTTGTTCTTTTACAGTATTATTTTCCATTGTGCGGCTGAATATTCACCTTCAAAGCTCTTAACCCAGGAAACTCCGTTCCACAAGTATTGAACTCCAGTGTATATATTAGTTTGCCACACCATCGTAGTTGTTTCTTGAATAGAATTAAACACTACATTCCATTGTGTTCCAGTCCATTCTATAATGTCATTAGCAACCGCAACTAATGATCCCCATACAGGTGTTGTGATACCTTCTGTTCCTATATCTTCTATTATTAAAAATCTTAATCCCACTATTATTGTTTGATCTGTAATCTCGTTGCCAGTAGGACGATAAGGATTATATGTTAATGGATTAATAATAGCATCAAATGTTCCTGGACTATTTGATCGATACTGAGTTGGATTAGTCATATAACTTGTGTCCTTATACTCGATGCTACCTTGACTATCGATCCCCGTATTAGAAGTTAACGTATCTTTATTCCAATTAACTTGTAATATTGTATAATCTAACGGATTAAGTGCAATAGTTCCGACAACATAGCTACCATTAGGTTGTATTAGATATATTTGACTAGAACCTGCAACATATTCACCTGGGTATTGTTCGAACAAGTCTAACCAGCTAATTCCGGGACCTTGTTTAACTGTAATATCTAAAGTAGGTTCTACTGGAACTACACTTTCATTCGGTCCTAATAATCTTGCTTGCCCGTTATAAACTTGTATTTGATACCCGCTAATAGTAGTAACTGTCTGACTTAGCAAATCAGTTAAAGTAGTAGTTGCAGCCATTGGATCTGCCGCCGATCCTAGCCCTTCTATGTAAGTGCCATTAGATGATGAATTAGCATACATACTTGTAATAATTTTTGTAATAACTCCAAGATGTTTTACTTTAACTGGAGGACTGATCCATATAGGAGCTTGCACAGTTAATGTTGCAATGCTTATAGGTGTGTCATTACCTACTGGCACTTGTTTGCCATCCCATGTAATATCTTCTAAATTTAATACACTTAGACTAGTCCAATCAATATAGTTATCAGTAGTTTGTAATTCTAAACTAGGGTTAAACAACACTAAAATTTGTTCTAAAATTTGTAATTTTTGATCAGTGTTAGCACTCCATATGTCTATTTTCATTTTTAGACTAAATGGTGTTGGCATTAATCTTTCTACAGTATAGTTTTTACCTTGCATTTGGTTGTACGATTCGACTCCTGTTGAAGGATCAAAATACGTTCCGCGTTCTCTTATATTAACTTTACCTACAAAAGTTTGATCGCTTGTACGATCTCTATCCAATGCTAATGAGCTAACATAAACACTAATTCGAGGAACACTATTAACTTTATTTTCGCTATTATTACGAATAATACTTGCGACTTGTCTATCAGCATCGCCATACATAACAGGTACTCTGTGTAAAGTTCCGTCACCATACTTAACAACAAAGTTGCTCATAGCTCGGACTGTTTGTGTGATATATCGTCTTACTTGACCGTCATAGAACCATTCCATTATAAATCCGCCTTTGGTCTAAGTGCCTTGCTAAGGCTTTGTTTTTGTGCTTCTTGTGAATTATATAAAGTAATATTCCATTGCCCGGCAAACGTGATAGTCTGTTGTACACCATCGACGACTGGTAATGTAATCCTTATAGAATTTTGAGTAGTAACTACACCGGTGTTACTTGTTATAGTTTCAACATATGAACTTATTATAGCAGGGTAATCGCTTTGAGCATACTGTAATAATGTAACTCCAGGTATAGCTGTTTCATATTTTAATACAATATAAGGTGCCGTACTATTTCCAGCAAATGGCATCGATGTGTTAATAACATATTGACCTACAGTTAAGTTTATATAATCTGAAACTTGCGCATCAGTGTACGTATAATAGTCATTATTAATAAATCCGGTCTTCAATGTTCTACGAGTATCAGTTTGAGTCATAGTCATTCTAACTGCATCTTCTACAGCAATCCATCCATTTTGTACTGAACTAAATCTAAATAATCGGTTTGGAAAAAAATCAACACGCAGATAAAAATCATTGTCTTCTGGACTTTCTGGAAATAATACACCGAACCCAAATGAATATCCGTTAGCTGGATAACCATCACCTACTAAGTATCCAGTGTAGCCTGTTCGTAATGGTATACCGTATGTTCCACTAGCCAACTGTCCTACGTTACTCGCATTAACAGAAGTTTCATCGGCAGTTTGCAGTACAGGTTTACCATTTGTAGGATCAACTGCCAATGTATAAAATTGTCTAGTTTCATATCCGCTCTTAGGAGCATCTGCTTCAGCTTGTGCTATAACTTGATCATTTATTGTTAATTCTTGATTGTAAGTACTTAATAAATCACGTAATGTATTATTAGTCGGATCGCCATTTGCATCAGTTGCTGGCTGATTAAAAATATCTGCAAATTGTTGTGAATCATTTACACGTTTAAGTTTTAACCTGTACAAATGCGGGAACCAAGTTTGACTAAAACCTTCGCTAGCACGACCTACATCTTCAATTACATAGTATCTAGGCAGTCCAATATCAAAATCATTTAAGGCGTAATCGTCTCTTAAATGTGGCAATTCTAGTACATCGCCGCTAATAGGTTTACGACCTAGAATTTGTATAATATCGTTAATATGTACAGTCATGTATAATGTGTCGTTGTCAATGAATAAACCAAATTGACTTAAATTAAAATCGATGTTTTGTACATTATAAATGCCACGAATTCTATATATTTCCTGGTCATATTTTCTATCACGATTTTCTAAAAATAGTAAATCTTGAATATTTGTTAGCTGTGTGCTAGCATAAGAAGGTTGATCTGCGGTGGCGTTTTCAGAGCTGGTATTTGCACCCAACAATTTATGGATATAAACGTCCGTACCGCCCACAGTGAACATTTCAGATGCTTGGCGATCAACAAACTTGTAATCGTTACCTTTTTCTGGTTTATAGAGACTTAATCTTGGCATAGTAACATATTTATCGTTAGCTAAATATAGTAAGAGAGTAAAAATATGGCCGATTCACAACCAGCAACAACCCAGTCAAACGCAACTATAGAGCGTAATGCTGTGTTTGACTATGTAAAAACTATGCTTGCAGATGGCATGGTAGACGTTGAGCTTGATCCTAAACACTATGAAGTTGCATTGGATCGTGCTCTTACAAAATATCGTCAGCGTAGTAGCAATGCAGTCGAAGAAAGTTACTTATTTTTAGAATTAATTCAAGATCAAAACGAATACAGATTGCCCGATGAAGTTATTTCAGTTCGACAAGTATTTCGTAGAGCTATCGGTTCAAGAAGCGGAATAGGCGCTGGCGGCACTTTATTTGAACCATTTAACTTAGCATATACTAACACTTATTTGATGTCAGGTAGTATGATGGGTGGATTAGCAACCTATGATGCATTTGCTGGTTATCAAAAATTAGTTGGACGTATGTTCGGTAGTTATATTGAATTTTTATGGAAACCTACTACTCATATTTTGAATATCTTGCAACGTCCGTTTGCTCAAGGCGAACAAATTCTTGTGCAAAGTTACAATTTCCGTCCTGATTGGGTGCTGTTGCAAGACATATATGCTAAACAATGGTTAAGAGATTATACACTGGCAGTAGCAAAACAAATGTTAGGGCAAGCACGTAGTAAATTTGGATCAATTGCAGGACCTGGGTCTCCTATAACATTGAATGGTACAGCATTGTTATCCGAAGCAAAAGAAGAAATTGAAAAGTTAGATAAAGAAATAATGGATAATACCGCAGGCGGCACTGGTTATTATTTGATAACTGGCTAAGAAAAATTTCATATTGTATAACTACAATATGAGACAAATAATTGATAATTTCTTAGATCCATACGAGCTAGAAGTAATACAACGCACTATGGGAATAGACGGTAAATTTCCATGGTTTACGTCATATATAGTACCTCCAGAAGATCAAATAGAATGTAATCCACTAGATAATTGGCAATTAGGTCATACTTTTTTCGAAGTACATGCTGGTGCTAGAAAACCTTTAGATTTAATAGATCCAATTATACGTAGATTAACTCCAAATATTTTAATACGAATTAAAGCAAATCTAAATCCAAGAACTGAGAACATTGTATTACATTCATATCATATCGATCCACCTAACGATCATGTATTACCGCTAGTCAAAACCGCAGTTTTTTATGTAAACACAAATGATGGTTATACTATTTTTGAAAACGATGGCCAAAAGGTTGAAAGTGTTGCTAATCGAATAGTAATATTTCCGGCATCGGAATCTCACAGCGGAACATCGTGCACAGATCAACCATACAGATGTGTAATTAATTTTAATTGGATCTAAAATTTCTTGACCTTGTAACAAAACTGTTATATACTAGAGTTACTTCAGGGGGCTCTATGATCATAGGTGTGTGCGGTTTTATCGGTTCTGGCAAAGATACTATTGCCGATTATCTTACCAATTTTTACGGATTCCGAAGAGAATCATTTGCCAATAGCTTAAAAGATGCGGTAGCACAAGTGTTCGGGTGGGATCGCACTATGCTAGAAGGTAGAACAAAAAGTGCCAGAGAATGGCGAGAAGAAGTTGATCCTTGGTGGGCAGAACGTTTAGATATGCCTAATCTAACTCCACGTTGGGTATTACAATACTGGGGGACTGAAGTTTGTCGTAAAGGATTTCATGACGACATTTGGATTGCTAGTTTAGAAAACAAACTACGTAACATCAAAGACGATATTGTTATCAGTGATTGCCGTTTCCCTAATGAAATTAAATCAATCAAAAATGCCGGTGGGAAAGTTATTCGTGTTGTTCGCGGCCCTGAACCTAAATGGTATAATGCCGCAGTTAGTGTAAATCGTGGTCCAGACGGTAATAGTTCATGGGCACTAAGTAAAGCTAAATTAGAAAAAGCTGGAATTCATAGTTCAGAAACTGCCTGGGTAGGCACAAAATTTGATCATGTACTTGAGAACAACGGTACTTTAGATGATTTATATAAACAAGTATTAAGAGTTATAGGTCAGGAATCAAATCTCCTTGTTTCCAACGAATCCCTTCTTTATGAAGAATCCGAGCGCAGTTAGCACAGATACTTTTTAAGTTTTGTGGACGGCAGTTATTGAGATCGCCATCTACATGAAATACAGAGAATATTTCTTTATGTGGACTTTTGAAACCACATTTGTCGCAAGAATTCTTTAGTTTATATCCGCTAGTAAACCACCGGGGTAATTTTACTCCGCGCATACAAGAACCACACTGACTCCTATAAAAAGGCTTACCTTCTTTATAGTAATTAATAGCTACAGGGCGTAATCCGCACGAACATAACGGTCTCATATTTTATTTAAGCCTTTTTTGAACCTTTTTACAGTACCTTAAGTGCTATAAAAAATCAAATTGCCATAAATACATACAGCAGAACATGTATTCATGGAGATAACAAAATGGCTCAATTAAATTCACCAGGCGTAAGCGTAACAGTAGTTGATGAATCGTTTTACACACCGGGCGCACCTGGTACTGTACCTTTGATCGTTGTTGCTAGTCAAGCAAACAAACAGAATTCAGCAGGTACTGGTATTGCACCAGGAACACTAGCAGCAAATGCTGGTATACCTTACTTATTAACAAGTCAAGCAGATTTAGGAGCCACATTTGGTATTCCTTATTTCCAAACTGACGCAAGTAATAATCCAATCAATGGAAGTGAAATAAACGAATATGGTTTACAAGCAGCTTACAGCTTCTTAGGAGTAAGCAATCGTGCATATGTTGTACGTGCAAACTTAGATACAAGTCAGTTGATCGGAACATCAACTATTCCGACCGGTAATCCAGCAGATGGCACATATTGGTTCGACACAACTGATACAACATTTGGTGTTTTCCAATGGAATTCAAGTTCAGGGTCAACGGCTACTGGACAAACATTTACTAATCAAACACCATTAGTAATTACAAATCCAGCACAAGTTAATACCGGTGCTCCGATTGCAAGCATTGGTACTGTTGGTCAATACGCTATTGTTGCTACTACAACTTTAATTACATTGTGGTTGAAAAAATATGCAACATCGACACCAGCTGGTACATGGGTACAAGTTGGAACAGGTGCGTGGGCAGCAAGCTGGCCAACAGCTACAAGCGGAACAAGTTCACCGTATGTAGTAGGCTCAGCCGATACTATTCAAATTAATGGTAATACCGTTACTACTACTGGTACAACTCAAGCATCAATGGCAACTGCTATTAATGCATCAAGTGCATTAACAGCGTTAGGTATTACTGCATCATCGTCTAATAATGTATTATACATTTATTCAACTGGTGTTCAAGTTACAATTACAGCAGGCTTAACACATAACGGATTAACAAATTCAGGCATTGGCGGAATTTGGATGGCTCCACAATTTACTATTAGTCCTTATACAGGTATTCCAACATATGGAATGTATCAAAATGGTGGCACTGTTCAAGGCGCACCAACTGGTAGTGTATGGGTTAAAGCAAGTCCTGTTAATCAAGGTGCAAATTGGTTTGTTAAAGAATATAGCGCAGCAGCTAATACATGGGTCACATTGCCAGTACAAATGTTCCCTAATGGACAAAGTGCACTAGCAACTCTTGACCCAACAGGTGGCGGTTACAATATTGCAGCAGGTGCTGTTTATGTTAAGTACAATGAAACTGAAGTGAGTCCGCAATTGGGCAATTTTAAGATTCATGAAAGATTAAGTTCAGGTGCATTAAATATTACAAGTAACACAATTACTACTGGTACAATTACTTCTGGATCAAATACATTTACAATGGGAGTAAGTACAGCAGGTAGTATTGCATTGTCAACAATTTCTGTATCATTTACAGGTGCCGGTCTATCTTCTGATGCTGCAACAATTGCGGCAACAATTTTAACAGCTTCGGCTGGCTATCCAATTAATGCTGTTGTTAATAGTAACAATACTATTACAATCACTCATACACAAGGCGGAGATATTCACTTTGCAGATGGTACAGCTACACCTATTGGTAAACTATTCTCAACAAGTACTACTACAAACTTCTATGCAGATCCAAATCCAGCTTACACATATGTAGCAAGTTTATGGACAAGCTCACCAACAAGTATTGCTGCTGCAAGTAGCACACCGCCAACAACAACACCTGCAAATGGAACATTATGGTATGATTCTAGCATTACAGATGTTGACATTATGATTAATAATGGTAGCGCATGGGTTGGATATTCAAATTATGATCAAACATTAAATGGTACTAGTACTTCAACAGATCCTAATGGTCCAATTGTAAGTGCAACACAACCTACAGCACAAAGCGATGGTACTCAATTAGCTAATGGCGACATTTGGGTTAGTACAGCTAACTTGGAATTGTTCCCACAAATTTATGTTTATAATTTGTCAAAGCAGGTATGGGTATTAGTTAATAATGCAGATCATACAAGTGGTAATGGTATTGTGTTTGCCGACGCACGTTGGTCGACTTCTGGTGCATCAAGTGGCACACCTGCTACTATTGCAGCTTTGTTAGCTAGCAATTTCTTAGATCCAGATGCTCCTTCATATGCATTATATCCAAGAGGAACTTTGTTATACAATTTACGTCGTTCAGGATTTAATGTTAAGAAATATGTATCAGGTTATATCAACACTGCAAATGGCCACAATGCAAATGCTGGTGGCGAATCAATGTCTGGATATTTTGCAGATCGCTGGGTAAGTGATGCAGCCAACGATACTAATGGTGTTGGACGATTTGGATCACATGCTCAACGTCAGGTTGTTTTACAAGCATTAGAAGCAACAATTCAAAGTAATCAACAAATCCGTCAACCGGACACAGTTATTTTCAACTTGTTAAGTTGCCCAGGTTATATTGAAACACTAAGTTCGTTAGTTGGATTGAATAATGATAACGGTTTATCAGCATTCATCGTTGCAGATAGTCCAATACATTTGAATCCAACTGCAACAGCATTAAGCAATTGGGGTAATAACACAGCCGGCGCAGTTCAAGATAACTGGCAAGGTTTAGTTACAACTGATCCATATAGTGCTGTTTACTATCCATGGGGATTTACAACAGATTTGTTAGGTAACGACATTGTTGTTCCACCAAGCTATATTATGTTACGTACAATTGCACTAAGCGATAATGTTTCTTATCCATGGTTTGCACCAGCTGGTGTACGTCGTGGTGGTGTTACAAATGCTAGCTCAGTTGGATATGTTAATGCACAAACTGGTGAATACCAAACAGTTGCATTGAATCAAGGTCAACGAGATACATTAGCAAGTGTGCATGTTAATCCAATTACATATCTTGCTGGAACTGGTTTAGTTTGTTATGGTCAATACACACGTCAATTAGCAGCTAGCAGTTTGGATCGTATCAACGTTGCTCGTTTAGTAATTTACTTGCGTTATCAGTTAAATGTGATTGCTAAACCATTCATATTTGAACCAAACGATACAATTACACGTAACGAAATTAAACAACAAATTGAGAAATTATTGTTACAGTTAACAGGTGAACGTGCTCTGTATGATTATATTGTAGTATGCGATAAATCAAACAACACACCGGCTCGTATCGATGCCAATGAGTTACATGTTGACATTGCAATTGAACCAGTTAAATCAGTGGAATTTATTTACATTCCATTACGTCTAGAAAACACTGGCGCTATCGCTGGTTTAAGCGGCGCATAATAGGAGAATCATATGGCAATCGCAGCATTATCAAACTTTACAGTACCACTAGCATCTGATCAAAGTGCAGGTTCACAGGGCATGTTAATGCCCAAGTTGAAATATCGTTTCCGCGTAAACTTTGAAAACTTTGGCAATAGTGGTAGCACAACAGAAATGACCAAACAAGTTTCGGACATTACTCGTCCTAACTTAACGTTTGCTAACAACGTTATTGATATCTACAATAGCAAAATTAACTATGCAGGAAAACCATCATGGGAAAATATTACAGTTAAATTGCGTGACGATGTTAACGGTAACGTTAGTAAACTTGTTGGAGAACAAAATCAAAGACAATTTGACTTTTTTGAACAAAGCTCTGCAGCTTCAGCAGGTGATTATAAATTCACAATGCGTATCGAAATGTTAGATGGCGGCAATGGTGCAGACGGTCCGCAAGTACTTGAGTCATGGGAAGTTTACGGTTGTTATCTAGAAAAAACAAATTGGCAAAACTTAGACTACAAAGAAAATGGTCCTGTTATGATTGATTTGACTATTCGTTACGATAACGCAGCACAGATATCAGGCGGAGATATTGGATCTAGTACTCCTGTTATATTAAAAGGCGCTAATTCTACAAATAACGCTTTAGGTTCTTAATAATTAAGCCTACTCCGGTAGGCTTTTTTATGAGTATTCATAATATGCGTATATTATTTAATCTATAAATAATAGTATGGCCTTTACATCTAACAGTAATTTACATTCTCACTCAAAATTAATCTTGCGTGATCAGCAACATGCTGACCACATGTTTAATTCTGATCAATTTAGACTTGCACCTAAACATAATTTTTTATTCCATGTTGCATTTAGTATTAATCCTAATGCGTTGCAAAATCTTAATTTGGTAGGAGCACAAGGGCAAGAAATTAATATGTTAGTTAAAAGTGTCGATTTGCCTAGCTACAAAGTTGAAACTGTTATGCTTAATCAGTACAACAGAAAAAAAGTAATGCAAACTAAACACACACCAGGTGAAGTCGGCATTAAATTTCACGACGACAATATGGGATTAATAAATCAGTTATGGCAAAATTACTATAACTACTACTATGCTGATCCTTTAAGTGCAGAAATATTTGGAGCATACACACGAAATGCTACGCAAAGTGCAAGCCATATTACTCAACCTTATGGGTTAGATAATGGTAGTACTGAACCGTTTTTTAATTACATTACAGTTTATCAAATGGCTCGTCATGAATATGTAAGTTATAAATTTATAAATCCTATTATTGCTAATTGGAATCATAATAAGCTCTCCTATTCAGATTATGGTCTGCATGACAATGATATGAAAATTATGTATGAAGCAGTTGCATATGGGTCCGGAGAAGTATCAGAAGACGATCCTGAAGGATTCGGAGATACACATTACGATAAAACACCAAGTCCATTATTGGGAAATTTGCCAGGTGGTACTAGTATTTCATCTGGATTATCTAGTGCGATAGCTGGAGGAATTATCGGAAGTGCGTTGGCTTCGATTAACACTTATCAAAATACTTCAGGCCCTGGGTTGTCGACAGTTGCTGGAGGACTACTAGGTGGTGCAATTGCCGGAGCAGTAGGAAGTCTAGTTGGTGGGATTGCTTCCGGATTATCTAACATATCATTTCCAGGAAGCGGGTCGGGTGCAAGTCCAGCTGGTACTACCGCAACATCTAGCGGTATTACACAAGATTCGACTAGCGAAGTTGAAAATACAACATCGGGCACACCGGGTGTACAAACTTTCGATGATGGTAGTAGTATACAAACTTTCGATGATGGAAGTACATTAGTAACTGATTCAGAAGGTAATGTAACTAGTACAGACGCTCCAGATAACGTTCCCAACAATGATTTGTCAGGAAATAATACATCTAATGTACAAACTTTTGACGATGGTAGTAGTATACAAACTTTCGATGATGGAAGTACATTAGTAACTGATTCAGAAGGTAACCTAAGCAGTACTGATGCACCTAATTATGACGCATCCGGTGGCGGCGCAGAAGATTTTTCATTAGGACCTTAATATGGCAACACAACAAACAGGCCCGGTTAGTACTAAGACATTCTTTGACAAATATTTTATAAAACCAGTTAGTTTTCCGGCAGATCAAATAGATACAACTGTAGCATTTTTTCAGAAACGTGGATTTGATGTTACAAGCGCAAAAAGTGTTGCTATTGTAATCTTAAATCAAGCACGTACAGAAAATGTAAGTGTATTCACATTACTAGACACATTAAAAAGTTTAACTGATTTACAGTTAAGTCAAGTTGTAGCACAGATATTAAATGCTTACAGAGAAAGTACAAGCTATTTAGGTTATAGAATACAACCAACTACAAGTGCATACGATGCACGTAACATTTTAGTATAATATGGCAAAATTTGCACGTGGCAAATTCAATATGAAACACCCTGAAAAATATGTAGGTACAAAAGTTCCTACATATAGATCGAGTTGGGAGTTAACTTTTATGAATTTTTGCGACAACAATACCAGTATTGTAAAATGGGCAAGCGAAGCAATACAAATACCATATAGAGATCCATTAACTGATAGACAAACAGTTTATGTTCCAGATTTTTTTATTCAATATGTTGATAAAAAAGGTCGGATGCTTACTGAATTAATTGAGATTAAACCTGCTAGCCAAACTATCCTTGAACGTGTTGGCAAAAACAAATATAATCAAGCACAGTTTGTTAAAAATCAAGCCAAATGGGCTGCGGCTCAGTTATGGTGCAAACAACAAGGATTAAAATTCAGAATCTTAAATGAAAACGATATTTTCAGCCAGGTATAAGTAATGTTATGACTAAGAAACTCGAAGAACTACTCAATTTACCTGAAAGCAAGAAAATTGTTAAGCAGGAAGAAAAAGAAGCTAAAAAAGCCGAAATAGCACAACCATTTATTCGCGACATGAGCGAATATGATAAAATTAGTGCTGCATTACCACAAGTAAAAGGTCTCGGTGATTTAGGTGATGCCGAATTAGATGAACTAGCAAAAAAAGCTACTGATGCATACGAAGATATCATGGATTTGGGTATGAACGTAGAAGCTAGATATAGCGGACGGTTGTTTGAAGTTGCTGCAAGTATGCTAGGGAATGCCATTCAAGCTAAAACAGCTAAACTTGATAAAAAATTAAAAATGATTGACCTTCAACTTAAAAAACAGAAGCTAGATAATGATGCTAATAGCGCAGACGAAGGAGTGACTTTACAAGGTGATGGTGTAATTATTACGGATCGCAACAGCCTGTTAGAAAAACTCAAGCAAATGAAATAAATACAGTACTGGGATACTAATATGAAATCATTCAAAGAATACTTAACTGAGAGCAAAAAGATATACGAATTTAAGGTAAAAATTGCCGGAGATTGTCCAACTGATTGTAGCTCACAAATTAAAGCAGCATTAGCACAATTCCATGTGTCTAGTGTAAGCGCAGGAAAGCGTACTCCAATACAAGAACGTCATTCAGAATTTCCTGAACATAAAAATGTCAATATGACAATCTTTGATGTTACTACAGATTATCCAGCAACTAACAAACAAATACACGATATGGTAGCATCCGGATTAGGTATGCCGTCGAATTGCATTAAAGTAAAAAATATGGCGGAAGAACTTGAGCATGAAATTAATCATGAACATGATACACGTACAGGTAAAGCTCTTGTAGGTACAATTCAAACACCTAGTGATAATAGCCATCTAGTTGGCGAAAAACATAAGATGAATTTTTTACAAGAATTAAACAAAGAAAAACATCAAGGTACCCAAGTTAAAGGTTACAATGATGAAATACTAGCACCAAGTGTACCAGGTGCTGCTAAAGAATATCGTAAATCCACAAAAGAAAGCACAGTAGAAAAAGCTCATCGTAGCCCTGTTGCTAAACGTCCAGCAGATCCAATCAAGGAGTAAAATGATGAATTTCAAAGATTTAATGACAAAATTAAATAACATCGAAGAAGGTATCGAAGTTATAGGCGGACCGATGCCTGGTCACCAAGAGCAACCTGATAACGTTACAATGAGTGTTAACATCAACGGTACAGGTGCCGGTGGTGTCAAAGATTTAATGAAAATTCTTAAAGACATCGAAGACGGCCCTGCAACAGATGTTGGGCACGATCATGGACCAGAAGAACCTATTATGGGAGACATGGTCGATGCAATGGCACATGCAGAAGAGGAAGAAGAATGTTATGTGCAACCCGAAGAATCAATGGGCGAAACATTTGAAGACGATCACGAAGATTGGGGTAACAGTGCAGAAGGCGGGTCTGGTCATCATGTAGGCGGAGTTGATTCTGTTACATTTACTGGTGATGATATGAATAGCAAAGGCAAAGTAAGTCCTTTAGCTCGTGCTCCAGGAACAAATGCTTTACAACATCCAATGCATGAATCATTAGTTGATAAATTAACA
>Ga0164297_10000312_pt1 | contig 62314 bp, 58 predicted proteins | sample GEODES058metaG_FD_113539 | JGI IMG/M metagenome (GOLD analysis project Ga0164297, IMG submission 113539) | Dystrophic lake water microbial communities from Trout Bog Lake, Wisconsin, USA - GEODES058 metaG | ecosystem: Environmental > Aquatic > Freshwater > Lake | place: USA: Trout Bog Lake... | reverse complement strand
TTGAGAAACAAACCACCGGGGAGGGTGAGGGGGGACAGACATCTCCTTCGCGTCAAACCGAGCGCTATTCACAATTGATGTCGGTGTCACAAAACTTTGTGATTCAAGAAATACTGAGCAACTATGACTTTGCTCAACACCGCCGGGTTCTAGACATTGGGTGTGGGCTGGGTCGTTTTGCCAGCACCTTGGCCCAAAGCGTTGGCTCACTCGAACTGATGCTCATGGACTTGCCTGCGGTCGTAGAGCTTACACAAAGTGCTCACGTGCACACCGATTATTTCTCTAGATTGAGTTTTGTCCCTGGCAGCTTTAAAACGGATCCCCTACCCGTGGGCATGGACTTGGTCACTTTGGTGCGAGTGGCGCATGATCACAGCGACTCGGATGTGTTCGAGTTGTTACGAAAGATCCACGCGGCTTTACCCTCCAAAGGAAGTCTCTTGTTGGCCGAACCCATGGCCGATCCACGTGGGGCCCGACAAGATGCGTATTTCCATTTCTATTTGATGGCCATGGGCGAGGGCAGACTCAGAACCCCCCAAAAGCTCTCAGACATGATGCTTGAAGCCGGATTTTCTCGAGTTGAGTTGCTCTCCAACCCCATGCCCACCCATGCAAGGATCCTGATTGCCCAAAAAACCTAGTGTTTCCCCTAATGGTTATACTGTAGGTGTCAATTAGTATTGACGCATAAGATTGTAAAAAGAGAATGACACCATGCGTGCACACGCCGTACTGTTTGAAGGACCTAAAAACATCAAGTTAAGCCCCTTGGATGTGGCTGACATGGTGGAGGGGGACATCAAAATTGATGTCTCCTATACAGGTATTAGCACGGGAACAGAGCGGCTCTTATGGGACGGCAGCATGCCAGCATTTCCCGGTATGGGCTATCCACTGGTGCCAGGCTATGAGACTGTCGGGCGGGTGGTAAAGAACAACTCTCAGCAAGAATTCAAGGACGGTGAGTTTGTCTTTGTCCCAGGCGCTTATTCATTTAAAAATGTACGCAACCTCTTCGGTGGCTCAGGCTCAGAGCTTGTGGTTCCCGCTGAACGGGTGGTCAGAGTGGCTGAGCAACACGCGAAAAATGCAACTCTCTTGGCCCTGGCCGCAACCGTCTACCACAGCGTCTCTAAAGGGGGCGCCATCACACCAGCCCAACCCCCGGACTTAATTGTGGGTCACGGCATCATGGGCCGCTTACTTGCTCGTATGACGGTGGCGGCTGGAATGCCCGCGCCTACTGTGTGGGAGATCAACCCAACGCGCGCCTCGGGAGCTCAGGGCTACACAGTCATTGACCCTCGAGAGGACACCAAAAAAGATTACAAGGCGATCTACGACGTGAGTGGAGACTCCTCCTTACTCAATCAACTCATTGGTCATTTGGCGCCAGGCGGTGAGGTCGTGTTGGCTGGGTTTTACACCCAAGACCTCGCCTTTAACTTTGCCGCAGCTTTTATGAAAGAGCCCCAAATTCGGGTGTCCGCACAGTGGAAGAAATGCGACCTCGATGCGGTTTGTGAGCTCATGAACAACGGACGACTGTCCTTTGATGGATTGATCACTCATGACAGTGCACCCTCGGCAGCCCACGCCGCCTATGAAACAGCATTTTGTGATCCCCACTGCCTAAAAATGATTCTTGACTGGAGAAACTGATGACAAACCCCGCGAATTCAAGCTCGGCCAAGGTTCAAGAGCAAACCATACAGTTCACACAACGCTTGCGTGAGGAGGCTCACCACGAGCCCGAACAAGTGCACTCGGGTGAGGTGACCAAAGAGACCCAAATCATTGCGATTTACGGTAAAGGTGGCATCGGCAAGAGTTTTACCTTGGCCAATTTGAGCTACATGATGGCGCAGCAGGGCAAAAAAGTTCTCCTCATTGGCTGCGACCCCAAGAGTGACACCACCTCACTGCTGTTTGGCGGTAAGGCTTGTCCGACCATCATTGAAACATCGTCAAAGAAAAAACTCGCTGGCGAGGCCGTGAGCATTGGGGATGTCTGCTTTAAGCGAGATGGTGTTTTTGCCATGGAACTCGGTGGCCCCGAGGTTGGCCGGGGCTGCGGGGGGCGAGGCATTATTCATGGTTTTGAGACGCTAGAGAAGTTGGGCTTTCACGAGTGGGGGTTTGACTACGTGCTCTTGGATTTCTTGGGGGATGTGGTGTGCGGAGGTTTTGGTTTACCCATTGCCCGTGACATGTGCCAAAAAGTGATCGTCGTGGGCTCCAATGATTTGCAGTCTCTTTATGTGGCCAACAATGTGTGCTCTGCTGTTGAGTACTTCAGAAAACTAGGCGGCAATGTTGGTGTGGCCGGTATGGTCATCAATAAGGACGACGGCACCGGTGAGGCTGCTCAATTTGCAGAGCGTGCGGGCATTCCCGTGCTGGCCGCTATTCCTGCCAACGAGGATATCCGCCGTAAAAGTGCCAGCTATGAAATCATCGGTCGCCCCGATAGCCAATGGGGACCGCTCTTTGCCGATTTGGCTCAAAACGTGGCCGACGCTCCGCCACAACGCCCCAAGCCCTTGAGCCAAGATGAACTGCTCTCTCTCTTTAGCGCCGATACGGTGGGCCGCAATGTGGTCCTCCAACCCGCGACTGAGGTTGACATGCGCGGCGCAAGTGTCCTCACCAAGCCAACTCTTGAGGTCATTTACGACGAGGCCTGAAGTTTTAACTTCAAGTGAAACAACCGATTCAAGACTCCACCACCCCACAAAGCAAGCACACCGCCATGGACACCAAGACCATACCGATTAAAGTCGTGCAAGACACCTCCTCTGAGGGTGGGGCTTGTCATGCGCCCCAGGAGTCTTTGATTTCTGCTGCGCAAGCCGCCGGCAAGAGCGAGGTCTTAAAGCAATACGCCCTGGATTACCCCAAGGGCCCCCATGACCAACCCCAGAGCATGTGTCCCGCCTTTGGCTCTTTGCGAGTAGGGCTTCGCATGAGCCGCACAGCCACGATCCTCTCGGGCTCAGCATGTTGTGTTTATGGCCTCACCTTCACCTCGCATTTCTACGGGGCCAGAAGAAGCGTGGGTTATGTGCCGTTCAACTCCGAGACGCTGGTGACGGGAAAGCTTTTTGAAGACATTCGCGAAGCGGTGCATCTCCAAGCCGATCCCGATAAGTATGACGCCATCGTGATCATCAATTTGTGTGTCCCCACAGCCAGTGGTGTCCCTCTTCAGCTCTTACCCAAAGAGATCAATGGCGTTCGCATCATTGGAATTGATGTGCCCGGCTTTGGCGTTCCCACTCATGCGGAGGCCAAAGACGTGCTTGCTGGCGCGATGCTCAAATATGCACGACAAGAGGTGATGAGTGGCCCTGTGGCAGCCCCCAAACAAGGTCGACAGGCTCTGCCCACGGTGACCCTTTTGGGAGAAATGTTCCCCGCCGACCCCATGGGCATAGCTCAACTCATTGAGCCCATGGGTTTGGCCGTGGGTGCAAGCGTGCCCACCAGAGAGTGGCGAGAGCTCTATGCCGCCTTGGACGGCAGTGTGGTGGCCGCCATTCACCCCTTCTACACAGCCTGCGTGCGTGAGTTTGAGGCAGCCCAACGACCCGTGGTGGGCTCAGCCCCGGTGGGTGTTGAGGGTACCCATGATTGGCTCCAGCACATTGGGCAAAGTGTGGGTGTCTCGCAAGAAAAAATTGATGCAGCTAGAAATAAATCCCTCTCAGCCATACGCTCAGTCCTTGCCAGTCAGCCCATCAAGGGACGAATCACATTGAGTGGCTATGAGGGCTCTGAGTTGATCGTGGCCCGTTTGTTGGTTGAATGCGGTGCGGACCTTCGCTACGTGGGGTCGGCCTGTCCCGCAACGCCATGGAATGCAAAGGACGAGGAGTGGCTCAAGAGTCGGGGCGTGAAAGTTCAGTTCCGTGCCTCACTCGAGCAAGATCTCGACGCCGTCAAAGAGTTTGAGCCCAATTTGGCCGTCGGCACCACGCCCGTTGTGCAATATGCCAAGGAGGCTTGTATTCCCTCGCTTTATTTCACCAACCTGATTTCTGCACGTCCTTTGATGGGTGTGGCCGGAGCGGGGTCCTTGATCCAAGTGGTGAATTCGGCCATGGGTAACCAAAAACGGTTCCATCAAATGAAAGATTTCTTTGGTGTGGTCGGTCACGGCGATGCCTCGGGTGTGTGGATGGACAAGCCCAAGGATAGGCCAGAGTTTCGCGCAGAAAATCGCCGTCAGTTGGAGAAAAAAATCAAGCAACGCAAAGCACAGGAGATGGGCTGATGTTTGTCATTGACCACGACCGCGCCGGTGGCTATTGGGGGGCTGTGTATGTCTTTACGGCCATCAAAGGACTTCAAGTTGTGATTGATGGTCCGGTGGGGTGTGAGAATTTACCCGTGACTTCGGTGTTGCACTACACCGATGGTCTACCGCCCCATGAACTGCCCATCGTGGTGACCGGATTGGCCGAGGAGCAACTCGGGCGTGAGGGCACCGAGGGTGCCATGAAACGTGCCCATGCCAGCCTCGACCCCGATTTACCGTCGGTGGTGGTGACGGGCTCAATTGCCGAGATGATTGGTGGCGGTGTCACACCTGAGGGTACGAATTTGATGCGGTTCTTGCCCCGCACGATTGATGAAGACCAGTGGCAATGTGCCAATCGTGCCATGTCTTGGCTGTGGAGCGAATACGGGCTTAAAAAGGTCCCCAAACGCGTTCGAAAAGAAGGCGAGAGACCCCGTGTCAACATCATCGGACCATGCTACGGCACCTTCAACTCTGCCAGCGATGTGGCAGAGATCAGGAGACTCGTGCAGGGCATTGGAGCCGAGATCAATATGGTGTTTCCATTGGGATCTCATTTGTCCGATGTCTCTCGACTGGTCGAGTCGGATGTGAACATCTGCATGTACAGAGAGTTTGGCCGTCTTTTGTGCGAGACCCTTGAGCGGCCTTATTTGCAGGCCCCCATTGGACTGCACAGCACAACACTTTTTTTGAGAAAACTCGGTGAACTTCTGGGTCTTGATCCCGAGCCTTTTATTGAGCGTGAGAAACACACCACCTTAAAGCCGTTGTGGGACTTGTGGAGATCGGTGACGCAGGACTTTTTCGCGACCGCCAGTTTTGCCGTCGTGGCCAATGAGACTTACACCCGGGGGTTGAAGAACTTTCTTGAAGTGGAGATGGGCTTGCCCTGCCGTTTCGCAGTTCCTCGCTTGCCTGGGCAAAAGACCAACAACGAAGAGGTTCGTCAAATGGTCTACACCCAAACACCTCTCATCATGTTTGGCAGTTACAACGAGCGCATGTACTTGAGTGAAATCGGCGCTCGAGGACCCATGCGCCCTTGCTTTATCCCGGCCTCCTTCCCCGGTGCGATCATTCGCCGGCATACCGGCACGCCCTTCATGGGCTACAGCGGTGCGACCTATCTCGTGCAAGAGGTCTGCAATGCTTTGTTTGATGCGTTATTTCATATTTTGCCCTTGGGTACAGATATGGACCGCGCCGAGTCGACTCTCTCCAGAGGTGTGGTTGCGCCCACTCAATTGCCTTGGAGCGAGGAGGCGCAGAGTTTGATGCGCGAGTGTGTCAGTGCACAACCCGTGTTGGTACAAATTTCTGTGGCCAAGACGCTTCGCGATGCTGCCGACCGTGCTGCTGGTCTTGCCGGTGAGACTGAGGTGAGTGGCGAGCGTCTTCTCGTTGTGGCCCATCAGTTGGGATGGGCTCAATTGCCCAAAGAGAATCCATCCAGCGTCTCCAAAGGGGTGCCCGCATGACCCAAGAGCGCTTGCCATTGAATATGAACAAGGGGATACGCTTCTTGTGCGACGCCGTGCAGGCGCGACAAGACTCCGATCCCCAAGAGACGCAGCAACATCGGGTTGCGGCTGCCCAGGGTGCGCGGGCTCTAGCGCCAATGGTCCACGTGACCACTTTCATCAACAAGGAGCATTCATATGTCTAATCGGACGTCAATTTCCGGCCTGACCGACGAAGAAGCTCAGGAGTTCCACCATTACTGGGTCCAAGGATTAGTGGGGTTTGTAGCAGTCGCTGCAGTCGCTCACATGTTGGTCTGGGCATGGCGGCCCTGGTTCTGATTTTTAGTCAGTTTTTTTTGAGGAGTTAAACCATGTCACAGATGATCAACGAAAGCCCCCGAACCTTGGCGCCCAAAGAGCGTTGGGGAGAGATGGTGATGTTTGTTCCTTGCTTTGTGGTGTTGCTGGCTGTGGCGTTACTGGGTCAATTGATCGGTATCTCTTGGCGCACGTGGCTCAGCGGGGCTGAGGATTCACACAACATTTTCGTCGGCATCAAGACGGCCGTTTACACCTTCATGTCCCATATCAATTAGGAGAAAAGCCATGTGGAGAATTTGGCGATTGTTTGATCCCTTGAGAGCCATGGTGGCACAGGGAATATTTTTGTTTGCGCTGGCCGCGATGATTCACCTCATTTTGCTCAGCACCAACAAGTACAACTGGTTTGATGGTCCCCGTGCGAAGCCCGCAGCGGCATCGGCGCAAAACGCACCGATGCCCACTCCCGGTGCTGAGGCGAAGTCTTAATCGACTGTAAGTATTGTGGGTAGGGTGCAGGTACCCATGCATGGATTTGTCCCCCGTGCACACGGTACCTGCCTCATTGAATTGAGTTTGTATTGAAATTTCGTTGGATTTTTGCCCCAAGCGGCAAAGGAGGGCTTCAAGATGGCCATGCTGAGTTTTGAGAAAAAATACCGAGTCCGTGGAGGCACCTTGATTGGAGGTGACTTGTTTGACTTTTGGGTGGGCCCATTTTTTGTGGGCTTCTTTGGCGTCACAACATTCTTTTTCTCAGTGCTGGGCACTGCGCTGATCTTGTATGGAGCGGCCATGGGGCCGACTTGGAATTTATGGCAAATCAATATTGCGCCGCCTGATTTGTCTTATGGCTTAAAGCTCGCGCCCATGCTCAAAGGGGGCTTGTGGCAATGGATTACAGTGTGCGCCTTGGGAGCTTTTGTCTCTTGGGCGCTTAGAGAGGTTGAGATTTGTCGCAAACTGGGCATGGGACTGCATGTTCCCGTTGCCTACAGCTTTGCTATTTTTGCGTATTTCACACTTGAAGTGGTGCGACCTGTCTTGATGGGCGCATGGGGACACGCTTTCCCCTACGGAATCTTTAGTCACTTGGACTGGGTCTCCAATGTGGGTTACCAATATTTGCACTTCCACTACAACCCGGCGCACATGCTCGCGGTTACCTTTTTCTTCACCACCACCTTTGCGCTAGCCCTTCATGGTGCTTTGGTGCTCTCGGCCACCAACCCCAAGCCAGGTGAGGCAGTGAAGTCCCCCGAACACGAGGACACCTTCTTTAGAGACATCGTGGGCTACTCCGTTGGAACCTTGGGCATTCACCGCTTGGGTCTCTTTTTGGCGTTGGCGGCCGTGTTCTTTTCTGCCGTTTGTATCGTCATCAGTGGACCCTTTTGGTCTCGCGGCTGGCCCGAATGGTGGGGATGGTGGTTGAACATGCCCATTTGGCATTGAGGGCTAGGCTCTTACATACCCTTTAGAACAAACGATCAACGTCAACATGAGTGCCGACCTCAAAGAGAAAGATTAAAAGGAAGATCAGCATGCCCCAGTATCAAAACTTATTCACCACGGTCCAAGTCACCGGGCCCACCAGTGATGGCATCCACTTGGGACGTGGAAACGACCCACGATTGGGCAAGCCCTTCATGCTGCATTTGGCAGGAAGATTGGGAAATGCACAAATTGGCCCCATTTATTTGGGCACTTTGGGTTTGGCATCGCTCGTATTTGGAACCTTGGCCTTCAACATCATAGGGATGAATATGTTGGCATCGGTCAATTACGATCCCATTCAGTTTATTCGCCAATTGTTTTGGTTGGCGCTTGAGCCCCCAGCACCTCAATACGGTTTGCACATGCCACCCCTTAACCAAGGTGGTTGGTGGTTAATCGCTGGACTATTTCTCACCATCTCTATTTTTCTATGGTGGGCCAGAACTTATCGCCGGGCAAGGCAATTGGGCATGGGCACCCATGTACCCTGGGCTTTTGTCAGTGCCATTTGGCTCTACCTGGTTCTGGGATTTTTTAGACCCCTTTTGATGGGATGTTGGTGTGAGGCGGTGCCTTTTGGTATCTTTCCTCATCTGGACTGGACGGCTGCGTTTTCTCTTCGTTACGGCAACCTTTTCTATAACCCGTTTCACGCGCTCTCTATTGTGTTCTTGTATGGATCGGTGCTTCTTTTTGCCATGCACGGTGCCACCATTTTGGCGGTGAGTCGTTACGGCGGTGAGCGAGAGATTGAGCAAATTGTGGACCGTGGAACCGCCTCAGAGCGCGCGGCCCTCTTTTGGCGTTGGACCATGGGCTTTAATGCCACGATGGAGTCAATTCACCGTTGGGCTTGGTGGTTTGCGGTGTTATGCCCCTTGGTGGGCGGGATTGGCATCTTGCTCACGGGCACCGTGGTGGACAACTGGTACTTGTGGGCCGTCAAGCACGGCGTCGCACCTCCTTATCCTGCCGTCTTTCCTTATACGGTGGATCCCGCAACTTTGACAGGAGGCAAGCCATGAGCGCCATGACGTCTCGATTATTAAGCTTGGTAGTGCTCAGTGCAGCGGTGTTGTTGACTGGGTGTGAGCGCCCGCCCATGCAAAGTGAACAACACGGCTACCGTGGAACGGGCATGGTGCAAGTCAAAAATCCTCGCACCTTAGAGGATCAAGCTGCCAACAATCAAGTGCCTTTTGCCTTGCCTCAAGCACCTGCCGAGGGGCCACGCGCGAGCCAGGTCTACAAAAATGTCCAGGTCTTGGGAGGCTTATCACAGGGTCAGTTCAATCGATTGATGGTCTCCATGGCTTCTTGGGTGGCGCCCAATGAGGGGTGCTTGTATTGTCACAATCCAGCGAACTTTGCCGAAGACTCCAAATACACCAAAGTGGTGGCCCGGCGAATGATCCAAATGACACAGCACATCAACACCGATTGGACCCAACACGTCGCTGAAACGGGGGTCACTTGCTACACCTGCCACCGGGGCAATCACATTCCCCAGCAAGTTTGGTTTAAACGCGATCAGACTCCCATGGGAGCCGACTTCATTGGGGATCGCGCTGGACAAAATGAACCCGCACCCAGCGTAGGACTGAGCTCCTTACCGAACGACCCGTTCACGCCATTTCTCCTTGGCGCTGAGGGTATTCGTGTGGGAGGAACCTACGCGCTCCCCCACGACAATCGCCACTCCATCAAGCAAGCCGAATGGACCTACGGACTGATGACGCACATGTCCGAGTCCTTGGGGGTTAATTGCACCTATTGTCACAACACACGCTCCTTTGTGAGCTGGCAAGACAGTCCACCCCAACGGGCCACAGCATGGTATGGAATTCGGATGGTGAGAGACGTGAATGTTCAGTATCTCGAACCTCTTTTGGGGACATTCCCCCACGAGCGTTTGGGAGAGATGGGAGATGTCGCCAAGGTCTATTGCGCCACCTGTCACCAAGGTGTCTATAAGCCCCTGAATGGAGCCAAGATGTTGGACTCATTTCCGGAGTTAAGAGCCTACACACCAAATTCTGATGTCAAGGTCTCTAAGCGCTGAGGCCCACGCGCAATGAATTTCTCTCAATGCCCAAGTTGTCCAATGACACCGAACCCAATCCGCGCCTACTGAATGGCGTGGTGGTGGTGGTGTTGTTTGACTTCTTGCCTGAGCACCGTCCTTGGGCTTGGCTCAAGCTCATGCAAGGCACCAGCGCGCTTTATAAAACTTGGCCTGGTTTACTTTTTGCAAAAATCATGGGCTCGGGTGAGGGCGGTGGCTTTACCCTGAGGCCGAGTTCGACTCACCAAGGTTTAATCTTCCTTTTTGATAGTCTTGAAACTGCAAGAGACTATTTGGTCAGCGCCGAGCTCTCACAGTTGCGAGCAAAAGCACGTGAATGTTGGCAAGGAATGCTTGGGGTTAATTCGTGCCGGGGCAGTTGGGATCAACAAACTTGGCAAAGTGTGGGTGTTTTGGAGAATTCACCAGAGCTCTTGAACACCGAATCCCAATTTGCGCAATCAAGTACCCCTAGTCCCTCAAAGTCATTGAGCCACTCGCAGACCGAAGCCTTAGAGGTTGTGGCCTCCTTGACCCGAGGAAGTGTTCGTGCTTCAAAGGCAGTGTCCTTTTGGCGATATGCTCCGCAGGCACAAGCGGACTTGTCCAGTGCCCAGGGCTGTGAGTTGTCCATGGGCTTGGGTGAGGCGCCCGTTCTCAGGCAATGCACCTTTAGCCTTTGGACAGACACCCAGTCCTTGGTCAATTACGCCCATCAGGGGGCTCACATGAGGGCCATTGCGGCCGCACAAAAGCATGGCTTTTTCTCGGAGTCCATGTTCGTTCGCATGCAGGTCCTTCACATGCGTGGGCTCTGGGGTGGAAAGTCATTTGACGCCAATGCTCCCATCTCTCATGCCTTGGGACTCGCCTCTTAGGTCGTCGCCTTGCAAGACGATTCATCACCCCATTTCTCGCAATCAAAGATGCTTCACACAGCCCAGAGCACGGTCCCCAATTTGACCCATGCCCGGTCCAGCCCGCAAGTGGTGGTGGTGGGTGCTGGCATGGCTGGGCTTGTCAGTGCACTTTTGCTCTCTCATGCAGGAGCAGAGGTCACCGTCTTGGAGGTCCAGGCGCAATCGGGCGGAAAAATGCGACAACTCCGACCCGGCCCCGCAGAGTCATGGGCTGACCCCGTACGGGTCGGCATTGACAGTGGCCCCACGGTGCTCACCATGAAGTGGCTGTTTGAAGAAATTTTTGCTTCAGTGGGGGCTCATTTGGAGACGGAGCTTGATTTGCAACGCTTGGATATTTTGGCCAAGCATGCTTGGAGCGCTGATAGTGGCATGTCTCAACTCTCCCTTTATGACGATCAAGCTCACAGTGTGCAAGCCGTGGGTGAGTTCGCCGGTTTAGCCGAAGCCAAGCGTTTCCAGCACTTTTGTCAAACGGCCCAGGCCCTTTACCATTCGCTGGAGGGCGCCATCATCCGTGAGGCCACACCGAGTTTAGCCAAGCTCACCCGAACCCTGGGTCCCAGAGGATTGGCCTTGTTGGCTAGCATTGGCCCCATGCGCAGTTTGTGGGGCAGTCTGGGGGGGTACTTTAAAGACCAGCGCTTGAGGCAACTGTTTGCAAGGTATGCAACCTACTGTGGCTCTTCGCCTTGGGCCTCACCAGCCACCTTGATGCTCATCGCCCAAGTGGAGATGGCCGGTGTGTGGTCGGTTAAAGGGGGGATGCGCTCGCTGGCCCAGACGCTTGAAAGAATGTGCAAAGACAGAGGTGTGCAGTTCAAGTTTCAAACCCAGTGTATTGATATGGAGACCAAGGGCGGTGCTGTCCAAGCGGTGCACACCGATTTTGAGGAGCGCATACCCGCCGATGTCGTGGTCTTTAACGGAGACATTGGGGCCTTGCATGATGGTCTATTGGGTCAAGACGTTCGCAGTCTTCTCATGCCTCAACGAGACAAAGCGGCGGTGCGTTCGTTGTCCGCGCTCACTTGGAGTATGAGGTGTGAGGTGCGCGAGGAGCGGTTTACGCTAGACAGACACAATGTGTTTTTTCACAATCAGTATCAAAATCAATACCAAGATGAATTCACTGATATTTTTACCCATCACCGCTTACCGGCGACACCAACGGTCTATGTGTGTGCCCAAGAGCGAGGGGTGGCCAAAGCGCACGAAGACCCAGCGCCACTTGAGCACAAAGAATCAATTTTTTGTTTAATCAATGCCCCGGCCAACGGCGACACCCAAGCATTGACACCCAAGGAGTTAGCGGCATGCGAGAACGCCACCTTTTCTCTTCTCAAGCGCTGTGGCCTCACGCTTCAGACGTCCCCCGAGTTCACACTCCAGACCACCCCGCAGCAATTCAATCAACTCTTTGCAGCGACGGGTGGGGCTCTTTACGGCCAAGCAACGCATGGCTGGATGCAGGTGTTTTCCAGGTCAACAGCGACCACGCCGATTCAGGGACTCTTTCTGGCCGGGGGGAGCGTGCACCCGGGTCCGGGACTGCCCATGACAGCCATGTCAGGACGTCTGGCGGGCGAGGCCGCGATGGCGCACCTCGGTTTGATCAGGCCGTAAGCTCCGGGGGGTATCTCTGGTGGTACATCGATGCCATGAGCGAGTGTGGTCGGTATGGCTTGAGTCTCATTGCCTTTGTCGGGAGTGTGTTCTCTCCCTACTACGCCCGAGCTATTCGACGCGGGCTACTCCCCAATCCTGAGAATCACTGTGCGATCAATGTGGCCTTGTACACCCCGTTGGGAAAGTATTGGAGCATGACCGAGAGACCGCAGTCCAGTGTCACGCGAGATGCTTCATCGTTTGTGATCGGCCCCTCATGTGTGCACTGGGATGGCCAAGCGTTGCATGTGGACATTGATGAATGGTCTGTTCCCATTCCTCGCCGTTTGAAAGGTCGTGTGAGTGTCTATCCCGATCAGCTTTTTGATTTTTCCACGCCGCTGGACCACGATAAGCGTCACCACTGGGGACCTATCGCACCGTTTGCTCGCGTGAGAGTTGAGCTCTCAAATCCTGAGCAATCATGGAGCGGGCACGCTTATGTGGACTCCAATGAGGGTGTGGAGCCCATTGCCAATGCGTTTACCCAGTGGGATTGGAGTCGCGCTCACATGCCCGATGGCACGAGTACAGTACTCTACGATTGTCAGTTCCATCAGGGACCTGATCATCTCTTGGCCTTGCAATTTACCAGTAACGGTCAAGTCAAGTCCTTTGACGCCCCCAAGCGTGAGGGCATGCCCAAAACTGGATGGGGCTTGGAGCGGCGGCTAAGGAGTGAGCGCCCTTTGGGGAAAATTCAAAGCTTAGAAGACACGCCCTTTTATCAACGAGCCATCGTGCAAAATCATTTGCTAGGGGAGTCGGTGAGTAGTTTTCATGAAACCCTCAATGCAAATCGATTTGCCTCGCCTTGGGTTCAGGCTTTGTTGCCTTGGCGCATGCCCCGCTTGGCGGCTCGGCCAAGACAGACTTAATCTAAGCTCTTGTGATTTAGGATTTGGTTGACGTGTTCATGAATTGCTCATTGTCCTCGAGTCGACGCTCTATGAGCTCGAGCACCCACTCTACGCGCTGAGGAAACCCACGGTTGGGAAAGCCCTCGTGCTTGAGACCGTAGAGCGCACATTGCTCCTTGCAAGCTTGTACCAAATAAGCAATAGCGGGTAGGGCGGGCTCGGAGACCTTGGGGGTGACGATCCATGGGGCTTGAAGTTTGGCTTGGCACAGTAGCCAAAGTTTACGGCTCAAAGGCACCACACTGCGTTGATGAATGGAGTCACAATGCTGTGCCCTCAGGTATTGTCCAATTTCTGCATAAATGAGTCTGGCCGACAAAATAGCAGCCCTGAACTCTGGGGCCAAATCGGCCACACCTACACTGGACTGCAAGTACAAGCGGTCGGCCTCGTCCAAAAGTTTGCCCACCACCACTTGAATTCCGGGTGTGAGTACTGGATTTTTTAGCCACTCCACATGGTCGATGCCTTCTTGATGCAGCCACTCCAGGGGAAGATAGAGTCTACCGTTTCGTGCATCCTCCCCCACATCTCGGGCAATGTTGGTGAGTTGCATGGCAACACCCAATTCGCAGGCCCGGGCCAAGGTGTGTGCATTTCTAGCCCCCATGATCCAACTCATCATGGCTCCAACACTTCCCGCTACCCGAGCACCGTAGTCATGCACGGATTCAAGTGTAGGGTAGAGTCTCTCTTGGGTATCCCAAGCAAACCCTTCCATGAGCGCATCCAAAAGCGCTCGTGGCATTTTGAATTGGTGCACCACATGGGAGAGGGCATGGTCCTCGATCAAATCCAGTGGGTTTTGATCGTAGATTAAATCGAGTCGATGCTCGAGCTCTTTTAAGCTGGCACTTGGGTTTTTTGAATGGTCCACCAAGTCATCGGCCACACGGCAAAATGCATAAAGAGCAATCGATGCTTGGCGCACTCGTTTGGGGAGTAATTTACTGGCCGCAAAAAAAGTCTTGGACCCACCTCGCATGAGGGTGACGCATTCATCAAAGTCGCGCAAATGCGCAGCATTTTTATCGTAAGGTTCAAGCATGGGGGATGACCTTTTCAAGCGCTTTGGCTGACATCAATACACCAGGTACGCCAGCACCAGGGTGGGTACTGGCACCCACCATAAAAAGATTTTTGATGTCTTCGCTTCGATTGTGTGGACGAAAAATCGCACTTTGTGTGAGCAGTGGCTCAAGCCCAAAACCCGCCCCCTTGTAGGAGTACAAACGGTTTTGAAAATCAAGCGGAGTGGTGACCTTGGAGGTCACGATGTGTTGACCCAAATCTTCTAGAACGGTGCTCTCAAGGTGCTCTTGAATGGCTTGGCGAAACGACTCGCTGATGCTCAACCAATCGGTCTTGCTGTCCAAGTTCGGAACCGGTGCCAGAGCATAAAAGGTGTCGCATCCCTCAGGAGCCAAGGCGGGATCGGTGGCCGTGGGTCTGTGCAAATAAAGACTAAAGTCTTTGGCCAAATGGTGTTTTTTGAAGATGTCCTTCAAAAGCTCTTTGTACCTCTCCGTGAGGATCATCATGTGATGAGGAATATGGGGATAGGTTCGGTTGGTACCAAAATACCAAACAAATAAACCCATGGAGTAGTGCCCCCGCTCAATGCGGGGATCACTCCAGTGTTTGCGGTGCTCAGGTGCAATCAAGTGCTTGTACGTCCAAGCCGAATCGGTATTGCAGACCACAATATCGGCTGCAATCAACTCGCCCTTGTCATGGCTCTCGTAATGCTCACTTGATCCGCTCGATTGGTCGCCCTTATGCAGGCTCTCAAGAGGTCTCTCCAACTCCACTCCGCAGGCTTTGCCGTCTTTGATGCAAATACGCTTCACAGCCGAGTTGTAGCGGATGGGCACATTGAGTCCTTCTAGTAATCCAACCAGACCCTTCACCAGTGCACCCGTGCCGCCAATGGGAGAGTGAACCCCCCAGGTTTTTTCTAAAGAGTGGATCAAGGCATAGGCGCGTGTCACATTGAATGGGTTACCACCGATCAATAAGGGGTGAAAACTAAAGGCCACTCTCAGTAAGGGGTGTTGGATGTGTTGAGCCACCAAGCTATAAAGACTCCTCCACGCTCGCATTTTGATAAAAGAGGGCAATGCTTTCAAAAGATCTTTGTACGTGTCAAAGGCCACATCGCCCATTTCTTCAAAGCCCAACTTTTTGCACACATCAGCCGCTTGCATCAACTGATGATAACCTTTGACGTCACTTGGGTTGAACTTTGCGATTTCTTGGCACATCGCCTGGGTGTCATCGCTGTAATCAAATGTTTGCCCGTTGTAGAACAAAATCCTATAAAAGGGTGACATTTTCACCAGCTCGATTTCATCGGACATGCGTTTGCCGCACAACGCCCAAAGTTCCTCTAAAAGAAAGGGCGCCGTGATGATGGTAGGTCCCGCATCGAAGGTGAAGCCATCTTGATGATGCACATAGGCGCGACCCCCAGCGGCGTCAAGTTTTTCGATCACCTCAACGTCATAGCCTTTGACGCTCAAACGGATCGCGCTGGCGAGGCCACCAAATCCCGCCCCGATGACCAAGGCTTTGGGTTTGGGTTTGATCTGGTCAAGTCTGATCGGGCTTAACATTGCAGCAACCCCTCGCTTTGCTTGAATTCAGTCAGGCCTTGGTCTCCCACCCAAGTCCCACTGAAGCTTGGGGCAGTTAATGCGTTATTTGGAATCAACGACGGACCTCCCCGAGAGTGCTGGATTACCAAGGGGCAGGATCAGAGGCTGCTCCGCTGGGTGGCTCTCCCGTAAAGCATCTCCTGGCAAAGTCCTGGGTGATGTCGTTTTGAGTGCCCAGCCCCAAACTCTCTCAAGAGAGAGTGGCATCATCATTAAGACGTGCTCCAAGATGGCCAAGCCGAGCAAACTGGCCAATAAAACCCATTGGCAAGTGATGGTCACTTGACCCGAGTTGGCTTGCCAAATAAGGGCCAGCCAACTGATGATGGATAGAGTGAGGGTGGTGTAGAAAAAAGTCCCCACCGGTTGCTTACGAAAATAGCTTCCCATGTAGGCCAATTGGCTGGGTAAATATTGCTCTCCAACTTGAGGAACACCAAAGAATAAATTGAATTTGGAGCTCAGGCGCATGAGCCACAACAAAGCAAATGTGCAAAGCGCTGTGTGATTGGGGTTGCCGATTTGTAGAACCACCAAAAGCATGAAGTTAATAAAGAGACCCAACTCGTGGTGCCAGATCACTTCAACCGATTGTTTGAATCGTGCCCATTGCGAGAGATTCGCATCAAGCTCGGTTTTCCTGGGGCCACAAATCCATCCTGTTAAAAAAGACAATTCATGCCAACCCCACATCACAATGGTGCTGATAAAACCCATGTATGCATTGGTGTTGGTGTTGTCTTGCATGGACTGTGCGCTCAAAAAGACAGCCACCAAGCTCATGAGAGTCCAAAATCCGCGGGCAAAAGAAAACCACGTCTTCGGCAATCTCACCAAGAGCAAAATAATGCCCGTGCCAAACCACCATGACACCAAGGCCAGTAGGGCGGGCGTTAGGATGAGGTTGACAAATTCTTGCATGGACTAAATCGGTGTTTTACCAAGTAGGCACGAGTCGAACTTGCTCGGGTAAGCGAGAGGGAATCACCGGGATAAAGTAGAGCTTTACAAATTCAAAGCCTGCCGACAACGCCAAATATCCTCTTTTGAGTTTATTGAACAATCCACCTCTCGCTTGTGCTTCACTCATTGCCAAGGAGAGAGCGGCTAAACGATCCAAGCCGAGTTTGAATTTGGGGTGATCGATGTCAAGCAAGATTGGAAAGACTTGACGTGAGATCTCGGAGGTGATGCGAAACACCTCAAAATCGTAGTTCGTCGCGTCCAGGCCCATGGCATCATGTAAGGCCGGTCGGTTATGGTCTCTCACATACATCGTGGCATAGACGGCGAGAAGGAAAAAGCGAATCCACCAAACGTTGTGACCCTTTAAAAGATTGGGGTCTGCTCGCATGATGAGGGCAAAGGATTCACCATGGCGGAACTCATCATTACACCAGCGCTCGAACCAGCGAAAGATGGGGTGAAAGCGCTTGTCAGGATGACGCTCTAATTGCCTAAAAATGGTGATGTAGCGAGCGTAGCCAATTTTCTCAGACAAGTAGGTGGCATAGAAGATGAACTTGGGCCTAAAAAAAGTGTACGACTTGGATTTTTTTAACTCTCCCAAATCAATTCCAAAATTGAAGTCCTTCAAGGATGAGTTGAGAAATCCAGCATGCCTAGACTCGTCTCGCGCCATGTAGGTCATGAGCTTTTTGATATCTGGATTGCTGATATTTTTTCGCACCTCGTTGTACAAAATGCAACCCGAAAACTCGGAGGTGAGTGAGCTGATCAAGAAGTCGTAGAACTCTTGCTTTAAATTTTCATCAAGTTTGGCCATCAAGCTCTTAACTTCTTGTGCAAACTCAGCATCTCTTTGGAAGTGATCGTGATTGTTGTCGCCCTCGTACTCTTGCATCATGAGGTCCCACTCAGAGCGAACAGAGCTGATGTCAATCTTGTCCATGGCCACAAAATCAGTGGTGTAAAAACGCGGTGAAATCACGGTGTTGGTGAGTGCCTTCTTATTGGCATCGGCAGCGGACTCGACATTGCTGACAAGTTGTTGGGTGAAGTCTGTTTCCATGAAAGCGGTTTGAGCATTCATAGGTTCTCCTTGGTGTTGTCGATGATCTTAGGTGTGGACATGGCGCTTGAAGCGGGCATTGAGTCCGCATTCAATATATTGACAAAGACCGACAGGTTGTCGGGTCCAAAAGCCTCGAGGTCAATGCTGTTGTGAGTCAAGCTATCGGTAATGGAGAGGCGACCGTCTTGGTGTAAGGCCAACTCAAATGGTGCTTCTGGGCTTAAATTTCTGCTTTTCCTCTCTCTGGCCAGTGCTCTCAAGGTTCCCCTTAAAAATCCTTGCTCACCATGAAACATCATGCTCTCACGGGCCTCTACCCTGGGGGCATTGGAATTGGCCAAGCCGGGTGTGACCGAGTCCTCAGGAGTAAACCAAACAGAGATGTCACCATTGGCCTCATCTTTAAAGACCAACTCCTTTTTCTTGATGGTCACACTGGTTTCGCTCTCGCCTTTGGAGCCCGATTGGGTCACAAAAGCGACATATAAGAGTGTGACTAGCATCACCACAATCATCCATTGAAATTGACGTCTTCCAATGGGTGAGGCTGACTCATGGGGTCTTGACGTGCTTTTAGACAAAGCACTTGACTCAGGGGTAGACAAAGAGAATCCGGTCATGGTTTTGAGCAATTGTGGGGTCGGGTCTTCATGCGCAGGCGGTCTCTGGGGCTTTTTGTACTAGCACTGGAGAGGTTTTGGGTAGGCTTTGATGATGGGAGTGAGAGTTTGCGTGAATGTTGGAGTTGTTGTCAGAGTTATGGTCAGAGTTATGGTCAGAGTAATTGTCAGAGTTAATGTTTGGAGTGGCTGTGATTTGCATCAATTCCTCCTCTGAACTCTTCACACCATTGAGCTGCGTCCATGCAGACTTCAAGTGTTCAGCACACACTTGTCCGTCTTTCAAGCACCGCAAAGTGGGCTCAGGTTGGTTCAGCACCCAAGGTCTTGCGTGTGGCCACAAGTGAAGCCAAGCGATCCGGTCCGAGCCCTTCAATTTGAGGCTGATGTCGCTACTCCCTCTTTTATGGAGTTCTTGTGCGCTGACAATTTGCTGTAAGGGCAAGTTAAAGGTGACACTAAAGACAATACCAATGCGCATGACAACGCGCTTATTGGTGATGGTGTACATGCTCGCTTTGGCGCTCATGTAGGCCCAAGCGGCAAGTGAGCCCAGTGTCAAGACGATGAGTGAGAATGTCATGAGCATAGGCTTCATGCTCCAATCTCCTCCTTGCTCACTCAAATAGCTTGCCTGCAACACGAGCATAAGGACGAAGTAAAGGCCAAGACTCTTGAGGTGAAATGCATCAACCCCCAAAGCCCACCAATCGGGCGTGCCTTGCCACACAATGAACTCACCCTTGGGGAGTTTTTCGGGCAAACCCAGTTGTGCTTCGAACTCGTGCTCGTGGGTGGGTTTCATACAAAAGGCTCCTGGCGCTGTGGTGTAGCGTAAAGCGTTCCAGCCCCATAGTAGGCACAGATTTTTTCCTCTTCAAGCCGGGTGATTTGATCCGGATTTTTAAGAGCGGGCACGTTCTCAAACTGGGGGGCCAACAGGGCGTGCACGTGAATGTTAAAGCGATTGATGAGGGAGAAGTTCACGGGCAATAAAACCGCTTTGCCACTGGGTAGACTCACCTCAATGTAGCGAAACATCATCTCCATGCGGTCGACCCACAAATCCTTCACGATGCCCACAGGCTTTAACTCCGCGTCATACACCAAGAAGCCACGAGGGTCATTGTCTTGATGAGCGACGCCGTGCTCTGGGGCAACACGCAGGGGAACAATCTTGGGGGCACCGTGGGGATCTTTTTCATAAATGTCCTCCCGAGCAGCCCAAGCTCCAGGTCCCATGCCCGAGGTCAAGGGGTCACCCTTGGGCTCCAAGGGGGCACCCAGCCAGCCGTGGGCGGGGGTGTATGAATACTCGCCATCAGGACGGTTCACATCGGGGATCTTGATCTCCCGACCGTCCTCAAGCTTATACGTGACAGGGTCGGGGAAGGGCCAACCGATTTGCAATGGACCATTCTCTCGTCCATTGTCCATCGGGTAGCCCTCGCGGTGGTTTTCTCGCAAGAGATAGTAAATAATGCCTGCAAAAAACGCCCAAAAGATGTACAAGACAATTTGGGCTACATCAATGTATTGGGTGATCGCGCCTGTTTCCATGGGCTCCTCTCCTAGGTGTTGAAATGGTTAAAAATTGTGTTCAATTGGGTAATTCCGCCAAGCCAAATTGAATGGGCTGGGCGTGACGTTTTGCACTTTTTCTGGACAGGGGTGCTACGGCGACCAATGCGGCAAACAGCAGCACCATCTCCAGCCCAAAAACCAAGCCGTAGCCACTTGAAGGCGTCATCAAGGCTTCACCCCATACGCCAGAGTTGGCAAAGCTTGCGAAGGTGTCCTTTAAGACGCCCCCCACCGCCATCGACAAGCCCGAGGACGTTGCTTGAACGGCTCCCCAAGCGCCAAGGACCATGCCGGTGAGTGCTTTTTCTGGCATTTCCATGGCAATGATGAGCATGCCCACCGAGAACATGCCACCGCCAAAGCCAATGAATGTGGTTCCTAGCCTGAACAACCAAGCGGAGTCCATCGGTGAGGCGAGCAAAACGCAGGCAAACCCAGGCAGACCCATCAAGAGACCAATCGCGGAGACTCGGCAAGCGTCAAGTCCTCGACCCATGAGCTTTGCTGAAAAAGCAAAGGCAATGAGCGCTCCTGCCGCCGACAATGCTGTGAGTGAGCTCGTGAAGCTGACATTGAGCCCGAGCACCTCTCCACCGTAGGGCTCCAAGATGATGTCTTGCATGCTAAAGGCACACGATCCAATGCCCACAGACCATAAAAAGCGTTTCATGTGCGGTAACTCAATGAGCTGACGCCAGTTTTTTGAAAACCCATCGGGCTCGCGTTCACCACGCTTGGTTTGACGAGCTTCTTGTTTCCAAAGGGCTGTCAAATTCAACGCCGCCACCACCAAGGCGCTGCCTTGCACGACTTGGACCAATTTTGTGGCGTTGAAGTCCTTGAGCATGAAGCCCAAGAGGGCGCTACCGATGATCAAACCAACCAACATGGCACTGTGCAACAACGCGACAACCCGTGGTCGCTTGTCGGGTTGTGCAATATCGGTGGCAAGGGCCAAGCCTGCCGTTTGGGTGGTTTGCATACCTGCGCCCACAAGTAAAAACGCCAAACAAGCTCCCAATCGTCCCATCCAAACGGTTTGGGTGACGGTGTCATTGAGCAGTAGCAAGGCAAAGGGCATGATCGCCAAGCCACCAAACAAAAAGATGTTGCCAATCCACAAATAGGGCAGTCTCCTCAGGCCCAAGGCAGAGGGATGCGTGTCGCTTCTGTAACCAATCAAGGCCCTGAGTGGTGCAAAAATCAATGGAATTGCCACTGACAGTGCCACCCACCAGGCGGGAACACCCAACTCCACAATCATCACCCGGTTAAGCGTACCCACCAACAAAGCCATGGTCATCCCAATGGCGGTTTGAAACAAACACAGTCTTAATAGCCTGGGCAGGGGCAACTCTGGCGAAGCGGCATCGGCAAACGGCACATAGCGCATGGCCAGTGCGTTGAGTGCGTTTCTCACTGAGTAGGGCAGTTTGATCATCGCCTGAGCCACTCCCATGCTTGTGAGGTATAAAAACCGCGCGAGACACGGACCGTCTTCCCCTCGCTCCAGCCTTCTTTTTCAATGGTATTTTGAAGTGCTTGGCGAATCTTTTGCTGTGACACCGGGGCCAAAGTTGGCGAGCGATCTGAGCGGGGGAACCAGCGACCCACACGATGGGCCAACGCAAGCAAGGGACTGCGAGGAGGGAAGGTAAAGAGAATCGCGCGGCGTGTGCGCTTACTCAAAGCCTGGATACCCCCGATCAAATCTGGTGCATCGTAATGAATGAGCGAGTCCATGCCCACCACATAATCGAATTCTCCGAGATCGGGGTCAAGCATATCGCCGCTCACGAACTCAACGCTGCCTCTGGGTTGAATGACTGAATCCGATTGAACCTCACCTCGTTGGGCCAAGGGAGCAAAAGAGGCGTAGCGCTCTTGGGCAACTTGGATTAAATTAGCGGACAAATCAATGGCCACCACTTGTGCACCTCTTTCAATGGCACACAACGCAAGTGCGCCTGTCCCACATCCGGCGTCCAATAGTTTCATGCCCGTCATGTTTTGCGGAAGCCATGACATCAGGGTTGCTCGCATCTCATCTCTTCCCGCCCGCACAGTGGCGCGAATATGACCGACCGGGTCGGTCGAGGTCAAACGCTCCCAGGTTTTATTGGCAGTGCGGTCAAAATAGTGTTCTATTTCGCCGCGTCTTTGCAAATAGCCTTGATTGGTTTGATTCATATTGAGTGATGCAGTTGGACAAAAGTCGTAAACGAAGGGGGGTCAATCAAATCCGAGCAAATCAAAAATATCTCGGTCTTTCATGGGAACAGCAGGCAATGGGTCGCTACCGATCCACAACTGACTGGCCAAACGCATGTACTCGTCTTGCACAGCCTTCACACTGGGAGTGGCTTCGAGTTCAAATAAGGTGGATTTGGTGAGTCGACTTTTTCTAATCTCATCCAAGGGTGGAAAATGCGCCATGGTTTTTAAGCCCACCGCGTGATTGAACTTGTCAATCTGGTCTGTGGTCTCACTGCGGTTGGCAATGACACCGCCTAGCCTCACGTTGTAGTTTTTGGACTTTGCGCCAATGGCTTGAATGATTCGGTTCATGGCAAAGATGGAATCAAAATCGTTGGCTGTGACAATGAGGGCTCGATCAGCATGCTGAAGGGGAGCTGCAAAACCACCGCAAACAACGTCCCCCAGGACATCAAAAATCACCACGTCGGTGTCTTCAAGTAAGTGATGCTCCTTGAGTAGCTTGACGGTCTGACCCACCACATAGCCACCGCACCCCGTGCCTGCGGGAGGGCCACCGGCCTCCACGCACATGACGCCGTTATAGCCAGGGTAGACAAAATCCTCAATTCGTAACTCCTCGGAGTGAAAGTCAACCTGCTCCAAGGCATCGATTACAGTGGGAACTAGTTTTTTGGTGAGCGTGAATGTCGAATCATGCTTGGGGTCGCAACCAATTTGGAGCACCCGTTTACCAAGTTTGCTGAACGCCACGGATAAATTTGAAGAGGTGGTACTTTTGCCGATTCCACCTTTACCGTAGATGGCAAAGACCTTGGCATTGCCAATTTTGACACTCGGGTCAAGTTGAACTTGAACGCTGCCCTCGCCATCAGGGCGTGAGCCTTTTTTGATGTGTGACACTGGAAAAGCGACAGTTTCATTCATGCGTAGGCCTTGGTGTTGTGTTTGGGTTTGAGGTGGTCATGTTTTATGGCGTTGGGGTCAGCGACTGAAATGAGCTTTGGCATCGTACAAAGTCTCTACAGTGATATGGATGACCCCTGTTTCTTTGGCAAACTTTTCGGTGTTGCGTTTGGCTTTACCTCGAACGAAAAAAGGTATTTTCTTGAGTTCATTTTGAGCATCTTGGCTCCAAATCTGAACCAAGTCCTGCATCTTTTGCTCACCACTGAGACTGATGGAGGAACTGCTTTGCTCGACACTTTGATCATTCCCTTTTGCAGGATGTGCTTGAGGGGGGGGTGACAAAGTGGAAAGGACTTGAGTAGATGACACCTCCTCCAATTCGGACTCTTCAGGGGTGTGCACACTTTGAGTTTTCTTGGCTCCCCCCAAGTGTGAGGGTGCTTGGTTGTCGTTGAATTCAAAGTCTTCGCGAAACATGCCCAAGAGATGTTCCTCTAGCCCCATCATGAGAGGATGTACCCAGGTGTCAAAGAGAACGTTTGCTCCTTCGAACCCCATTTGTGGGGCATAGCGAGCGGGAAAATCTTGAACGTGCATGGGAGCAGAGATCACGGTGCAAGGAATACCGTGTCGTTTGGCGATGTGGCGCTCCATTTGTGTACCCAAAATAAGTTCGGGGTGAAGCTCCTCAATGCGCTCTTCAACTTCGAGGTAGTCGTCAGTGATCAAGGCCTGGACTTGATAGAGTTCGGCTGCTGCACGCACATCCCGCGCAAACTCTCGGCTATAGGTGCCCAGTCCCACCACTTGAAAGCCCATCTCCTGGGAGGCCACACGAGCCGCGGCAATGACGTGAGAGGCATCTCCAAAAATAAACACCCGTTTATTCGTGAGGTAAGTTGAGTCCACTGAGGCTGCATACCACGCTGCATGCGAGCGTTCAGCCAATGAGCTGATGAGGTTTTCATTGACGGGCAAATCAGCCAAGGTCAAGACTTCGCGGATGAACTCCAGGGTGCCGCGGTGTCCTATGGGAATGGTTTTGGTGAAGGGTTGTTTATATTCCCTCTCTAACCATGTTGCGGCCGTGTGCGCTGTCTCTGGGTAGAGCACCACATTGAAGTCCGCCAAAGGCAGGCGCTCAATATCACTGACCGTGGCATTGAGGGGAGCAATCACGTTCACCTCAACCCCTAAGTCACCCAACAAACGACTGATTTCAATCACATCATCTCGGTGCCTGAACCCTAGGGCCGTTGGGCCCAACAAATTGCAACGAGGTCCAGCAGTTTTGTGCTCTTTGGGGGCAATGCCATTGGCTTGTTGACGTTTAAGTAGATTGCGGACCAGGTGATAAAAGCTCTCAGCACATCCCCAATTCTCTTTCTTTTGATAGGCCGGTAACTCCAGTGGGATCACGGGCGTTTCTAGCTTCAGACCCAGAGCCAGTCCCCCGGGATCATCTTGAATCAGCTCTGCCGTGCAGGAGGCCCCAACCAAGAGTGCGTTGGGTTTGAAGCGCTCATTGGCTTCATTGACTGCATCAATGAAGAGTTGGGCTGTATCACCACCGAGGTCGCGGGCTTGGAAGGTGGTGTAGGTGACGGGCGGTCGTCTAGGCAAGCGCTCGATCATGGTGAATAGTAAATCAGCGTAGGTGTCGCCTTGAGGAGCATGGAGCACATAATGAACGTCTTTCATGGACGTGGCCAGTCTCATCGCCCCAATGTGCGGAGGTCCTTCGTAAGTCCAGAGTGTGAGTTGCATTTTGTATTTGTCTATAAGTGTGGGTTATAGGGCTAGTGTTCTTTTGTTCTTTTGGTCTTTTGCTTTTATGGTTTATTGAGTTGATCAAGCCTTAAGCGGCAATTTTTTGTTTTCTCACCAACGGACGACTGAACAGTTCAGCCAAATCTCCAGCTTGGTCAAAGCCTTGAATAGGCGTGAAGACCAACTCGATTGACCATTTTGTTGTCAAGCCCTTGGCTTCCAAGGGGTTGGCTAAACCCAAACCGCAAACGACCAAGTCTGGGTTCATACTTTGGCAGCGATCGATTTGTTGCTCAACGTGTTGCCCCTCCATGATCAAAGTGTTTGGGGGGAGGAGTTCGAGCTCTTGAGCCAAGTGTTGGCGATGGATGTAGGGGACACCGACCTCACTGAGATTCATCCCCAGTTCATTGCTTAAAAAGCGTGCAAGTGGGATCTCCAATTGAGAGTCTGGAAAGAAAAAGATGGTCTTGCCCTCAAGCAATGAGCGATGTTTGCTGATCGCAATTTGTGCGCGTTGTTGAGGTGCTCGTAAGGCCTGCTCACGCACGCTCTCACTCACTCCAAAGGCCTCACCGGCTGCGGTGAACCAAGCACGGGTGCCTTGAACGCCCAAAGGGAAGGGGGCAGGCAGGCGTTGGGCGCCGCGGTCTTCCAGTCTCTTGGCGGTATCGGCTAAAAAAGGCTGTGCCAATAAAAACACTGTATTGTGGTCAATCACAGGTAAATTCTTGGAATTCCTTGGAGGGAAAAATTCCACCTGGTTCAGGCCCATGTCCTTGAAAATGCGTTGCATTTGGTCTTCAACCACATCAGCCAATGTACCCACGATGAGGAGTTTCTTCAAATCAGTTGTGCTGTCTTGGGGTTGGAGGGGCAGGGATTCCACCAGGCTTGCCAAACACGCATCCTCGCCTTGAGTGAAGGTAGTCTCAATCCCCGAGCCTGAATAGTTAAGGACCTTGACGGCTGGGTTGAACTGAGCATTCAGGCGTTGCGCGGCCCTTGACAGATCAAGCTTGATCACCTCGGAAGGACAAGAGCCGACCAAGAAAAGAGTTTTGATATCTTTTCGACGTTTCAGTAATTGATTGACGACACGGTCAAGCTCTTCATTGGCATCGGCCAGTCCTGCGAGGTCCCGGTCGTCAATGATGGCCGTTCCAAAACGAGGTTCTGCAAAGATCATCACACCTGCAGCAGATTGCACCAAATGGGCGCAGGTTCGGGAACCCACCACCAAGAAAAAGGCATCTTGAATTTTGCGGTGCAGCCAAATAATTCCCGTCAAACCACAAAACACCTCTCGTTGGCCTCGCTCTTGGCGAATGTTGAGCGACGCGCTGGGTGTTACAGAAGATATTTTTTGTGCGACTTCAATGGGAATGACGGTATTCATGCGGGCAATCCTTCTGAGTCTGACAAGTGAGCATTGCTGGGACTTGAGTTCAGCAACTCTGCTGAGGCCATCATGGCTTCTTGTTGTCTGGCCGCGCGCAACTTCATCACAAATTGAATGGCATTGATCACATAGGTGATGTAAGCACTCAAAATCAGCAGCATTTGCTCTTCAAGCGTGAGAAAAGGAATAAATAAAGACGCGATGTAGATGGTATGCAGGGCAATGACGACCATGCTCACCACATCCTCCCAAAAAAATGCCTCAGCAAAAAGGTATTGACCAAACACGACTTTTTCCCAAATGCTGCCTGTCACCATAATGGTGTAAAGCGTCAAGGTCTTTAATATGATTGACCATTTGGCCCATTCAGCACCCTGTGCACTGAGTAAGCACCGAAGGACCAGGAACAAACTGACCATGAACACCAAAAACTGAAAGATTGCCAAAAAGCCTTGAATGCGCGTCCAAATGGTTTGGTCGCGCAAAATCCTTTGCTCCGGCGTGTAGAGCATTCCTGACTTGACTCTTGACTCAGCGTATTGATGCATGCGTTCAATGAAGGGGATCCAACATGGCATGACTTTATGTCCGAATAGAGACTATGTCAACTTAAATTGACGTTAAATATGAATTACATATTAGGGGTTTACACTAACATTAAAGCGTCATTTTTAGTGGACACTGTGGTGATTAAGCATGACAACCAGACTTTCAGGATATCGGGAGTCAAGGCATGTTTTTTTAACCAGTATGGCTTCCGTTGATGACTTGGAGAACAAAGAAGGGAACACCCATTGAGTCAACCGCATTTGTCTCGCCTATTCAAGTCTCTTGCCAGCGAGCTCATCCCCAATTTGATTCGGGTCACTTCCAAGGAAAGTGGGCCTGAGGACAGTTCGACCCTGGGTCAACAGGCAACGTTGTCAAACCAGTGTCAGCACGACCCCAACACGGTTGAAGGGTCTCTCCCAGATTTGAGCCGCATTGTGCAACTGTGCTGCGAGTCTTCTTTGGACTCAGGGGCGGAGGGCTTTATCGCCTTTGCTCAGGGCATGGTCTCCCAAGGTCTGGATCAAGAGGTACTGTATCTGGATGTGATTCCCTTGGCAGTCCGCCGTTTGCATGACTTGTGGGCAGAAGATCAAATAACATTCTTGGATGTGACGCGCGCGACCTGGGTGGTGAAACAATTTATCTTTCATTCAAGTGTTGATTTTGTACACCCGGATGCTTCGACCTTGGCGCCCTCAGCCCACCGCTTCCAAGCCCTGGTGAGTTTGCCACCAGGCTCGCAACACACGCTCGCGCCACTCTTGTTATCGCAGTACTTACAAAGAAAGGGCTGGGGTGTAATACCTGGGTTTGAGCATTCGGATCAAAAGTTGCTCGAAATGTTGGCTGATCAATGGGTGGACCTTTTGTGTGTAAGTGTGTCCATGAGCAGTGATGTCGCTTGGTTGAAGTCTTTTTTAAAACGTGTCAAAAAAGCCTCTAGAAATCCAGATATTCAGTGTTTGCTCGGTGGCCCTTTGGTAGCCCTGCAGCCAGGACTACTAGAGCAAGTTGGGGCTCATGCCGTTTGCTCCCATATTAGAGAATCCCATTCTTTGGGACTTCAACTTGTGAGAGTTCACCGAAAGGTGAGAAAACTCAATTCGAAGACTGCATTTGAGTTAACTTTTCCGTTAACTCCATCGTCTCAAAGTCTCGGCGCTGAGGCACATGATTCTCCAGCGCTGAGAGAGGCTTCTACGCACTCAACACCAACACGGGGGGGTGGGGGAGCCCATCACAGTACCCAAGGCAAAGAGAAAAAAGCAAAACGAGGGCTTAAACAGCGTCAAAGCAATGAAAGTGTGCATAACGATGGTCGATATGCAAATGGATAGGTTCATAAAACGCTTAAATCAATTAGAATAACCCTTTGTTTTTACTGGAAATTTAGTTTTAAATTGAATAGTCGTCGCGATGGGTTGACAGCAAAGTTCGTAATAAAATTAATGTCTGTGGTAGAAATGATTTCAATCTCTTGTGTTGTTTTTTTTGACAACCCTCCCTCAACTGTGATGCTTTTGTGCGTCAGAACTGATTAAGCCTAATTTGAAAAACTCTGTCGAATTACCCGATCGGTTCAAACTTGCTGAGTCTCTGGTCTTAGGGCTGGCTGATTTGGTTGCGTTTTTGGATCCCAAAACCCACCAAGTGGTCTCTGTCAAAACCAAGGGTTTGGAGTTGTCTCGCTTAAAGCTTGAGGGCTGGGTGGGGGAGAGGCTTTCGGATTGGACTGAGCTGGATTCAACTGAGAAATATTTGTCCTTGGTCCAAGAGCCCACCAACTTGGATGCTCTCGAGGTCAAGGGCGCAGATTTCCAATGGCGGCATATCAATTTTTTGTCTCCTGCCAAACTGTCCACGCCATTCTTAGTGCATTTCTTTCAGTTTCAAGACGCAGAGCACTTACTGATGGTGGGCAGAGATTTGGGCTCGATGTCAAAGATGCAGCAAAAGCTCATGGACGCCCACCGATCCATGGAGCGGGATTATTTGCGCTTGAGGCATACCGAGTCTCGATACAAATTGCTCTTTGATAGCTCCTCGGAGCCGACGTTGATTGTGGATTTGGCCTCCAAGAAAATTGTGCAAGCCAATCCCGCCGCTGCCAAAGCGTTTGCGATCAATGATTTGAAAAAGCTGCAGGGTCTGGAGTTTTCGCAACCCTTTAGCGCTGAGCAGCGAGCCGAGATTGACGAGTTGCTAAGTGCAGCACAAACGACAGGCAAGATCAAAAATTTGGTGGCCAAGGCTCAAATCACCTCACAAGAGTTCGTCATCACGCCTTCCTTGATTGTTCAAGAAGGTGGTGCTCAATTGATGGTGCGCTTGGTCGCACGCACTCACGCATCTCCTACTATTTTCGATAAACCCATTCAAGAATGGTATACCGACGCACTCCAAAAAGCGCCGTACGGGTTTGTTGTCACCGATTCCTCGGGTGTGGTCTTGAGTGCCAATGACGAATTTATCGCAATGTCTGGTGCCTACTCGACGGCCCAAGTGGTGGGCCAGCAATTTGAAAACTGGTTGGCCCGAGGTGGGGTCGATTGGGGAGTGCTGAGTAACAATTTGAAACAGTTGTCCACGCTGAGAAACTTTGCCACTGAATTGATCACCCAGTCGCAGACCACACTTGAAGTTGAGATTGCGGCATCCACCTTGCAGTCTTCAGAGAAGCGATATGGCTTCTTTATCCGGGACGTGCACCGCTTGTCGCAAACAGGCCCTGTCTCCTCAAGCAGTATGGCGGGCTCAGTATCCCAGTTGTCTCAATTGGTGGGTCGCATGCCCATGAAGGATATTGTGGGTGAGACCACCGATATGATTGAGAAAATGTGCATTGAGTCTGCCTTGGAGCTCACTCAAAACAACCGAGCCTCTGCTGCCGAGATGTTGGGGCTCTCCAGGCAAAGCCTCTATATCAAACTTCACCGCTACGGAATTGCTGAGCCCAGCGATAAAACCTGACCTTCATGCATTGATAGGGAGTTCTTCGCATTAGGGGAGGGGGTGTTTTGCTTTTCCAAGAGTTTCATGCACTTCGGGTGTGAGGCCGTAAGCTTTCGTGACTGCCCAGATGTGTTCTGGCAACATGTGCTTTATCCTCGCAGGTTGCTCGCGTCTTAAATGCAGGACCGACTCGATGGCCTTCATCTCTACACGAGTCCTTGCAAACTCTAGCCCCCGAGGACCAAAGCGCGGCATCAGCCAAGACACGATGGGTCTTAGCCAATTGGGCATCTTTCTCAGAGGAAGTCCACCGGCTGCGAGCTCAACATTTTTCTTAAACCCCTGCACTGCAGAGACTCTGTTGCCGGCACTTCCCGGAACGCTTAACTTGACCTCATCACCCAAGAGACCGAGCAATTCCTGGCCTACCTGATTTCTGATGATGATCCACTGCTCGCCCTCACCCGCCATATACCCAACGGTGATATCGGAGAGCACATTGGTGTAGTCCACGCAGGTGCGACAAGTCAATGGAAAAAAATCCTTGGGCAAATCGGCCAGTGGTAATTGGAGAAAGGGGATCTCTTGACGCCCTCCATCTTGAAAGCGCAACTCAACGTGGTAGTTGGCTTTGAATTCCAAGTACGTCACCTCCTCGGGTTTGGGGGTGATGAGTTGGAGAAATTGGTGAAAGTTCTCCGTCGTGGTGTTGTCAGAGCAAGGGGTCCCAATGACATAAATTTTTTCAAAGCCCAGTGTTTCTTCAATGGCCCTTAGTGCATAAATTTGGCAGGGAATACCTATCACCGCTAGACGTTGATAGCCCTTGGCTTTTGCGGGTTCCAACAACGACAACAAAGGAGCATAGCCCATTCTCATGCCTCTCGCCTTGTGCATGTCCTGTGCTTTATCAATCAAGACTGGGGAAGGTCTCCAGTGGTCTGAGGGATCGGCCTCGATGGTGAGTACGGCATCGACAAGACCCTTCTCCAAAAGAAGCTGCGCAATGCGAGTAGTGATACCACTCCATTGAGCCCCAGCCAAGGGCGCTTTGAGGCTGGCGCGGTACATATGGAGGAAAGGTCCAAAGTGCATTTCATCGGCTCGCTCGACTGATCGGCTTTTGCCGTGCACTTGTTGCTCAAGACGAGCGTATTGAGGGCGAATGAATTGACAAGCACTGGCACATTGCTTGGGGTTTGAAGAGCGCGATATACCGCAGTCTGTGCATAAAGACCGGTGCGGCGCAGAGGTGTTGGGTAACCGATCTTTCATCTTTACTCTTTACTTAAAAGGGCCATGCGTAGTCCGCTCACTTACAGTCTTCCGTAAGAGAGTCATCTGAAATTGCTCTAAAGCATTATTGAGTTCGTCTGTGGCTAGCGTGCTTTCTTCTCCTGGCCCATAAGTTAATAAGTTAATAGGGATGGTTTTTGTCATCACATCTTTTCCCGAATTGACTCATTTTTGAATAACTAAGTATTCATCCCTTTGTATCGTTTTATTCTAATCGTGCGGATTTACTTACAAAATTAGTGTCAACTACTATTGACATTAAATAATGTAAAGTAAAAAATGTCTCAATGAAATTTCCCCCTTTGCGAGTTATCGCCGAGCTGTTAAAGCCCATCACATGGTTCCCGCCGATGTGGGCCTATGCCTGTGGGGTTGTCTCAACGGGCGTATCGATTGAGGACAATATCACGCGGACTCTGGGGGGCATCATTTTGGCGGGTCCAATGGTGTGTGCCTGCTCCCAGGCTTGCAACGATTGGTTTGACCGACATGTCGATGCAATCAACGAGCCCAATCGACCCATTCCATCAGGTCGCATGCCTGGACACTGGGGCTTGATCTTAGCGATCGTCTGGACCCTTTTGTCACTGGTCTGGGCTTGGGGGTTGGGGCCATGGGCCTTCAAAGCCGCAGCCTTGGGACTGTTACTGGCTTGGGCGTACTCGGCACCGCCTTTGCGTTTTAAAGAAAACGGATGGATCGGCAACGCTGCCTGTGCATTGAGTTATGAGGGCTTGGCTTGGTTGACAGGGGCGGCAGTGATGCTTGGCAATCAACTTCCAAGTCATACCACCATCGTGTTCGCCTTACTCTATAGCTTAGGGGCTCATGGAATCATGACGCTCAATGACTTTAAAGCCATTGAGGGCGACCGGCAGATGGGGGTTCGCTCTTTGCCTGTGCTAATGGGTGAGAGAGCTGCCGCTTGGATGGCGAATTTAATCATGACCTTGGCGCAGTGGTCTGTTGCCTTGTTGCTCTTCAATGCAGGCATGCACAAAAGCGCTCTGGCCGTCGCTTTGCTGTCCTTGTGTCAGTGGCCATTGATGATCAAATTTATCATCGATCCTGTGGGCAAAGCACTTTGGGTGAGTGCCTTTGGCGTACCTTTGTATGTCTCGGGCATGATGGTCAGTGCATTCGCGGTGAGGTCCATGCCATGAAGACCAAGTTGTTGGATGTCAACACATCTCTCGCTGCACAACACGCTGCACAACACAATGCTAAGTGGCGCAATGTGGCCTGTTTGGGCTTGGTACAAGCTTGCATGGGTGCAGTGGTGGTGACCACGACGACGACGCTTAACCGCGTGATGGTGGTTGAACTTGCACTCCCCGCGGTGTTGCCGGGGGTGTTGATAGGCTTGCACTACCTCATTCAGATCGTCAGGCCTAGGATGGGCTTTGGAGCCGATCAGTCTCAGCGCTTTACGCCCTGGATATTGGGCGGTATGGCCACATTGAGTATCGGCGGTATTTTGGCGGCTCTAGCGACCACTTTGATGGCCAATCATTTTTTATGGGGTGTTGGCTTGGCTTTATGGGCGTTTGCGTTCATTGGGCTTGGCGTGAGTGCTTGTGGTACCACGCTATTGGTTTTGCTCTCCAAGAGTGTGGGTGAGCAGCAGCGTGCCACGTCAGCCACTTTGGTGTGGACGATGATGATTTTTGGTTTTGCCGTGACCTCAATGGTGAGCGGCAAAATGTTGGATCCTTTTTCTATGGATCGACTCCTGGAGGTGAGTGTCGCAGTGAGTGTGCTCACCATGACCTTGAGCTCGCTAGCCATGTGGGGACTGGAGAGGAGAATGCTAGAGAGTGAGGAAAAAAAACGAGACGACTCACGGGCAGACTTTAGCGCTCATGGGGAAATTGAAGTTCAACCACATCAATCACATCAATCACTCTTCAAGCCTGCACTCCTATCGCTCTGGCAAGATCGTCAGGCCCGACTTTTTACCTTCTTTGTCTTCACTTCGATGTTGGCTTACAGCGCACAAGATTTAATCTTGGAGCCATTTGCAGCCTTGATTTATCACTTCACTCCAGGGCAAACGACACAACTCTCTGGCACCTTGCACGCCAGTGTGCTCATGGGTATGTTGGCCGTGGCCTTCATTGGTGGGCGTTGGGTGAACGCTCGCTTGGGTCAAGTCTCCTCCTGGATGGTGATTGGCTGCTTGCTCTCCGGGGTTGGAATGTTGGGCTTGAGTACGGCAGGAGTCCGGGGCAGTGTTGCTCAATTACTGCCACTCAACCCCATTCTCATGGTGTTGGGTTTTGGTAATGGACTCTTTTCTATTGCAGCCATCAGCACCATGATGCGCTTGGCTACACAAGCCCCAACATCCACCCAAGGTGGGTCTCTTACTACAAAACCCGGCCTTCGAATGGGGCTGTGGGGGGGAGCCCAAGCGGTCGCGTTTGGGCTAGGCGGTTTACTTGGAACTGGTGCCAGTGACCTGGCCAGACATTGGATGGGCAATCCGTCTCTCGCCTATGCCAGTGTATTTGCCCTGGAATCAGCGTTGTTTGTATGCTCAGCGCTCATTGCTTGGAGAGTCAAGGGCATTCAAGATGAGAGTTGCATAGGTGAGCCCAAAGCTCACGCTAAGCAAGAGATGAGTGGGCAGTTGACTTTAAAAAACGCAACCTAAGAGAAGTGGACATTCAGATGAATACATTCTATGACGTCGTGGTGGTCGGTGCGGGGCCAGCGGGTGCGACCGCTGCCAACGACTTAGCACAACAGGGGCACAGCGTTTTGATGCTGGACCGAATGGGGCGAATCAAACCCTGTGGAGGAGCCATTCCTCCGCGTTTGATCAAAGATTTTGAAATTCCTGATCACCTCCTCGTAGCCAAGTCCCGCAAAGCCCGCATGATCTCTCCCAAAGACAACCGAGTGGATATTCCCATCGAGGGTGGATTTGTCGGTATGGTCAACCGCAATGAGTTCGATGAATGGCTCAGGCAGAGAGCCCAAAACCATGGCGCACATCGTCAACAAGGCACCTTTGAGCGAATGACCTTGGATATGGACGGCGTGAGACGGGTGCACTTCGAGGTACGAGAGGGTAAGGGTGAGACATCCATGAAGAGTGTGCGAGCGCGCTTTGTCATCGGCGCAGATGGGGCCAAGTCTGAGGTGGCCAAACAAGCCATTGAAGGCGCAGAGAAGACCAAGTACGTTTTTGCTTATCATGAAATTGTCAAAGCACCTGAGAGAGACCCAAGTCACGATCCAGATCGTTGCGATGTTTACTACCGAGGCAGTTTGTCGCCTGATTTTTATGGATGGGTCTTTCCCCATGGAGACACCATGAGCATAGGCACGGGCAGCGCGGATAAAGGATACTCATTGAAATCAGCCGTTGCTCGTTTACGCCAAACCGCAGGCTTGAGTAACGTGGACACATTAAGGCGAGAGGGTGCCCCAATTCCTCTTAAACCCCTACCTAAGTGGGATAACCAGCGTGATGTGGTTTTGGCGGGAGATGCTGCAGGAGTTGTTGCCCCAGCCTCAGGCGAGGGTATTTATTACGCCATGGTCGGGGGGCGTTTTGCGGCTCAAGCGGTCAGGGAGTGTTTGCTCTCAGGCAACACCAAAATGCTCAAGCTCGCAAGAAAACGGTTCATGAAACTTCACGGTCAAGTTTTTTGGGTACTCGGTATCATGCAATACTTTTGGTATGTGAGTGACAAGCGCAGAGAACGTTTCGTCAAAATATGCGAAGACAAAGACGTACAAAAGCTCACCTTTGATGCATACATGAACAAAGAGTTGGTCCGCAAAGACCCAATGGCCCATGTGCGTATATTCTTTAAAGACTTGGCCCACTTGTTTGGACTTATTCGAACTTGAAATTTTGGGGTTTCAAGTTTGACCTGAAGGGGATTCAGCACTCCTAAGTACTTTGGTATGAAGCTCTTAGGTTTGAAGCTCTTTGACACGTTGCACAGTACTTGCCATTCGCTCACCCGTTGCAAATGGCAAAGGAACATAGGTTGCCCCCATCGCTAGTGCGATCTCTTGGCCCAGTGGGTCCGCCCGAGCTGAGGTGTCAAGCCAAATGGTATTGATCAAGGCTACTTTGCACTGCTCAGCCCAACTCAATGACTGGGCTTTGGCCAAAGCCCTTGAACCCTCACCTTGTAGCGTCACGTTGGCTCGACCATCGCTGAGCACCACCAACGTGGGTGACATGCCATTGCGCCTTGACTGAACGCTGATCTGAAAGGCGAGTTGGATGGCGCTGGCCAATGGGGTTCCACCACCTCCAGCAAGGGCTTGAAGTTCGCGCTTTGCTCGTACAAGGGAGCGTGTCGCTGGGAGTATGAGTTGGGCTTTCTTATCCCTGAATCCAATCACGCAGATGTGGTCTCTTCTTGCATAGGAATCTTTGAGCAGTAACTCCACGGCTCCTTTCGCCTCTGAGAGGCGCTCAAGGGCAGCAGAGCCAGATGCATCAATACAAAATATGATGCAACTCTCACTCCTTTTCGTGTAGCGTTGGAGGTGAAAATCTTCACTTCGAATTAAAAGCCGTTTGGTCTTTGATTGCTCCAAAGTCCCTGGTTTGAGGTCCAACGGTTGGCTCACTTGTCGTAGCTTTTGTCGGGGCGCAGCGTGTCTTAAGGTGGCCAACACATGAAGGCGGCTACCATTTTGGGGTATGCCTTTGAGGGGAGGAAGAGGGCGACCTTTTTGTGAATTCTTTTGGAGTTGCCCCTCTCGACCACCAGCGCCTTTTTGTGTAACGGCCTGTCCTTGCATGAGTTGCTTTAATAGCCCCGGGGGTAAGTGAGCCAAAGAGGATTCCAAGATGGTGGTGGGCATCTCTTTGATGGGGGTCTCTAGTTCTTGCTCCTCCAGCTCGGAGCGTTCGGGCTCGGTGGGAGACTCTCTCTCGGGCGTGTTGTGCGATTGATCTTTTATAGGCTCACTTAAAGGCTCACTTAAAGGCTCAGATAAATTTTCGGTTGTAGTTTCTGATCTCTCAGCCTCTTGCTCCTCTGAACTCGGGGGCGGGGTGCTCTGCGACTGATGGTGCTCTTGGGTAGGCGTGGACTCATTCGAATTGGGCACGCGCTTGGCCCTTGGAGTGAGAACGAGCCTGGCTGCTCGGCCCAGGTCGTCTGGGGAGAGCTTATTGGATTGTCTCAAGACCGCCAACACACATGCCAAACGCACGGCATACAAAGGCACTCGCATGGAATCAATGCCAAAGCCTTGAGCGAGCTCGCATAGATCATGCAGATGGTGATCTTCGCACTCAATTTGTTCAATCTCATTTTGAAATGCCTTGGGATGGGTTTGGAGCTTTTTCTCCACACGCTCCAGCATCTCTAGAGTCTCATCGCTTGCTGCTACTTTGGGGTTGATATGGCTTAGATCCAACCAGATGGATAACTGTTCACTCAACGCCGGCGCCAAGGTACTCTCTTGTGGGAGCGACTCGTCGATGGCGACCAATCCAAACATCGCTTCTTGACTCTCTTGGCCAACGGGGTCGTGGATGACCTTGGAGTCCAAGACTTGGGCCAAAATGGATGCACTTGCCGGAGGTAGACGTTCGGCCATAGGGCAAATCAAAATTCGTCGATTCGATTGAGCCAATACGCCTTTTTGTAGGACTGGACGCGAGAGTTGCAGTGTTTGCGCCAAGTCCAATCCACCCAGGAGTCGTTCAGTGTCAATGTTGCTGGGAATCTTGACACAGTCAGTCCTTAAGGCTTTCATCCATTGGAGCCACTCCTGCATCACAGGCCCCAACGGAGCTCTTAGCCAAATGCCCTTCATGCCCGAGGGATCCGTTGCCAAAGCGGCCAGTGCCCACAATGCATCATCCCAAGCCAGGTTAGTCATGATCGGTCTTGAGGTCTGCGTCTTGGTGGGTGTCGGCAAGAGCTCACGCGTTCAAAGCCCGAGCTCTTGGAGGGCTTTTTCCACTCTTGCTGTGGAGCCCGTGTCATCGAGTGGGTCCCTTCTAAGTCGATGACAAAGGGCCATGGGCGCAATGACTTTTAGGTGCTTGGCATCTACTTTTTTGTCACCCTCCAGTGCAGCATAAGCACGTGTTGCTCGCATGAGGGTGAGCTCAGCTCTTAATCCATCAGTTCCCAATAAGATGCACAATTGGGAACAAAGTCTTAGAAAGTCATCATCCAAGATGACCTTGTCAAGACGTTTTCTGGCTTTGAGGATCTTGTCACGCAAGGCGTCATTGGCACTTTGCCACTCCTCTTGGAATTTGATAGGATTTTTCTCAAATGCATCTCGCCTTTTGATCACCAGTATTCGCTCCTCCAGAACTTGCGGGGTTCTCACTTCAACGCACAAACCAAATCGGTCAAGTAATTGAGGTCTGAGTTCACCCTCTTCGGGGTTGCCGCTACCTACCAATACAAATCGTGCGGGATGCCTGACACTCAGACCTTCGCGTTCGACCAAATTCTCTCCCGACGCGGCGACATCAATCAAGAGGTCCACCAAATGGTCCTCCAATAGGTTCACCTCATCAATGTACAAAAACCCCCGATTGGCTTTGGCCAATAAGCCCGGAGAAAAGGACTTGATCCCTTGACTGAGCGCTTTCTCCAAATCCAACGCGCCCACCACCCGGTCCTCAGAAGCCCCTAAGGGCAAATCAATGACTGGTACGGGAATGCTCTCTGACGCGATGGAGGAGGTGGTTTGTTTGAGTTTGGCGCATTCCTCGCACAAGACTGTTGAATCTTTGGGGTCACAGCCATACGGGCAGTGCTTTACCACTTTGATCGGGGGGAGTAAATCGGCCAAGGCTCGAACCGCTGTGGATTTTCCCGTACCACGGTCTCCCAGAGCCAAAATGCCGTTCACACTGGCATCAACAGCCACTATTTGAATGGCCGTTTTCATATCGTGCTGTCCAACGATTGCTGAGAAAGGAAAGGGTATCGCCATGTTGAGAGTTGAGTGTGTGTTTACAAGGCCATTGCCTTGGCCAGGATCAATCGATGGATGGAAATTCTTGAACCGGATCTTTGACTTGGTAGCTGCTACTTATGCTATTCATTAGTCTAGGACTTGGACTGTGTTGAATTGAGATAAAAGACCTCAATACACTCCCTCCAAACGGTCTTCAAGCTCTTCGCTGGCCAGTTTGAGTTTTTCAAGCATGTCATCATCGGGTTTCCAGTAGTTGCGTTCTGACGCTTCAATCAATCGATTGGTCAACCGCATCGATGCCGTGGGGTTGAGTTGGGCCAAGCGTTGCCTCATTTCTGCATTGAGGATGAAGGTTTCAGTGATTTGCTTATAGACCCAGGGTTGAACTTGTCCAGTTGTTGCAGACCATCCCATCGTATTGGTCAGGTGCACTTCAATTTGTCGGACCCCTTCAAATCCATGCTTTAGCATGCCCTCGTACCATTTGGGATTCAATATTCTTGTTCGGGTTTCCAAATCCACTTGATCGGACAAGGACCTCACTTTGCCTTCACCTCGAGTTTGGTCTCCAATGAAGACGGGTTTTTTAATACCTCCATTGGCTTGTTGAACCGCTTGTGTAATGCCCCCAAGCGTGTCAAAGTAATTGTCAATGGTGGTCACCCCCAACTCCACTGAATCAAGGTTTTGATAAGTCAATTCAACGTCGGCCAAAGCGGATTTGAGGATACCGGGATTTTTGACCGCCATACCGTCCACTCCAAAGGCAAAGCCTTTGCGTTGTGTGTAAGTCTCACCCAACTCATTTTCGTCAGACCATGCTCCACTTTCGATCAAATTGTTCACATTGGCACCGTAGGCACTGTCAGCGTTACCAAAGACTCTGAGCGCGGCAGTTTGTAGATCACAGTTATTCGTCTTCATGTAAGCCAGCGCGTGTTTTTTCACAAAATTAAGCTCTAAGGGCTCATCTGCGCTGGCGGCCAAAAGCGCGGCCTCAGCGACCAATTTGATTTGTAAGGGCATGAGATCGCGAAAAATACCCGACAATGAAATCACCACATCAATTCGAGGTCTTGCGAGCTCCTCGAGCGTCATCAGGCTTGCACCGACTAGACGCCCAAAACTGTCAAAACGTGGCTTGGCACCATACAGTCTCAGCACCTGCGCGATTTGAGCACCCTCGGTCTTTAAATTATCACTGCCCCATAAAACCATCGCAATGGACTCCGGCAAGGGGAGGCCGTCATCACAGTATCGTTTGAGTAACTTTTCTGCCTGTATGGCGCCATCTTTGACGGCATAGGCACTGGGGATGCGAAAGGGATCAAAGCCGTGTAAATTTCTTCCCGTTGGGAGTATTTCAGGCTTATGGATGATGTCGCCACCCGGTGCTGGGCGGATATATTTGGCATCCAATGCTCGCAAAATTCCATTGAGTTCAGCATTCTCGTCAAGCAAAACGCTGGAGTTTAGAAGTTTGGCAATTTTGCTGCGATTCATTTCATCTTCGCTCAGGTGAGCCAACTTCATGACCTTGTCGGCAGTGACATTTTGAGCAATCGCTTGGATGGCCTCAGCGGATAAGTCTTTCTCAAAGCTGGCCTCGGCCATAATCTTTAAAAATTCGGTCTTTTCCTCTAGGCTAGAAACCTGGCCCAGAACATGGAGTCCATTGGGAATGAGAGAGTACTCCAGCTCTAAGATCTTTCGCATGAGACGCTGGATTTCAAAGTCTGCCCCATTCAGTTGGTCTTGACTCAAGACGTCGGTCGGCTCAATCCAAAGTGGTTTGGCCGGCAACAAGTCCAACTCAGCCGCTTGGGCTTGAATCATCAAAGCGAGGTCACACCTTTCTTGAATCTCCTCAACAGCCAAGCCTCGATATCTCTCCAATCCTTCCTTCAAATCCAGTAGACCTGTGTACAAGCCAGATTCGGTCATGGGTGGTGTCAAGTAGCTGATCAATGTGGCGCCCGAGCGTCTCTTGGCAATGGCACCTTCTGATGGATTGTTGGCTGCGTAGAGGTAAAAATTCGGCATCTCTGCAATCAAACGGTCTGGCCAGCACTGGGCAGTCAAACCATTTTGTTTACCAGGCATGAACTCTAAGGCACCGTGGGTGCCAAAGTGAAGCACTGCATTGCTCTTGAAGTCTTCTCTAAGGTAGCGATAAAAAGCGGAAAAAGCATGCGTAGGCGCAAATCCCTTTTCAAATAGTAGCCGCATGGGATCTCCCTCGTAGCCAAAGGAGGGTTGAATCGCAATCAACACATTGCCATATTGTTTTCCGAGTACGAAAAGATTGGCTCCATTGTTGAGCTGTTTACCAGGCGCCGGACCCCACTGCGCTTCAATCTCTTTCAGGTGCTTTTCGCGTCTGACATGGTCTTGGGTTGGGATCAACGTGTGGACGTTGGCGTCGGCGCCGTATTTCTTAGAATTGCCCTCCAATACATCGTTTTTGAGTTGCTCCACATCCTTGGGAATTTCAACGTCATAGCCCTCATCTTTGAGTTTGAGCAAGACTTGATAGACTGACTCAAACACAGCCAAATAAGCTGCAGTCCCAATATTTCCAGCATTGGGTGGAAAATTAAAGAGAACCAAGGTGACTTTTTTATCAACTCGCTTGGTGCGTCTGAGCTCGACGAGCTTGGCCACGCGCATCGAGAGCATCGCAGTTCTCTCGGTGCAGGTGAACATGTCTTGTTCAACTTGGTTTTTACTGAATGTGCAGCCCTTGTAGCATCCTTTGCAAGTGACACCCTGTGCACCGGGTCGCCCCCCAAAGACCATGGGTACCACAGCTCCGTCAAGCTCCGGTATGGCAATCATGATCGTGGATTCAACAGGAAGCAATCCCCTTTGCGAGTCGCCCCATTGGTCCAAAGTTTGAAACTCAACGGGATGTGCTGCAATATAGGGAACATCAAGTTTTGCCAGAATTTCTTCTGCTGCATGGGCATCGTTGTATGCCGGCCCTCCAACCAAGGAAAACCCAGTGAGTGAGATCACCGCATCGACCAAGACAATGCCGTCTTTGATGAAGAATTCTTTGATGGCAGGTCTAGCATCAAGTCCAGCCGCAAAGGCTGGGATGACTTGTAGTCCTTGAACTTCTAGGGAGGCAATCACCGCATCGTAATGCTCTGTATTGTTTGCCAATAAGTAGGAACGCAGCATCAAAACGCCCACGCGCCCCTTGAAGTTATCTTTATGAACAAGATTGGGTAAGGTACTTGATTTAAGGCTTATGCGTGGCTTCATTCTAGGGTGATAGACCCCAACGTCAGGATATTCAATGGGTTGCTCAAACCCAAGATTTGCATAAGCACTTCTTCGCTTATCACCTGTCCCGACTCCGTAACGAGATGCTAAATAAAGCACCATGTTGAGCATGTTCTCCTCTGAGCCACCCAACCAATACTGCAGGCATAAAAAATAGGCCCTCAAGTCTTGTGCCGTACCGGGAATGAAGCGAAGTAGTTTGGGCACGCGTTTAAGCATTTTCATCTGCCTCTCGCCCGAGCTAGCATCCTTTTTACTGGTGTCGCCCTTTAATTTTTTGATAAACGCCATCGGCCCTGAGGCCGGTTTGTTCATATCGAACTTTCCCATTTTGGTAAGCTTCACCACCTCGGCCGATGAAATCGCACACACCATGGCGTCACAATGATTTCTCCGAATCTTCAGATCTTCAATGATGGGGTTGAACTGATCTTCTAAAAACAGCATGCCCACAAAAATAATGTCAGACTGGTGGATATCCGCTTTTACTCTCTCTAGTGCCCTGGCATCGTTGGTGTATTCTGTTGCCGAGTAGATCTTTAAACTGATCGAGGGTGCTAATTTTTTTAGAGAATCAATGCTTTTTTTGACCGCACTGTTCAAGTGCGTATCCATGGTCACGATCAAGACCTTCAGGGTAGGTGATGTCAAATGCAGTGATTCTTGGTGATTCATTTGCAAAACCGAGTTGTTTTAGGAATAAAATCTAAGCAAACTGTAAACATATGTTGACATTAGAATATGTCTGAATAAATTTAATAACAGGGTAAACCCTTGTTGCGTCTCATTTTTTGAACTTTTTGAAAATGTCACACGTGAGGCTAAGTAGCCCTGGTGTTTGGAGGTCTGATCGCTGAGCGGGCAAACAAAAGATGAGTTTGCAATTCATTCCTTGAAGGGGCTTTGGACTTGGGCGTCAGGGCATTCAAAGACAGGTCGTTAGATTGGGTGCAGGTTTGAAAAAAGTCGTTGTTTTACTAATTTTTTTTATATTGAGTTTTATTGGTATGTTGTTTCTGACCCCGGACTTGAACCGAATTGACTTGGAGCGTGCCTACGCCCAAGCGCCTAGTCAATTCATCGATGTCAAGGGCTTGAGAGTGCATTACCGTGATACCGGCATCAAAAGTGGCACTCCCATCGTGTTGTTGCATGGATTCGGTTCAAGCTTGCACACCTGGGAAGAATGGTCCAAGGAGTTGGAGAGAAATCACCGAGTGATACGAATGGACCTGGCTGGATTTGGACTCACAGGTGCTGATCCCTATCGTAATTACAGCGACACCTCCGATGTGCAAAGGCTCTTGGATTTTGTTGATCTCTTGGGGCTAAACAATTTCATCTTGGTGGGGCATTCGATGGGGGGGCGAATTGCTTGGAACTTTGCCAGTCAATACCCCAACCGTGTAGGCAAATTGGTTCTCATGGCACCCGACGGGTTTCCTGTGCCAGGCCAACGATTAGGTGACAAGCCTTATGACGTTGGACGTTTGGCTGATCTGATTCAATTTTTTCTGCCCAAGTTTTTGGTTAAAAAGAGTGTGCAAGCGGCATTCTTTGATCCATCTCTCGTGACGGATGAGTTGGTTAATCGTTACAGTGACTTACTACGAGCGCCAACAGTACGTCTTGCGATTTTGGATAGGATGCGTCAGACGGTCAATTCTGATCCTCGTGATCGACTCAGACGGATCACGGCATCCACCTTGTTGCTGTGGGGGGAGGGTGACCAAATGATTCCCAGCTCCAACAGCTTGGATTATCAAGAGACGATAGGGCATTCAAGTGTGGTGGTGATGAGCAATGCCGGTCATGTTTTGCAAGAGGAAAATCCACATCGAGGTTTGAGTCATGTTTTAGAATTCATAGAACCATGACAAACTTTGATGTCACAATGACTGTGGTGTAATTTTTGCAACGGTATTTTTTTCCTTGAGGCTAGTCCATGAACTCATTAATCCGTTGGCAGTCCTTGATCATTTCAAGTGTGCTTAGTTTTAGTTTTGCCACAGCTGGAGCCTTGGTGACTAACCTTGACGAGTGGTATTTCAATTTAAACCAACCCAGTTGGAAGCCACCAGATGCTGCATTTGGTTTGATCTGGAGCTTGATATTTGCTTTTTGTGCAGCGGCGGCTTGGTTGTCATGGAATGCTGCGAAGCGCTGGAGCACCAAGTATGTCTATTTGATACTCTACTTATTCAACGGAGTGCTCAATTTGATTTGGAGTATTTTGTATTTTCAGCTTCATCGACCTGATTGGTCGCTCTGGGAGTGCTTACCTTTGGGACTAACAGTTCTTGCACTCATGATTGTTCAATGGAAAGACTCTAAACTTGCCTCCATCTTGCTCGCGCCTTATTTGGTTTGGATCTGCATTGCCGCAACTTTGAATTGGCAAACAGTGGTACTCAACGGATTTTAAGCGTTGCCTGTCAAGCAGAACTTAAAACTTGCTGATCAAATAAGCCAGAGTAAAGAAGCCACAAAACACCACAAAAAGAGCCGATACAAATAAAAGTGCTTTGTTGTCGACGAATTTTCTAATTTTATCTAAAGTCATGAGTGAGTTCATTTAAGTTCCTTTGTGTGGGTATGAAAGCAATAAGCGAAGTGTGCGATATCGAGTTAAAGAAAGGACAGGAGATGTGGAGGAAAAATTTAGTATTGGCCTTGGGTTTTATTGGAATGATGTTTTCCATTTACAAGATATGCCTCTTCTTGGGTATTCCTTTGTACCCCTATGGAATGGCTTTTTTCCTGATTCCACTCCTAGGGATTGTTCCACTTTATCAATACTTCGAGAATAAACAGATCAATGGCTACAAGCAGCAACTCTTGGTCTCTGGGGTCTTGACACCTGAACAACTCAATTCAATGACACCTCAGGAGATTGAGATGAGCTGGCGTGAGAGTCGACAAGCTTCTTGATCGCCCGCAAAATATCATTAGATTGTGGGCTTGATAGAAAAACTAGAAAACCCTTGTTACTTGATTTGTCCGGGGTAATCTCTGCGCAGATTGCTTTTGTGAAATTGATTGAAAATCCAAAACAAGCAAGCCACGACCCATATGATGAAGAGCAATGTTGTTGTATGCATTTTTGTTCCTTTGTTAAATTGACTGGGTTAAATTATCGCAAAATTTCAAGTTGAATACTAAGCGCGGGCCATTTGGGGATTTTTTTTCATGAGAGGAATCATGGTGACCATGGTGATTGCTAACATGACAATTTCGATTCCATACACACAATCATATCCCAAGGGTGGATCATAAAAAGTGTCAAACAAGTCACGAATGACTCCGCCCGCAGCAATTGCCAAACCTGCTGCAGTTGCTTGTACCGCTCCCCATGCACCAAGTGCTAGGCCACTTTGACCTTTGGGCGCCAAATTCATGGTTGCGGTGAGAGTGCCGTGTCCAAAGAGTCCACCGCCGAAGCCAATAAAGAATATTCCAATGGCAAACATCAAACTCGAGCTCAAAGTCGGGGAGATGATGACGCATATGAAGGCAGGAATGCCGCAAAGGGCCCCCAAACTTGCCATCTTAAAGGGATCAAATCCTTTACTCAGTATGTTTGAGGCCAGTGCAAATCCGAAAAGTCCCCCCATGGCCAATGTTGCCGTGAGAGCCGTTGTGGCGCCAACCCCCAGGTGAAGGATTTCACCTCCATAGGGTTCTAGCAAAATATCTTCCATGCTGAACGCAACTGTGCCAAGTCCCACCGCAATTAATCTTCGGATCGCTTGACCGCCGTGACAAAAACGAGCCCATGACTCTTGAAATGTTTCAGTTTTTTGTCGCTCATTGAGTGGACGGCGTACTCTGTTTTCTTGTTTCCACAATGCAATGACATTGAGCACCATGGTGAACAAAGCCGAGGCTTGCACCACTTCAATGAGCCGTCCTGGGCTGAAATCCGTTAAGAAAGCACCAAAACCCACGGCACTGACGATCATACCCACGAGAAGCATCACATACATGAGGCCAACCACTTTGGGTCTGGACTCTTCAGGTGCCAAGTCCGTTGCAAGGGCCAAACCTGCCGTTTGAGTCGTATGGAGCCCAGCACCAACAAGTAAAAAGGCCACTCCTGCGCCCAAGTGACCTATCCATAGTGGGGCTTCTGAAGCATGTCCTTGTCCAGAGAGAACCAAGAGTGCAAAAGGCATGATGGCCAGCCCACCAAATTGAACCATGGTGCCTCTCCAAATGAAGGGCACTCGCTTCCATCCCAATTCAGAGTGATGGGTATCGGAGCTAAATCCAATGAGGGCACGAAAAGGGGCGACTACGATGGGCATGGCAACCATGACCGAAACCCAGGAAGCGGGAACATGTAGCTCAACTATCATGACTCGGTTGAGCGTTCCAATCAGCAAAGCCAATGCCATGCCTACAGAAATTTGAAACAATGACAATCTGAGGAGTCTAGATAATGGCAAGTCAGCCGAAGCCGCGTCGGAGAAAGGTAAGAACTTTGTCCCACGTTGTAGCCAAGAATAAAGCAATTTTTGGCTATAAGAATTCTTGGTCATTGATGATGACAATTTGGTTCCGATTCAAAGTTATTGTTCAGTGACATTAATTGTCAAGTGACAGACTGAGAAATCGCACACATGGATCAAACGCGATGGACTTGATCCATGTGCAAACCTGACAGCTATTTCGGAGCTGCTGGTGCCGATACCGCAACTTTGTCAGCATTTCCATTGAGGAATGCTTTAACCCAAGTTGTGTTGTTCAATATAGCCAAATGCACCGAGAACGATGCAACGGCTACAGCGGCAATAATGAGTGGCACGCCCACGGAGGGCTTGACCACCAACCACATTTTTCCGTAAATCATTTGCGTTACCTTTCTTATTATTTAAGCCATGGCGAATAGATATAAGCCAAAAGGTGAGCAAAGGCAGCAATCATTCCAAAGAATTGTGTTCCTTGGATGAGATGCCGATGAAGCTCTTCTGACTCAGCCTCGGTCAAACCCGTTGGCCAAACTTTATGGTCTGTCATTGGTTTTTCTCCTATCAAAGTACGAATACAGTGCTCAACCTGCACCAAGGTTTTCCATGGCCGTCATGGTCAGGGATCATAAAACAATGATATTAATTTGTCATTCTAGATGTACACAATTAAAAGTCAACTTAAATATACACTAAAAATTCAGTTATTTCATCAAAGTAGAGAAACAATGTTCTAACTTTTAAATTCTTTTGTATTGCGCTGCAACAATTTATGAAGGATTCCCGCAGCAAGGCAAGGTAGTCCCTGATATCAAGTTTTGACATTGATCCATAAAATTATTTGAAGCAAATAGATTAATGAACCGAAGAGTTGATCCATCTTTAATACAAAGGCTATTCCCATGACAGACTCAACAGATAAAAAGCCAAGACGAGATTTTTTAAAACAAACAGTCTCTAGTGCCGCCGTGGCAACGGTATCCGTGATGGGCGCGGACAAGGCCAATGCACAGTCGGTAAGTTCAAGCCCTAATCAAGCCCTCTCTCAAGAGCCCTTTGCTGGCTATGTATGGCTCAAACCCAGCGAGCAAGGATTTGTTGAAGCACTTGTTGAGCACATGTGTCCTGCTGACTCTCTTTCTCCTGGCGGCCTGGAACTTGGGTTGAATACTTATTTTGATCGCGCCTTGGGGGGTAATTGGGGCAACGGTCATCGTCTCTATTTGAAAGGACCCTTTCCAAAAGGTTCCCCCAATCAAGGCTATCAATTGGGATTGACACCTGCGGAGCTGTTTCGTGCAGGTACACAAGGCTTGATGTCATACTGCAAAAAGACATTTGGGAAATTATTTGAAACTCTCAGTAGTGATCAAAAAGAAAATATTCTGGTTGGGATGCAATCTGGAAAATTAGAGTTTGACAACGGTATTCCAAGTCAAGTTTATTTTGAGCAGTTGCTTCAAATGTTTTATGAAGGAATGTTTGCTGATCCCATTTATGGTGGTAATCGAGCCAAGGCGGGTTGGAAGATGATTGGCTATCCAGGAGTCACAGCCAATCACCGTCAAAATATTATTAAATTTAAAAATAAACCCTACCCGATCACACCAACCAGTATCGCGGATATCAACTAAATCAACTTTTACCTTTATAACAATATGAAAACATTAAAAGAAGTCGACGTGGTCTTGGTCGGAGCTGGTTGGACAGGCGGTATTTTGGGCAAGGAGTTGTCGGAATCTGGCCTACAAGTGGTGTGTCTAGAAAGGGGAGGCGAGCGCAGTACTGCAGATGATTTCACAGTGCCTCGAATGAGGGACGAACTTGCACTAGCACATCGACACTCCTTAATGGTTGACACGAACGATCAAACCGAGACCATTCGAAACAATGAACAACAAAGAGCCCTGCCATATCGTCGCTTGGGCTCATATCTACCGGGGACAGGAGTGGGAGGCGCAAGTACCCATTGGAACGGTCACACGTGGCGTTGGAATAATACGGAATTTAAAATTAAGACTATGTACGAGGAAAAATATGGAAAAAAATATATTCCTCAAGATATGACGATTCAAGACTGGGGGGTGACTTATGAGGAGCTTGAAAAATATTACGATAAATTCGAGAAAACAGCAGGGATCTCTGGAAAAGCCGGGAATTTAAATGGAAACAAAGATCCTCGTGGCAATATCCATGAGGCATCTAGAAAAAACGAATATCCCTTGCCCCCTTTAGAAAAAAGCTTGGCTGGAGAATTGTTTGAAGCCGCAGCAACTGCTAAAGGCTACAACAGCTTTCCACGTCCCACAGCCAATGCGTCCAAAGCTTATACCAACCCAGATGGCGCAAAGTTTGGTGAATGTCAGTATTGTGGTCACTGTGAACGCTTTGGATGTGAGGCCAATGCAAAAGGCGGGGCACATATGAGTGTGATTCCAGCAGCTTTGAAGCAAAAAACGTTTGAGTTACGCACTAATACTTGGGTGACAAAAGTCATCACCGATTCAACAGGTACAAAAGCCACCGGTGTCAATTACACCCATGTGCTGACTGGAGAGGAATATTTCCAACCTGCACAAATGGTGATCTTGTGTGCCTTTTCATTCAACAACGTACATTTGATGTTGACCTCGGGAATTGGGAAACCCTATAACCCTCAAACTGGTGAAGGGTTGATTGGTAAAAATTATTGTTATCAAACAGGCTCGGCTGCAACTTTGTTTTTTGAGGACAAGCTCTTTCACCCTTACATGGCGACAGGTGGAATTGGTATGGGCAGCGATCATTTCCATGCCAATTGGGATTTTGATCGAGCCCCCTTTGGTTTTGTGGGCGGCTCTACACTGGGTGCGGGCCTTTACGGCGGAAGACCTATCGCATGGAGACCCACACCTGCAGGTACTCCCCAATGGGGTTCTGCCTGGAAGAAAGGTGTCAGCAAGTGGTACGAAAGAACCATGACTATCGCCTCTAGTGGTAGCGTTATGCCTAACAGAGGCAACTTCTTAGATCTTGATCCCACTTGGACGAATAAATTTGGTCAGCCATTGCTGAGGATGACTTTTGACTACAAGGACAACGAAAGAAAATTATCTGCACAAATAGCTTCTGTAATTAATGACTTGGCTCAAGAAATGAGGCCAACGTCTTTTACCAAGGCCACAGCTAGAAACAGCTGGAGCTCGGTACCTTACCAAAGTACACACAACACCGGCGGGACCATCATGGGAACGAACCCTTCAAATTCAGTGACCAATAAATATGGCCAAGTTTGGGGTGTTGATAATTTGTTCATTATGGGGGCTTCACTTTTTCCACATAACTCAGCCTACAACCCAACTGGTCCTGTCGGTGCAATCGCCTATTTCGCTGCAGATGCTATCAAGAATACGTATCTTAAAAAACCAGGGAAGTTAGTCGATGCTTGATTCGTTCATTCGGTTAGCGTCAAAGTCCGTCAATAAAATTATTATTTTCTATGGGCTTATTCTCCTAACGGGAAGTTCTTTTGGTCAGGCTCAATCGAACAAACTACCATCATCGTTTGAAGTTTGCTCGACTTGTCATTCTCTAAATGCTGATGAAAATGGGACTGGACCAACTCTTTATAAACTGATCGGTAGAAAAGCGGGTTCGGTCGAGGGTTTTCGCTATTCAGGGCCCTTGAAGAGAAGTCAGTTGATTTGGGATCAACAAGCTCTGACTGAGTTTTTAAGTAATCCACAAGGAAAAATCCCTGGAAACAGAATGCCCTATTCTGGTCTGAGTGAAGAAACTGAACTTAAAGAGTTGGTTGATTTTTTATTGCAAACAACCCGCTAATTTTGAGCATGACCAATACACAGCTCGATCTAATGGAGCTGTGTTTTTAAGTGCAAGTCTATCACTGAGCCTCAATGAGCTTGATGTTGGCCTTTTTGATGATCGCCCCCCACATCGACAAATCATGAACAATCTGAGCGTGGAACTCTTCAGGTGTATTGCCAATAGGTTCGATACCCAATGATTTGTATTGCTCTTTGACATCAGAATTATTCACCGCAGACACTGCAGCGTTATGCAGTTTATCAATGATAGATTTTGGTGTATTGGCAGGAGCGGCCAAGCCTATCCAAGAGGTCACTTCAAAATCTTCAATACCGTTTTCAATAAAGGTAGGCACTTCCGGTAGGGCTGGTGAGCGAGCTCGAGAAGAGACTCCTAGTGCTTTGAGCTTACCTTGTTTAATAAATTGTTGAACGGTTGATACTGAGGTATAAATAAGAGGGACATGCCCACCTGCGACATCGGCAACAGCTTGACCACCACCCTTGTAAGGGATGTGCTCCATTTGAACTCCTGCACGTTGTTGTAGCATTTCAGCGGCCAAGTGGTTGGTACTGCCGGTTCCAGCTGATGCATAGGATAGGCTATTGGGTTTTGCCTTAAGAAGTGCAACCAACTCCCGTACATTGTTGGCTTGTACCGATGGGTGGGCTGCTAAAACTAGAGCACTGACCCCTAAATTTGCTATTGGATCAAAGTCTTTCAGTGTATTGAAAGGAACTTTTTCGTATAAGTTGGGGTTGATTACAATGGTGCCATCAAATGCCGCCAGCAAAGTGTAGCCGTCAGGACTGGATTGAGCAACGTAACTGGTTCCTATATTTCCATTTGCACCAGGTTTATTTTCGATCACCACAGATTGGTTTAGTTGAGTCGAAAATTTTGCCACAAATACACGAATGACATTGTCGGTGAGACCTCCTGGAGCAAATGGCACAACGATACGGATGGGCTTATCTGGGTAGGCTGCGTGTGAGAGGGGTGAACAAAGTCCCAGCGCGCTCAAAGATAGGAAGGTAAAAAATCTTAGGATGCGATTTATGAAATTCAATGTGCTCACCATCAGGTTGGGGGAGGGGTTAACGATGGTTAACTTAGGGTAATGTATTTTTAATCGCATTGATACACTGCGCCTGCTGTATTCAAGTTCATAATTTGCTCGTCCGAATATCCCAATAGATCTTTCAAAATTGAGTCAGTGTGTTCACCTAAGCGAGCCGGGTAGTCGCTTCGTGTGCTCAAATCTTCGTTAAATTTGATGGGGTTTGCTACAACTTTCACGCTGTGCCCAATCTCGTCCTTTAGTTCAACAACCATTTGTCTGTGTTGAATTTGAGGGCTATTGAGAGTGATATCAAGCGTGTTGACTACCCCAGCAGGGATGCCCAGTGCTAAAAAATCATCCATCCATTCCTGTGCATTTCTTGCCAAAAAGGCCTGCTGAAGTAGAGGCTCAATTTGAGCTCTGTTGGCCAGCCTTTCTTTATTAGTGATAAAACGTGGATCGGTAATCAAAGCGGATAAACCCAAACAGTTAGCCATTTCCTTCCACATTTTTTCTGTATTGGCTGTAACCACTATGCTCTTGCCGTCTTTGGTTGGAAATGTACCGTAGGTTGGAAAAGAGTCATGGCCAGTACCTTGTCGACCGGGGACTTGCCCAGAATGGAGATAGTAAGCCGCTTGATAAGACAGCATTGCTACTTGACAATCCATCATTGCAATATCGATATGTTTTCCTTTACCGGATAGATTTCTTTCGTGCAAAGCTGCCAATATCCCAATGACCCCGTAAAGGCCTGCTGAAATATCACCAAGAGGAATCCCCGCTCTAACCGAGGGTCCTTCTGTCGTTCCAGTCAGACTCATACCGCCAGAGAGTGCTTGAATCATCATGTCGTAAGCAGGCCAATCTCTCCAAGGTCCATCTTGTCCAAAACCAGTGACACTGCACCAGATAATTGAAGGTTTTAATTCAGAGAGTTTGTCATAGCTAATTCCTAAGCGTTCTAGTACGCCAGGTCTAAAATTTTCAATCACAATATCGCAATTGGCAACCAAATTTTTTATAACTTCAATACCTTCGGTTTTTTTGAGATCAACCACCATATTTTTCTTATTGCGATTGACGCTCAAATAGTAAACACTGTCATCGGCTACAAAATGTGGTGGAATTGTCCGAGATAGCTCCCCTGAGCGCGGTTCAATTTTGATCACTTCAGCGCCCAAATCGCCAAGTACCATTGAGCCAAAAGGCCCAGATAAGAACTGTGTCATGTCCAATACTTTTAGACCTGCAAGCGGTTGTTGTGAAGAGTTGGCTTTTGGAGTGTTTGTTGGGTTGGTCATGAGGATCGGTTTTAATCTGAATTATTTGGAGTTAAAGCCTAAAGCATTTGATAGCAATTGGGCTTGATTGATCGCTGTCGCAGAGAGTTTGGGTAGATTCGCTTTCTGGAACCGCATCTCTGGTACCGTGTAGCCGAGCGAGCCAATGACACGTGATTGAGCATTGAAAACAGGTGCAAAAATACCGACTGCTCCTTTGATTCTTTCCCCAAATGAGATCGCAAAACCTTGCTGTCTAATGATGATCAGTTCGTCTAGGATTTTGAGTCGCTCATCGTGGTTGGCGATGATGCCGGCCTGGATGGATTGTTCTATCACTTGGCTGCATTCACTCTCCTCAAGCCATGCGGTCATGGCAAGGGCTGAAGCTCCTTTGACCAAGGGTAATAGCTCATTTAGAACTACGCGGTATGACAATAAATGACTTGATTCTGCTACTGCAGCCATCATCATTTTTTTTGCTTGTAAATCTAAAATACCCAGGTAAGCATTTTCGTCATTCTCAAGGACTGCATTTTTTAAAAAACGCATTGCGATATCTTGAATTGAACGCTTACTGTGTATAGATGATGCAATTCTGTAAAACTCTAAGCCAGGTCGATAGAGCCGCAAGTCTTGATCTCTCTCAACCATACCCTCCTTCGATAGCAAATCAAGTAAGCGGTGGACAGTACTAGCCGGAAGTTTTAATTTTTCCGATAATTCACTTAAACTGACATCATGGCTATATTCTGAGAGCGCTCCCAATAGTCGTACAACACGCAAAACTGTCCCTGTCCCAGTATCTGAAACAGTTCGAATTCTGGTTTTTTCAGAGTCCCTAATTAATGAAGTGGTATTCATTTTTAGTGAAGTTTTATAGTTCCGAAGTCTTGCATTTGCGAGAGTCAGTGATGTGCTGAAGTTGTGTTATTTTTCAGGATTTCAAAGAGTCTTTGGGGCGTCATTGGGGTATCCTTAAGAAAAACATTTGGGTCATCCAATGCGTTTTCTATTGCAGAAATAATCGCTGCAGCAGCAGGAATAGTTCCTCCTTCTCCTGCACCTTTGACTCCAAGTGGGTTAAGTGGAGAGGGGGTTTCAAGGTGCACGACAGAAACTCTTGGTACATCCTCAGATGCAGGTAATAAATATTCACCAAAGTTAGTCGTAATCGGTTGGCCTTGCTCATCGTAGCGCATCCACTCAAGAGTCGCATTGCCTATTCCATGCGCAACTGCACCTTGTACTTGACCATCGACAATAAGGGGATTGATAAGTTTGCCCGAGTCGTGGCCCATGACATAGTTCAAAATTTCAATTTGCCCAGTCTCAATGTCCACCTCCAATTCAACAACCGCAGTACCGTTGCAGTAAGCCGCTTGTGTGGGTAAGAAATACTGAGTATCCTCGAGACCGTTGGTAACCCCTTTGGGAAATGAAAATCCAGGAATACCTTGAGATACACGTGCTAAATCTGCGAAAGTTTTGCTGCGCGTAGGTTCAGTTGAGACAAATACTAGACCATTTGCCATTTCAAGTTCTGAAACTTCGCATTGCAGCAAAAAGGCTGCCAGAGAAAAGACTTTGGACCTAACATTTTGAGCAGCAAGGTAGACAGAGTTTCCCGTCGTCACAGTAATTCGGCAAGCAAATGTTCCAATTCCCATTGAGATCGCGTTGGTGTCTGCAGCGATCACATCAATCAGGTCTAAATCGATGTCCAACTGATCAGCACAAATTTGCATAAATGTTGTTTTATGACCTTGCCCTTGAGCTGCAGCGGCGGTCAAGATAGTGACCCTACCATTTTGTTGAATTCGAACTGTCGCTCCTTCAAAAGGGCCAAGTCCTGTACCTTCAACAAAATTGGCAATTCCGATTCCAATATGACGACCAGACAATTTTGCTAATTTTTGTCTCTGAGAAAAAGTATCGTAGTTGGCCTTTTGCAATGCCAAAGATTGACATTTTGGGTAGTCGCCACTGTCATAAATCATGGCTTTACCGTCTCTGTAAATAAAGCCCACGTTATAAGGCATTTGTTCAGGCTGAATAAAGTTTAACTGGCGAATTTTTGCTCTATCAACGGACAAAACTTTTGCGGCTTTGTCTAAAATTCTCTCCATTGCAAAAACAGCCTGTGGTCTTCCAGCACCACGCACAGGGGAGGTTGGGCCCTTGTTTGTGAAAACCATTTTTAAGTCAACATCCATGGCCGGTACTACGTAGGGTCCGGGCGTTGTGGTGACACCAATATAGGGAAGAATTACACCCCATTGTAAATAGGCACCATTGTCATGAGTCATCTTTAACTTGATACCGCGAATCTTCCCCTCTTGAGTCAGTGCAAGTGAGATGTCCCAATACTGTTCTCTTTCTTGCGATCCACTTAAAAAGTGTTCTCTACGATCTTCTATCCACTTAACCGGACGATTTAAGTCACAAGCAGCAATCGCAACCAGTGCTTCTTCTGGATAAAAGATGGCTTTAGGTCCAAAACCGCCACCCACATCATTCATGATGACTCTGATTTTTTCAGGGTCCCAGTCCAGCATATCGATCAGTGTTTTTTTCTCTAAGTGAGGGGCCTGTCCGGCAGACCAAACAGTCAACTGCGATGTTGCTTTGTGAAACTCTGCCAGATAACCCCGCGTCTCCATGGGGTGTGCAGATCCTCTATTTTGTGAAAAGATGTCTTGAACTATTACAGCATCCGCAGAAAAAGCACCATCAATGTCACCATAAGACAAAGGGAGTTTGGCGATCAGATTGTTTTTTGCAATGGTGTGAGTTAGTGGAGTTGTTTCCCTTAACGCTTCTATACAGTCAGAGGTCGCGTCTAAAATTTCATAATCAACTTCGATAATAGAACAAGCATCTTCCGCAATGTATCTACTTTCGGCAACGACAAACGCTACAGGTTCGCCAACGTAACACACTTCTGTCGACGCTAAAATCTCTTGCGTCATGACAAGAGTGATGGCAGCGTTGGGTGTGTTGAGTGGTAATCTTTTTTGAGCACTAAGGGGTAGATCTTTGTGCAGATAAATTGCATGTACGCCAGGTAACTGGGATGCAAGCGTTATATTGATATCTATTATTCTTGCATGAGCATGTGGACTTCGCAAAACACTTGAAAACAAGGTGTTGTCAAGCTTGATGTCATCCACAAACTGGCCAAGGCCTTTAAGTAAAGCTTTGTCTTCAGTCCTGAGAGTTCTTGATCCAATGTAGGCCTGTTTTGACAGTAGTTTAGAGTCTAAGATGTCCATTGAATATTCACTGTTTTATTGCGGCAGACGGTATAGATTTATCCCTTAGCCTAGAGGCTGCAAGAATAGTCGCATCAACGATAGGTTGATATCCAGTGCAGCGGCATAAATTACCTGAAATAGCACTTTTCACTTGAGCTTCAGTTGGCGATAAATTTTCGCTAAGTAATTCTGTCAGGGTCGTTAACATGCCAGGTGTACAAAACCCACATTGAAGCGCATGACATTCAGTAAAAGCTTGTTGAAGCTCAGACAACGTACCATCATCATTGGCCAGACCTTCGATGGTGGTAATCTCACTTCCATTGGCTTGTACCGCAAGTAATAAACACGAACGTACTGATTTTGAGTTCAATAGAACGGTACAAGCTCCACACACACCATGTTCACACCCATAATGTGTACCCGTTAAGCCAAGGTCGTTTCTTAAAAAATCTCCCAAAGTACAACGACTGTCAACGTCCTTTTCGTACATTTGGTGATTGACAGAGACCTTAATGTGTATTTTGTCCATAATTGTGATTGTTTGCTCTTTGGAAAGCGAGTTCTATTGCTCTTCGTGTATAGACCTTGGCTAGATGTCTGCGGTATTCACTGCTGTTATGGGCGTCTTCCATGACATCTTCAATTGAATCAATGCTTTTAATCGCAATTTCGATGGCATGTTGATCAGCGACCATACCTATTAAATTTGTTTCTGCATCTTTGAGTCGATAGGGGGCAAATGAGATCCCGCAGATAGAGATTGAAATTTTTGTAATTTCACGTTTCTCATTGATATTGGATAGAACTGCAACACCTACTATGGCATAGTCACCATGTCTGCGTGAATACTCTAAAAAAGCCCAGCCGTGGCCATCAGGCCAAGGCTTGAAACTTGTACCAATCATCAACTCATCATCATTCATTGCAGGAGTCATGTAGGTAGAAGTCCACTCTCCAATAGGGATACTTCTTCGGCCATTGGGACCCATTACCTCAATCTCACCGTCCAATGCAGAAATGAAGCAGGGTTGCTCTGAAGAAGGATCAAGATGGCACAAACTACCGCCCAAGGTACCTCGATTACGAATTTGACGATGGCTAACCAAGTCGTATGCATCAGGGATAATAGGTGCGAATTTCTTTACTAAATCTGATGTCTGAATATCGTGTTGTCTAGTCATTGCCCCGATATGAATACTTTGATCGCGCAACTCAATGCCATAGAGTTCATCGATCTGGTTCAAATCAATGATATGGCTAGGCATCATGAATCTGAAATTCATCATAGGCATCAGTGACTGACCGCCTGCCAAAATTTTGGGATTTTCTAACTTAGCCAACAGTTGGAGTGCTTCACCAACTGAGGTCGGTGCGTGGTACTTGAAGGGAGCTGGTTTCATAGAGCTGATGTCAATAATGCAGTGCTATACACCAAAGACATGAATACAACACGCCCCATGATCAAATCCTGCTGTACCGCCACCAGTTACATGTGTTAATCCAATTTTTGCATTTTCAACTTGACGGTTACCACCTCTACCTTGAAGTTGTCGAACGATTTCTACAATTTGTGCAACACCACTGGCACCAACAGGATGCCCTTTAGACAACATGCCACCGCTTGGGTTGACTACTATTTTTCCACCTAAAGATGTTGTGCCATCGTTGATCAATTTGACGCCTTCACCTGGTTTGCACAGCCCCAGCGCTTCGTAGTAGAGTAATTCAGCAATTGAAAAGGCATCATGGCACTCCAAAACGTCTAGATCCTCTGGCCCCAATCCAATTTCTTCATATAGTTCTGTCACGCACCTTACCGTAATTTCAGGTACTTTAAGCTCTCTAAATCCACTCATGTATTTACCTGAAGCCAAATGGGAGCCAATCACCTTGACTGGTTTAGTCACATGACGATTTGCAATATCACTCGGACCAATGACAACAGCAGCGGCGCCATCACCCGTTGGGCAACACTGTAAAAGAGTGATAGGATCTGCCACTTTACGCGACGCTAGTACCTCCTCGACAGTTGTTGTGGTTCTAAATTGTGCTCCAGGATTGAGTGCGCCATGATTTCTAGATTTAACAGTAACTTTGGCTAAATCGGTGACTGTGTGTCCGTAATCATGAAGATAACGTTGAGCTCGCATTGCATACAAGCCAGGCATGATCATCCCATTGCTTACTTCAATATCTTCTTTGTCTAGTGGAATTGTGCCGCCTCCTAAGCTTGATAGCTTTTCAACGCCGATCACCAATGCATAATCAATCATTCCGCTTGCAACAGCAACCCAAGCTTCTCTAAATGCAGTGGCGCTAGAAGAGCATGCATTTTCAGCGTTCACAATTGGAATGCCACTTAAGCCACAATCTCTTGCGATTCTCTGGCCAGACATCATTCCAGACATGGCGGAACCACAATAAAGTGCTTGAATATTATGTCTCTCAATACCTGAATCTTTTAGAGCTTCAACCACAGCTGGTCTAGCAAGACTTGATAGCGAGAGATGAGGAAATTTACCAAAAGGTATGATGCTGCTACCGTAAACGGAAACATCTCTGAAAGAACTGTGACTCATCATTTATCCTTTGCTAGATTTGAAAAAGTATTGGTACTGAGTTGGTTGTCCGTCTATCTTGGCGCACTCTTTAATCTCAATGTGAACCGTTGAATCAACTTCCCAGTTCTCAGGGGTGGCATTTTCAAGTTTTCCAAAGAGCCTAACACCTTCTGGCAGATCGACATAGCCAATACCGTAAGGCACTTTCCATTGTTTAGGAGCAATGTGAATGAAACTATAACTATATAAATTTCCTTGCGTCGAAAGTGGAAATTTTTCTACTGTTTCTGAAAGACAAAATAGACACATGGTATTGACTGGAAAAAACTTTGCATTGCAACTTTTACAATGCATGCCGAGGAGTTTGTATTGGCCCCCCTCATTGCTAATCTCATCATCATTGACTAGGCGACCTTCGTGTGGAAGAAATTGATCAGTTTGTGACATGGTGTACGCTCGTAACTATTGACTGGTTAATTTGTTTTTTTCGAAAAAAGATTTTTGATCCAATTCAGAAACACTCTCCACAAAAGACTTCCACCGGATAGAGGTGTACTGGTCGTTGCTGGTGATATGTTTTCAGATGTCTTATTAGTAGTTGAATCATTTGTTGCAGTAACTTGATCTGAAGATCCAACATTGTTTAGAGCATTGTCGGTTGTGATGACTTTCGATAAATTTTGTGCAAAATCATTGATTAACTGTTGAGAAAGCGCTTGAATCATTCCAGCACCGCGTCCGTATTGAGCGACCATTCCAGATAATGTGACGTCAGATACGATATCAACCAAGGTGAAGCCATCAGTTTCTTTCATTGAAACAGAAATGACCGCTTGAGCACCACCACGACCTTTTGTATCAGTACCTGAGGCTGAGATCTTGGCTGTGCCCAGTGATTTATCCATTTCGATATATCCGAATTTTCCAGAAAATCTAAATGAAAGTGGACCCAACTTCACATTGAATGCGCCTTTGTAAAAGCCGCCTTCAATGGGCTCACCTAACTCAGCTCCCGGAAAACATGGCGCTGAGCGCTCAATGTCTGTTAAGACTAGCCAAGCGATATCCTGTGAGACTGGGATGTTGAAACTCGTTTTTATCGTCAATGCCATGTTAAAGCCTATTCAAGAAGAGAAACAATTAAAAGATAATTTTTATAAAAATGAGCGACCACCATCGGAAACCATACACTGTCCTGTGATAAAGCCAGCTTCGTCTGAGCACAGGAACATTAGTGCATTTGCATGATCTTGTACGGTTGCCATCCGATGAATTGATTGTTGTTTGACCGCATTGGCAAAATACTCATCGTGAGCCGAGGTTCTCTCGGACTCAGTTTTAGTAGTACCAGGCATTAAGTTGTTCACTGTGATGTTCCAATCTCCCAATTCTCTTGCCATAGCCCGTGTGATCCCGATCATGGCTGACTTAGATGCGGAGTAATGAAGATAATTTGGCTTTCCGGAAAGTATCGTTGTCGAAGATAAGTTAACAATTCGACCCCAATTGCGTTTTTGCATGTAGGGTACAACCTCTCTGGCACAAATAAAAGCTCCAGTAATGTTGACATTGATGGCGTCATACCATTCATTCATAGGAATTTCCCAAAACGGACCAATCGCCAAATTTTTTAGCATTGCAGCATTGTTGACTAACACATCGATTCGGCCGTATTTCTCGTGAACTTGAGAGACCATTTTTTGAACAGATTCTTGGCTGCCAATATCAGCACTGATTGCAAAAGAGTCATGGCCCTCTTGTTTGAGTTCTAGTTCTAGCTCTTTGGCCAATTCGAAGTTTCTTTGAACAATAATAGGTTTGGCGCCTTGTTTGGCCAAGTTGGTCACAAAAGATCGACCTAAACCTTGAGCCCCTCCGGTAACGATGACAACTCGATCTTTTAAGCTGGGGTATAGAGCACTCATTTAATTTTCCGTTGAGTCAATTGACGTTATTAAGATTCTTTACCATCACGAACATGGGTATTTGGCATGACATGTGAATTTCTATTTTTTGCACTTTGCAACCCATTTTCAAGGTAGTTACTTTCTGTTGCCCGTTTCGCTGCATCATCCCATTCTTGGGTCCAATCACCAAGAGAGTATCCAAACCAAGGCGATTGTTCCTTTATTTCCGGCAAACCCAGTTTTGTCCAAAGTGTTTTCGCATGTTCCATAAATTCTTTTTTCGGTAATGCAATTGGCGGCATTGAAACCTTCATCGTCGCATCAATTAATAATGAAGAATCAAATTCAGTGCGATGTTCAGTTCTGGGCCCATGCCCTGGGTCTCTAAACTTTACGATTTGCGTATCTAATTCAGGATTAGAGCGATATGACATTGCCCAAAATATTGAATCCCCATCATCAGGATCAATATCTTCGTTGACAGCAATGACATATTTACTGCATGAGGCGATGAAAGAAGTAGCTCCATGTAAAGCTCTCCAAACCTCTGTGCTTGGTGTTCCATTTTTAACTTGAATAATGGTGACTCTTCGTAAATTGGTCAATGGCTCGTGCAAAGATACTTTTACGACACCTTGTATACCTAATGTTTTTTTCAAATGTGATAAAAACATAGGTTCATAGGCTACTCGCTTAATTACGCTTGACTCACTGGGTGTTACTTGTGAGATGATAGAAGTGATGATTGGTTTTGATTTTCTTGTAATTGCAGTGATTTGCATGTTCATATTGAAGTCTTCAAGAGCAATATGACCGTGCGACTCTCCAAATGGTCCTTCAGGCTCAAGAAATTCAGTGTCAATATAACCTTCAATAATAATTTCTGCGTCAGCTGGGACCAATAAGTCTACAGTGACAGCTTTTACAACATTAATTGCTTTTCCTTGCAATGCTCCCGCTACCGATAACTCGTCAAGATCGGCTCTAAATTTTTGTGGACCGCAAAATGCAACGACGGGAGAGCAGCCTAACACAATGGCACACGGCATTTTTTCTTTTCTTTGTCTGTACTTAAGCCAATGGGCATGACCACCAGCGCGAACTGCGGCTGACATCATGACTCCTAAACGATCAGACGCTTTAAGTCCTGCACGATAGGTACCCATGTTTTGCACACCAGATTCTGGGTCTTTGGTGATGACGTTGGAGGAAGTGAGGTAAGGTGCTACGTCAAATCCTGGTGTAGATATTGGAATAGGCAGCGCATCCATTCCTTTATTTGCCCCCTTTAAGTCCTCGCCTTTGATTATGACTTCTTGACATGGCGCTTCAGTGACCAAATTGGGTGGGATTGGGTTGTTGATTGAAAACTCCCAATGTGGGCCAATATCTTCGATTTTATTGACACCCATACCAATTCGATAAATCTCACTGCTAGCGGAGAGTGCCCCAATCACCACAGGAATATCGAATTTCTTGCCTTTGCTATCGATGATGTTTGTGAAAAGAAATGCTTTCCTTTGATTTTCTTTAAGACCACCTCTGAATTGCCATCTAACCAATGGATGCATTTCTGTATCTTTGTTAATGGGCTCATCAATTCTTATCAACAATCCGGCTTGATCTAACTTTTGTAGATGCTCGTGCAAATCTTTAGCGCAATTATTTTTAACTTCGGTATTCATATGATTCATGGTGTGTCTTTGATTTCAGCATCGGCTTTTTTATTCAACTTTTACAATGCCACTTTCGACCAATTTTTTGTTGTAATTGAGCTCTTGTTCCAATTGCGCATTGAATTCTTGCTGAGTGGAGCCAACAACTTGAAAGCCGCTTTGCTTAAAGGCCTCCTGAACTTTTGTCGTGTTCAGGGCCTCAATTAAGGATTTTCTTAATTTGTCCACGATTTCTGTTGGTACACCCGTTGGAATGACAAATCCAACCCATGTGTTGTATGTGAAATCTTTAAGTTCTGGTACTCCCGTTTCTTGTAAAGTAGGTACATTGGGTAATAACTCAGCTCTCTTGGCTCCAGTAACTGCCAAAGCAATCACCTTGCCTGCGTCAATTTGGCCTTTTGCAGCGGCGACATCGGGCATGAGAAGAGATACCTGTCCACCAAGCAAACCTGTGAAAGCAGGTCCACTGGATACATAAGGGACTTGTAAAGCTCTGATACCCAGTTTCATGAAGAAACCTTCAGTTGAAAAATTTAAGCTTGTACCCGCGCCACCACTACCATAGGAAATTTTTCCCGGATTAGACTTTGCGTAGGCAACAAACTCTTTTAAGTTGTGTGCCGGGACAGATGGATGAATTAGGAGAACGGTTGGAATATTGACTGCACAAGTCAATAGCGTAATGTCTTTTTGTGAGTCATACCCTAATTTGGGATCAATGATGGGCGCTATGGTCATTGAGGCAGGTGAAACTGCTGCAAAGGTGTAACCATCTTTGGGTGATCGCAACATGGACTGAATACCAATTTTTTGATTGGCTCCTGGTCTGTTTTCAACGATCACTTGTTGACCTATGATTTTGCTCGCTTCGATAGATACTATTCGAGCGGTCAAATCCACTGGT